>Ga0207683_10003009_pt1 | contig 14727 bp, 11 predicted proteins | sample KBSM73metaG_FD_184333 | JGI IMG/M metagenome (GOLD analysis project Ga0207683, IMG submission 184333) | Miscanthus rhizosphere microbial communities from Kellogg Biological Station, Michigan, USA - KBS M7-3 metaG (SPAdes) (version 2) | ecosystem: Host-associated > Plants > Roots > Rhizosphere >... | reverse complement strand
CCGGGTACGCGTTCCTGCACCGCGATCGATGACCGCTCCCGCCTGGCCTACACCGTAATGGACTCACCGACGAGAAGTCCATCACCGCAGCAGGTTTCTGGGCTCGGGCCGTGGAGCTCGCCGCCCACGGCATCGAGGACATCAGCGGTCCGTTGCCCGGTGGGGCCGACCCGCCGGTGAACGCTCAATTCGGGTAGGGCTCACCCGGCGCGCGGCGGTACATGTGACCGACCGGGCAGATCGGGGTGCCGATCGGCACCTCCACCAGTGTGCGCGGCCGATCCGTCGACCCGCGTTCCTGCCCCGCCACGTATGTGGGATTCTGGGATGCCATCCGGCGCGTCTTCGCTTGCTATCATCAAAGAAGGGGCGGACGCGCTGTCGAGCTTTCCCCGTCTCCTTCATTTATCAATATGATTCCCGCCTCTCAGGCCGCTGCCCCGCCAGAATTCGCCACGCCCGCCGCAGACACCACTCACGGGCCAGGCACCGCGCACGCGCCTCATTCGATCCACGCGCCAAGCCCCGGCACCACGGCTACCCTGATTCACGATCTTCGCGAATTGTTCAAAGTCCGCGTCACCGGCATGGTCCTCGTCACTGGCTGGGCGGGCTTTTATCTGGGCTCGATGCAATCCGGAATATCCAGCGTTCAGCGCGGATTGCTCGACACCCTGGTCGGCATCGGACTGGTTTCAGCCGGAGCGAGCGCTCTAAACCAGGCTCTCGAGCGAACTTCAGACGCGAAGATGATTCGCACCGCCGACCGCCCCATTCCCGCAGGACGGATTTCGCTCACACAAGGCATCCTGGCCGGTATCGGAGCGCTGGCTCTCGGCGGCTGGTGGCTCCTTCTGCAAACCAACCTGCTGACCGTATCGTTGGCACTCCTGACCGCGTTCTGCTACGTCGCCATCTACACTCCGCTCAAGCGCGTCACCAGCCTGGCAACATTTATCGGCGCGTTCCCAGGAGCGATGGGCCCGATGCTCGGCTGGACCGCCGCCCGGGGCCGCATCGAATGGCCGGCCGTAGCCCTCTTTGCAATTCTCTTCGTGTGGCAGTTCCCTCACTTCATGGCGATTGCATGGCTCTACCGCGAAGACTATGGACGCGCCGGCATTCGCATGTTGCCCGTCGTTCAACCAGACGGCTGGTCCACCGTCGTTGAAGCGCTGTTCTATGCAGTCGTGATGATCCCCGTCAGCCTTGCACCGTGGAAGCTCGGAATGACCGGCATCACTTACGTCGTACTGGCGACTCTCCTGGGTCTCTTCTATCTCGCCTACACGATCCGGTTTACGCGCATCCTTCGCGCAACCACCGAGACGGAAAGCCGAATGGTTGCACGCGATCTGCTCAAGGTCAGCGTAATTTACCTTCCACTGCTGCTGACCACGCTCATGCTTTGCGCCGTTGCAGCGCATTAAGGAAAGTATGTCCACCGCAGCAACCACTTCCAGTTCCCGATCGAGCACCCGGCCCGCAATCATCGCCATACTCGCCGTCAGCGCTTGCGCTACGCTCTTTCTGTTCTGGCTGATCTACGAGCACCCCGCCGCGGATACATCGCGCACCCAACTCGCATTCCTCCCGGCGCTCAACGCCCTGCTAAACGGCCTCAGCGCCACCGCGTTGCTCATCGGATTCACATTCATTCGCTCCCGGCGAATCGCCGCTCATCGCGCATCGATGATCACCGCATTCGCCTTTTCAACACTCTTTCTCCTCAGCTACATCCTGCATCACTACCTGCACGGCGATGTTCGGTACCCTCTTCACGCCGCTCTCCGCTCGCTCTATTTGCCACTTCTCGCGAGCCACATCATCCTGGCCATCGTTGCGCTGCCCCTGATCCTGGTTACGTTTTTCTTTTCGCTTTCGGGCAGGTTCCCTCAACACCGCAAAGTGGCCCGATGGACCTTTCCCATGTGGCTCTACGTCTCCATCACCGGAGTCATAACCTACGCGATGTTGCGCCTGGCGCAAGGACAGTGACCCCGATGCCTGCCGCCCATCGCACTCCCGACACCACTCGCCGCCCGGTTCCCGTTAACGACGGCACTCGGCAGTTGCTGCAATGGGGCTCGTCAATCGTCGGTTCCGGTCTTCTCGCAGCCGTGTTGCTCGAGGCATTTCTTGGTGGCTTCTCTCCCACTGGCGCGAGCACCAACGGAGGATGGTTTGCCCTGATCGTCGCCTTGATGTGCCTTCCCTTCGGAGGCCTTCTGCTCATCCTCGGCGTAGCCAAGTGGCTGCGTAACCGCTCCCTCCAGCGCCGCGGCTGAGGCGCACGACACCCCCGACGGTCTGCTATTCTTTCTGCTTACTGGAGTGCACGAACATGGCAAAATCGGTCAACAAAGTCATCCTTTTAGGCAACGTAGGAAAAGACCCGGAAATCCGCTCCACCGGCGGCGGCACGATGGTGGCAAACTTCACTCTCGCGACCAGCGACCGCCAGAAAGACCCACAGGGAAACTGGCAGGATCGCACCGAGTGGCACAACCTGGTGGCCTTCACACGCCTCGCCGAAATCGTCCGCGACTACGTCAAAAAGGGTTCCAAGCTCTACGTCGAAGGAAAGATTCAAACGCGCAGTTGGGATGACAAGGAAACCGGCGCAAAGCGTTACCGCACCGAAATTATCGTCAACGATCTGTCGCTGCTCTCTGGCCGCGACGACGGCGGTTCCAGCAGCGGAGGATACAGCCGTCAATCAGGTTCATCGAGTTCGACAGCCAGCTTCGACCAGCGCCCTCCCGCCGGCAGCGAAGACTACGGCCAGTCAGCCGAAATCTCCGACGACGACATACCTTTCTAGAATCGCGTGACCGCAAAGACAAAGCCCACCTCGCCGGGTGGGCTTTGTCTTTGCGCTTGACGAAGAGTGTCCACTGACATTCGAGTACAGCTCCCACCGCATCCGCGCCCTGTCGCATGAACGCGACTTGGAACCATGTCGAGATGGCCAAGATGCTGTCGGATTCCTGAAACCTTAGCTGGAGAACTAGGGCCAGAATCTGTTTGGCCGACTGATTCCCCCGCCTGTTATTCAGAGCCCGGCATTAAAACGGGAGGCTTCTTGGTCCAGCTATAACCTTTCTCAGACAGACCGTAGCCCACATCGTAGAGCGCCCGCATGTAATCGGTATCGAACTCTTCCTTGTGAGGAGTATTAAAAGTCGGAGGAATGTAAGCAAGATTGAAATCGACACTGTCCCTCTGGGTGACCGTATAAATGCGATACAGATCGCCGATGCCTTGATACTGGATCAATGTGGTGATTGCCTGGAAGGCAATCGGTAGCGTCCTGCGCTCGACCTGTGCCCAATCCGGATCGAGCCGTGCATTCCGTATGATGTAGAGCTTTCTTTCCCGATCCACTACTCCAATTGTTGCCGCCACATCATTGAGCCGCACGGCCGTTGGATAGATGAAGACCTGGTTGGCAGTATTTCCGTCAACATGCATCTCCTGGTACTTCTTGCCTTCCACTTCTACGTCGATCATCACTGGCGGAAACGTGCCAGGAATAGCAGATGAGGCAATCAGGAGCGACTGGACCAACTTTAGCGCCTCGGGCTTATGGCTGGCTGCGATTTCAGTAATGTTCCAAATGACTGGTCGACGCGCATCCAGATTTACAGTGCCAATAAGAAGAATGCGTCCCTTCGCCTGCTCAGTAGCGATTGCATTAAGCATTTCCTGATTAACGTACTTCTTGACCAGATCCTTTAATGGCTTATTGTCGGCCATGGCATCATTCGACACGATCGCCAGGATCGACCGTTTCTTGGCAATGTCCTTGAATGAGATGTTCGTGTATAGGTCCTTCAGTTGCGCGTCATATGCTGATCCCAGAAAAGCGAATGGCGCAATCAGAGCTCCCGTGCTTACGCCAGTTACAAGCTTGAACTCGGGCCGCGTTCCCGCCTTGGTCCACCCATTCAGAAATCCGGCGGCAAAAGCACCGTTGTCGCCCCCTCCAGAAATTCCGAGAAACGCACTTGGCGGAAGGGGCCCGGAATGGCCTTGCGTGGCAAGGTAAGCTTTCTCAGTCTCAAGGGACTTCAGGTAATCTTCCATAAACAACTGGACGTGTTCAGGATCTCGGGGAAAATACCGTATTCCAGAAGCCAACCCAGGTACATATGCTTTTGATTCGAGAGCATCAGGCACGGCCTTCAGACGCGCGCGCGCCGCGCATCCCTGCAAAATAATCAGAGAGAAAATCAACAAAAGTACCGAGGGAGAAAACTGCCGGCCGGTCGGGGTCGAAGACTTTCTCTTGATTGTTCCAAATGGCATGATTCTCTCCGTTTGGGATCACATGAGTGCTATCTGCCTCGGCAAGCGCCCGGACGACTCCGAGTGAGAAGCTACAAATTCGCTGATTGCGCGCGTTCTGATCGGCTTAACCGGAATTCTTCTGGATTTCGATCAAAGATAAAGAGCAAATGCCCAGAATAGTGAATTTCTCCGATTGCCCGCAGCGGTAACTTCGAGATGGACATTGAACAACTACTGGGGCTTTGCAAAAAGAATCGATTCGCAATTGGATCGAAACTGTCTGTTCTGACGACAGATTTAAGGGCTCCATGCACGAGTCTACAACACATCGATTGCAACGCTAGACAAGATGACATTAGGAAACAACACTCTTAGGAAGTGCTGCCGCGCGCCCGTTGTGTCTCGCGCACAAGTCAACGAAGAACAAGGACTTGTGCTCGAGCCCAGATCCACCCGCCCATCAAGGATGAGTTCCTTCGAATTCTTCCGGCTTGACCACGATCGAAGCGGGCGGAAATTCCGCATCGCCTGATCCCAGCTGCGTATTCGGCACATTGCTCATCGTCACTTCCAGCGTTCCACCATTCGCAATGTCCGCGTGTCGGAACCACACCCGATTGAGAGCCTTCCCGTTGAGCCGGATGCTCTGCACATACTTATTTTCGTGAGAATTGTTGTGCGCGAGGATCACAAAATCCTTCCCGTTCTTGAGATGGATAGTTGCCTTGTCAAACACCGGGCTGCCCACGTCATACGTCGGAATTCCCGGCGTGACCGGATAGAACCCCAGCATTGAAAACACGACAAACGCGCTCATCCCTCCGCCATCTTCGTCTCCGGGAATTCCCTGCAATGTGTCGGGAAAGAACGATTCGAGCAGCATGCGCACACGCTTCTGCGTCTTCCACGGCGCTCCGACACGATTGTAGATATAGGGAATCGCGAAACTCGGTTCATTGCCCATCGAAAACTGCCCTGCCATCGACGTCGAATCCGGAAACTTCGCCTGGAATTCATATTTTGAGCGGTCGAGTGGTTCGCGAAAGAGCTGATCCAGATTCTCCTCGGCTTTGCGTTCGCCACCCATCAACTCAATCAGGCCGCTGTAATCGTGCATTACATCCCACGTGTAGGTGTAGCCGTTGTTCTCGTCGTAATAGTCCCGACCGCCCATTCCGCCGCCAAACTTTGGATCAAGCGGCTCGATCCACTTCCCGTCTGCATCTTTGGGCCACATCAATCCCTTGTCTGCACGATAGAGATTCCGATAGTTCGCAGCGCGATTTAGAAAGAGCTTCTCGTCCTCCGGCTTCTTGAGTACACGCGCAAGTTGAGCGATATTCCAATCGTCAAAACTGTTCTCCAGTGTAACCGGCACAGGCTGGCGTTTTTCAAAAGCATGCACATGCGTGTCGGTCTCCTTCTCTCCGGGACGCAACGCCGGCATGTAGCCGTGAGCCGCGTAGAACTCATCCAGCGGACCCTTCGGCTCCAGGCTCCACGGAAGCATCGTAATCTCGAGCGACCTCTTGCGAACCCCGTCGTAGGCAATATCTATGTCAAAATTGCGGACGCCTTTGAACCATGCGTCGGCAATCCAGGGCGCCGCGTGATTGCCGTTCATGCACGCGTAATTCCCTGAAGCCAAAGCAAACGTAGGCATCACCCCCGACTGCTGATACATGCGAACGTACGACTGTATCTTGTCCCCTTCCACTTCAGGATTAAGCAGCGTCTGCAGCGGCTCCAGCGCGCGGAACGTATCCCACAACCAGTTATCGACGTAGAAAGGTCGCGCGTCTTCATGCACTCGATGATCGAAGCCGCTGTAATATCGACCATCTTCCGTGATGTTGATCATGCGCTCAAAGCAGCGATAGAGCGCCGTGTAGAACACCCGACGCTGCGATTCCGTGCCGCCTTCAACAGTGATCCTGCCAAGCGCCTCATTCCACCTCGCCTTGGCTGCATCTCTCACGCGATCGAATCCCCACGCCGGAATTTCGCGTTGCAAATTCTTCTTTGCCTGCTCCACGCTGATAAACGAAATGCCGTAGCGAAACTCGATTTGCTTCGCACCTTGCCCGACCGCCACGACGCGGCTCTTGTCGCCGGCTGTTTCGACCTTGGAGGTAACCGGAGTACCGAACTCCCCGTACACGAAAGCCTTCATCCCACTAAAACGCTCTTCACCGCTGACCACACCTCCTTGCGCATTCAGAATCCCCGGCTCGCGGTTCGAGAGTACGACCGTGGCATTCCCATTCGGAAAACTGAATCGAAAATAGCCACAGCGTTCCGCCGGCGAGAATTCCGTTTGGATCATCGATCCATCGAATCGCGTGTAGTAGTAGTACGGCGTGGTTTTCTCCTGATCGTAGGCCGCCGCTCCCGCCTTCTCTCCGGGCATAATGCTGAACAGTTCCTGCATCCGATGAGAACTGATCGTCAAAGGAAACGAATCAATCTGGTCATCCATCGCATCCGAGCGAATCGGATACACGCGAACCATACTGTTGGGCAAGTACACAGCGGGCCGCGTCGGCACCAGCAGAATCCCGACGTTGCCGATCGTGGGGTCGACATAATCCACCTGCGCGGCCGCGCGCACAGCAAACACAGCCAGAACAAAAATCATGAGAACGATGAATCTTCGGCCAACACACATTCTCGTCGCGACCCTGCTTGATCCCATATTCCGCACCAATATCACCCTCGTTTGCCTGACATCTCTCGCAAATGAACGCGCTTCGAATTGCCGACCCGCGAGCTACTCAGTCTTCGCAAGCTTCGCAATCAATTCGTCCCGGTTACGATTTGCGAGCGAATCGGAATGACCTAGCACGCGCATCCAGGCAAATACGGCAGCGGCCGCCAACAGGAGGAAAATCGGCGTCGCCAGCCACATTCGCCGCGTGTGTGCGCAAACTTCAATCACGGCCACTCCCACGCCCATCACCGTCATTTGAATCAGCATGCTGAGCAGCGCGCTCGCCTGCGACCCCTTCTGTCGTGAGAGTCGTCCCAGGTTGACCCGATAGGGCATCGTCAGCGAAAGAACATTGCCCGCGCCAAGATTCAGCGGCAATGCAAACAGCAGCCATGCGGCGGTGGCCGCAATCAATGCGCCGTCTGGAACTCCGAGCCGCATCATGGCGAAAATGCCCGCCAGCACCGCGACCAGGCAGAACAGCATTCCATGAAACAGGTTCTTCGCCAGCAGCACGGTCCGGATCGGCGTGGGAGATAGAAACAGCATTTGAATCCCGGTTCCTTCAGCGCCGAGGTTGTTATAGATCATCTGCGTAAACCCGAGCAGTGCATACGAAACACACAACGGAAACGCCAGTAGAAAAGGATGCCCCGAGGCCGACGCCGTATTGCGAATGACCGTGCCGATAATCAGCACCGTCAGCAGGGGTCCGCCCAGCGCAAACAGCAGCGGCATCGAGCGCGGAATCGTACGCAGTTCTTTTTCCATCACTGCGGCAACGGGACCCGATCCGTCGATCAACCATCGCCTGTCGGCTTCTACCCGCTCTTTGCGAGCCGGCGCCTCGCCCAGATTTTCACCACTGAACTCCGACCTGAGCCGCACTCCCAGCACCGCACCTGCCGCTAGAATATAGAGGCCGAGAAACCCTAGAGACTCCGTTGACGACGCCATGTTTTGTTCAGCCGCTTGCGTCATGCTCTCAGCAGCCAATCCCGGCGGGAGCCACGGGAGAACTGCACGCGCAGCTTTTGTCCACCCCGGAATCTCGCGCACCACTTTCGGCCGCGTCGGCGAAGGTTTGAAGTTTCTCGACCGGTGGTTGTTTTCTTGCCTCAGCGCCGGGTTCAAAAGTTGCAGGCTCAGCATCAGCAGCAAAAAAAGCCCGCTTACAATCTCCCGCGTTTTTCGTTGCGCAAGCCATCGATCCAGCCACGCCAGCACCGCGCGCACCAGCAACACGTTAAACAGTGCGAAGACCGCCAGCACAAAAGTCGTCCAGAGAAATCGATCCGGCCTCGCAAGCGTGATTCCCGTCCAGAGGCCGACGCAGCACAAACCTCCCAGAATTGCGGGTATATCCACCAGGCCAAAGAGAATATTCAAAAGATAGAACGATCCGAAATTGACCGGAAAGCGCAGCAACATGCCCAAATCAAATTGTTCCTGAAAGGATGCCAGGGCCACTGGAAGCACCTGCCACACAACAAACACCAACCAGAACAAGGCTGGAAGAATGTGCCACTTTCCAGTCGACGCGATCGAGTATGCGCCGGCGCCAAGGCCAATTCCCAGCCCAAGGCCCATGAGCGCATAGATGAGAAAGGCAACACCGCGGGCCCCAAGTTCAAACGCGCCCTGCACCGAGCGCACACTATTCGTCAGCAGCCGCCAGCGCATCGTTGCGAGGGCCACATACTGTTTTCGCGACAGGCGGCTCAGCGGACCAACGCCTGCAACCGTCGTTGGTGCGACACCTGCTAGGTCAGCCATGACAGTTCCTGCGTCTGCTCTTGTCCGCTAGCGCCCACGATCGACAAAAAGATCTCTTCGAGCGTAAGCCTCTGTTCGCGATCTGCGCCGGGCAGCGAGCTGGCCACGCCCGCGCGCAACGCCTCCAGCGATCCATTTGCAACAAGTCGCCCCTGGTGAATGATCGCCACGTGGCTGCAAAGCCTCTCAACGATTTCCAGCACATGCGTAGTAAGAAAGATCGTGGCGCCGCGACTGATCATTCCCTGCAGCATGTTTTTCAGCATTCCGGCGGCGATCGCATCGACACCTTCAAACGGCTCGTCGAGAAAGAGCACTCTCGGTCCGTGAATAACCGCCGCAGCCAGTGCAAGCTTTTTCTGCATCCCATGCGAGAAGTCCGTGATCAGCTTGCGGCGCTCGTCGGCCAGCTTCATAAACTCCAGCAGCTCTTCCGTGCGAAGGTTGACGGTCTCGCGATCCAGCCCGTACATACGGCCCACAAATCGCAGATACTCGGGCGCGGTCAACCGGCCCAGCAGAGCCATTCCCTCGGGAACGACGCCAATCTGCTGCTTGAGATTCATCGCTCCGGCCCCGAACGGCTGCCCAAGAATCTCCATCGTTCCCGCGCTCGGCTCAAGCAGACCGGTAAGCATTTTGATGGTCGTAGACTTGCCCGCGCCATTCGGACCCAGAAACCCAAAGAATTGTCCCGTAGCCACGCTGAGCGTCACGTCCTCCACGGCCGTCAGCGCGCCAAAGCGACGCGTCAGTCCGTGGGTTTGAATTGCTGCTGTTTCCATGTGCCGCAAGAATAGCAAGTGAGGGGTGCCACATCCAAAGCAGCCCCAAGCGTTGCGATATCGAAGATCAGTTCCCGACCAGCGCTGTCGATTCCTCCGCCTTGCCCAGCGGGTCATTATCCCGGTCAGTCACTTCGACGAGCGCCGCCAGACGTGCCGCCAGTTCCTTCGTCCAGCAACCTTCCGGCACGCGCCAACTCCAGTTCCCCGACGGCACCGCCGGAGTATTCATGCGCGCCTCCGAACCGAGCTCCAGCAAGTCCTGCACCGGGAAGATGGCAACCTGTGCCACACTGCCGGCTGCCGCCCGCATCAACGGCCACGCAGGGTGATTCCCCACAGGCCCAATCAACGCCTCGACCGCCTTGCGCTCGTGTTTCCCCGCCGTCTTCCACCAGCCCTGCGTCGTGTCGTTGTCGTGAGTGCCCGTATAGGCGACAGTGCCTTCGCTGTATTGATGTGGCAGATGTATGTGCGCGCCCTTGTCGCTGAAACCGAACTGCAGAACCCGCATGCCCGGCATCTTCAACTCCAGCCGCAGCGCATCCACTTCCGGAGTAATCAGCCCCAGATCCTCTGCAACAATCGGCAGCGGTCCAAGCTCCGCCTCCAACGTTCGGAACAGTTCCAACCCCGGCGCTTTGATCCATTCCCCATTGATCGCCGTCTCCTCATTCGCCGGAATGGACCAGTAAGCCTCAAATCCGCGAAAGTGATCGAGCCGCACAATGTCATACAACTCCCGTGACCGCCGAATGCGATCGACCCACCAGTCGTAGTCGCGCACGCTCAGCGCATCCCAGCGATAAAGCGGATTGCCCCATCGTTGTCCCGTGGGTGAAAAATAATCCGGTGGAACACCCGCGATATTGATCGGATTCAGGTCCTCGTCAAGCTCGAAGATGCCCGGATGCACCCAGACATCCGCCGAGTCCATATTGACGAAGATTGCCACGTCGCCAAGAATCCGAATTCCTTTCCTCGCCGCAGCCTCTCGCAGCAGATTCCACTGCAGCGAAAACGCAAATTGCAGCGCGTGCTCTTGCGCGAGGGCACGCCCGGACTGCGACGCCACCTGCGCCAGCGTTTTGGGATCACGTCGTCGTGCAGCTTCCGGCCACACCGTCCACGCACCAGTCTTGAACTGCCGCCGCAATTCGGCATACATTGCATAGTCGGCGAGCCATGCCGCCTCAAGACCACAGAAATCCTGAAACTGTTTCCATTGCGCGGCAAATCTTGCTTCGTGCGGTCCCCGATCCAGAAAGTTCTGTGCCGCCTCGTAAAGCAGTGGGAGCTTCCGCTCCTCCACCTCGCCAAAATCGACATTGCCGCCGCGCCCCGCGAGGCCGGCAATGCGCTCTCCGCTGATCCATCCCCAGTCCGACAAATATTCAAGACTGATTAAGTACGGATTGCCTGCGAACGCCGACGACCCCGCATACGGCGAGTTGCCATACCCTGTGGGACAAAGCGGCAGCACTTGCCATACATGTTGTTTTGCTGCCGCCAGAAACGCCACGAAATCATGCGCGGCGGGGCCAAGGTCGCCGATGCCTCCATACGAAGGCAGAGAACTGATGTGCAATAGAACGCCCGACGACCGCTGAAAGTCCATGAAACCATTATCTCCGCAGACCGCTGAGTGGATCAGACTCGGCCCGACTTTCGTGCCACTTAAACAGAGAGGCCCGCCTCCAAGTTGCGGAAGCGGGCCTCATTTCCCCCCCAGGAGAAAACTCAAGCCTACTGCCCCGGTATCGGTGCCTGCTGCTTCGCATTCACACGCACGCGATTGTTCTTCTTGTATTCGCTAATGATGGTATTTGCGAAAACGCCAAACGCTTCCTGACGCTTCTGATCAAGCAGCTGATCGCGGGTTTGATCCAGGTTCTTTGCAATCTCATCAGGACTGGGCTCCTGCTTGAGCAGCAGCTTTGCCACAACGCCAGTTCGGCCCGCGTTGATTGGCCCAGTGATCGTTCCCGGATTCATCTCAAACATCTGCGGTGCCACACGCCCCACCGCCCCGAAATCCGGCACCTGGCTGTTCTGACCGACAAAGTCGCTGGTCTTCACAGTCGCGCCCATTTCCTTCGCGGCCTTGCCCAGATCGTTCATTGACTTCGCCTTCGCTGCAAGCTCTGCCGTCTTCTGGCTCAACAAGGCTGGCACTTGCTCGCTGCGATAATCATCCTCAATGTGGCTCTTCCAATCGGCAAAGTTAGGCGCGTGGGCCGCGTTCACTCCGGTCACCTGGAAGATCGCGTAGCCTTCGCCGGTTTGCGCCGATTGCGGCGGATCGCCCTGCTTCGAATCAAATGCGCGCGCGATCACCTGCGAGCCGTCAGGCAGTGCAGGAATTACTCCCTGCGCATTCACCGGCGGAGTGGTCACCACCTGCAGATGATGTGCGGCCGCCGTCTTTTGCAGGCCATTCTTGATCGCCTCTGACATCAGCGCGCGTGCGTAGTTCTCCTGCGCCGCGACAGACTTCTGGCGAATCAGTGTCGCCTGAATGGTCGGCAGCACGTCGTTCAGTTGTTGCGTGCGCGCCGCCTGCCGCTCTTCCACTTGAACAATGTGATATCCAAACTGCGTCTTGATGATCTTCGTATCGCCAATCTTCTGCGTGAAGATCGCGTTGTCAAATTCCGGCACCATGTGGCCGCGCTGCGCGAAGCCGAGTTCCCCGCCCGTGTCCTTGCTGCCGGGGTCATCTGAGTTCTTCTTTGCCAGATCAGCGAAATTCGCGCCACCCTGTATCTGCTTGACAAGGGCTTCAGCCTTAGCCTTGGCCGCGGCATCGGCCTTGGCATCAGCGCCCGGCGCGACCTTAATTAGGATGTGACGTGACTTGGATTGCTCCGGAACCGAATACTCGCTCTGGTGCGCGGTGAAGTACTGCTGAATCTCCTGCTGCGTGGGCTGCGCTACCCCACCCGGCACCTCATTGGGAGTGAACGCGAAGTAGGTGATGATGCGCTGCTCAGGCACCGCGGTCGCATACCGCGCCGCGTTCTTCTTGAAGAAGACCTGAAGATCCGCATCCGACGGATTGATCTGCTTGCGAATATCGTCGCTCGAGATCACCGCGTAATCGAACTTCAGCTTGATGTTGTTCTTGAGATAGAAATCGCGCGCTTCCTTGTCCCCCACCGTTACGCCCGCCGTAATGAGCGATTCGAGACGACGGATCGCGATATCGTGCTTCACGCCCTCTTCAAACTGGGGAACCGACATATCGAAACGCGTTGCGATAAGCGAAGCATATTGGTCCTTGCCGATGAACTTGCCATTGGGATAGAGAACCTGTCCCGCCTGCCCGGTGCGCAGGTACTGCCTCACATCGTCGTCGCTGGCCTTGATTCCCAGCTTGTTTGCCTCGGCCAGCAGGATCTGCTGCTGCACAAGTTGCTGCCCAACCTGCTGTTCAAAGAGGCTCACGATCATCGGGTTCGCAGCATACTGCGGATTCCGCTGCTGCAACTGCTGACGCGCCTGCTGCGTTACCCGTTCCTGGCTGATCGTTTCCCCATCGGAAAGATACCGGCTATACCAGTGCGGATAGACCACCGCATAAGTATCCGCCGAAACGGCGCCCTGGCCGCTCAGTCCGGGAATCAGGTAAACCACCATCGACACCGATGCGGCGGCGATAATGACAACAAACATTGCCTTGACTACACGATTATCTTTCTGCAGGAAACGAATCATGGATGGGTTTAAGCCTTCAACTCTCTACGCGCGGCCGTGATGAATTGTCTTCCTTGCCTCGCAAAGTGACGGCTTTCGATGGCAGACAATCCCCAGAATTGCGCAATTCTCGCTCGATGCGATCTGTCCCATTATAGACGAATGCGACCGTGTTCCGGTCCAGCTGGAAATCGACGAGGCGTTCTCCTGGCACGGCAATCGAGAGGCGCATAACTTCCGGTTTGCCGGCCACCTGGGCACAATCCGAACCAACTTCAAATGAGTCCGTTCAAACAGATGGGAGAATTCAGACGAAATCGGCCAACTCAAGCCGTACCTGGGCTGTCCGGCTCCGGACGAGGGCGCCCGTCACTCCGCTGGGCTTTGACATGTATCCGCAACGGATATAGTACTGGAGCATGGCGAAGAAGAACACGGCGCAAGCTCCGCTGACTCCCGCAGTGCTGCACATCCTGCTGGCGCTTTCGACGGGGGAGCGGCACGGGTACGGGATCATGAAACAGGTGCAGGCGGACTCGCAGGGCAGGGCGAAGATGGGCCCGGGAACGCTATATGGCTCGATGGGGCGGATGATGGAGGCCGGGCTAATCCGGGAAAGCGATAAGCGGGTCGATCCAGAGATGGACGACGAGCGGCGGATCTATTACGAGCTTACGGGCGCGGGGCGGGCGGCGCTGGAAGCAGAGCTGAAGCGGTATCGCGGTGTTGTGGCGGTGGCGGAAGGACGTTTGGCGCATGGCCACTAACGTTACGGGCCGGCGCTACCGGACGTGGTATGCGATGTTGCTGCGGCTGTATCCGCGACCTTTCCGTGAGCGGTTCGGCGAGGGGATGGCGCAGTCATTTCACGACTTGTGCCGGGAGCACAGCGACGCGGGGCGGCGACTGTTCGGGCTCGCGCTGTCGATCTTCTTCGAAACGTCGGTGGGAATCGTTAGGGAGAACACAAAGCATATGTCGCAACTGGCAAAAACGTTTCTGCGTGTGGCGCTGGGGGCGTTGGCTATGTTGATGGTGCCGCTCGTGGCATCGCAATTCGTGAAGGACTGGAACTGGCCCGTGGGAGCTTTCGTGAGGGTGTATGTCCTGTTCTTCGGGATGGGGATGGTGTTTGTGCTGGTCGCGAGGAGGATGGGCGCGTGGTCATACAAGGCGGGCGTTGGTGTGGCGCTGGTGGCCGGGTTCGCGTTGGGGTGGGGGACCATGGTCCAGGTCGCGGACTCGGGACATCCGGAACGCCTGTGGTACCACAGTGTGCTCGTGGTGGGAGTGGTTGGAGCGTGCCTGGCTCGGCTGAAAGCTCCGGGATTGGCCTGGACGTTGTTCGCGATGGCAGCGACTCTTGCGCTGATTGCCGTGATACTGCCTTCGGGTGCGCCGCCCGACCTTGCGCGGAGAATGGCAATCGGGCATGGTGTCTTCGTGGCGTTGTTCACCGCCTCAGGT
>Ga0207683_10003008_pt1 | contig 14733 bp, 14 predicted proteins | sample KBSM73metaG_FD_184333 | JGI IMG/M metagenome (GOLD analysis project Ga0207683, IMG submission 184333) | Miscanthus rhizosphere microbial communities from Kellogg Biological Station, Michigan, USA - KBS M7-3 metaG (SPAdes) (version 2) | ecosystem: Host-associated > Plants > Roots > Rhizosphere >... | reverse complement strand
TCCATTCCGCCGCGCGCCAGAAACTGTTCCAGCCAGTGGATGTGGTAGTCGCCATCGATGATGGCCTGGTCGCGCACCAGCGCGCGGAACAGCGGCAGCGTGGTGTCGATCCCGTCGACGACGAACTCGTCGAGGCAGCGGCGCAGCCGCATCAGGCACTCGCTGCGCGTCTTGCCGTGAACGATCAGCTTGCCGACCAGCGAGTCGTAATAGGGCGGGATGGTGTAGCCCTGATACACCGCTGAATCGATGCGCACGCCGAGACCGCCCGGCGCGTGGTAGTGCACGATCTTGCCGGGCGAGGGCCGGAACGACACCGGGTTCTCGGCATTGATGCGGCACTCGATCGCGTGGCCGTGGAAGCGCACGTCCTCCTGCTTCAGCGTGAGCTCGGCGCCGTTAGCCACACGGATCTGCTCCAGGATCAGGTCGATGTCGGTGACCTGCTCGGTGACCGGGTGCTCGACCTGGATGCGCGTGTTCATCTCGATGAAATAGAACTTGCCGTCCTCGAACAGGAACTCGACCGTGCCGACGCCGAGATATTTCATCTCGCGCATCGCCTTTGCCACCGTCTCGCCGATCTCGTCGCGCGCGCCGGCATTGAGGGCAGGCGAGGGGCTTTCCTCCCACACCTTCTGATGCCGCCGCTGCAGCGAGCAGTCGCGCTCGCCGAGGTGGATCGCATTGCCCTTGCCGTCGGCCAGCACCTGGATTTCGATGTGGCGCGGCTTCTCGAGATACTTTTCCAGATACACCGCATCGTCGCCGAACGCGGCCTTGGCTTCGCCGCGCGCGGTCGCCAGCGCCTCGGACAGTTCCTCCTCGCTGTGCGCGACCTTCATGCCGCGCCCGCCGCCGCCGGCCGCCGCCTTCACCAGCACCGGGAAGCCGATCTCGCGCCCGATCGCCAGCGCTTCCGTGTCCGACGTGATGCCGCCTTCGGAGCCGGGCACCACCGGGATGCCGAGCTTCTTGGCGGTGCGCTTGGCCTCGATCTTGTCGCCCATCAGGCGAATGTGTTCGGCGCGCGGGCCGATGAAATCGACGTTGTGATCCTTCAGGATCTCGGCGAAGCGCGCGTTTTCCGAGAGGAAGCCGTAGCCCGGATGCACCGCGTCGGCGCCGGTGATCTCGCAGGCGGTGAGCAGCGCCGGGACATTGAGATAGCTGTCGCGCGCCGGCGGCGGACCGATGCAGACGCTCTCGTCGGCGAGGCGCACGTGCATCGCATCGGCGTCGGCGGTCGAATGCACCGCGACCGTCGCGATGCCAAGCTCCTTGCAGGCGCGCAGCACCCGGAGCGCGATCTCGCCGCGGTTGGCGATCAGGATTTTTTCGAACATCGCCTATTCAATGATCATCAACGGTTCGCCGTACTCGACCGGCTGGCCGTCCTCGAACAGGATCTGCGTCACGGTGCCGGCGCGCGGCGCCGGGATCTGGTTCATCGTCTTCATCGCCTCGACGATCAGCAGGGTGTCGCCCGCCTTCACGGCGCTGCCGATGTCGATGAATGCTTTCGCGCCCGGCTGAGGCGAACGGAACGCAGTGCCGACCATCGGCGACTTGACCACCCCCGGATGGGCGGCCGGATCGGCCGCCGCCGGTGCAATCGCGATCGCGGGCGCCGGTGCACTGGCCGGGATCGGCGGCACATGCGTTCCGCCCGATGCGACCACATGCGTCATCGTCTGGCGCGCGACGCGCACGCGCAAGCCCTCGCGCTCGACCTCGATCTCGGTGAGGTGCGTTTCGTCGAGCAGCTTCGCCAGCTCGCGGATCAGGTCCTGTTCTTTCAACTCCGTCGCCCGGCTTCTGGAATGGATCGGCGCTCTTTAAGCTTTTGCCTTGATGCCGATGAGGGACGCAAGCCCCGCGATCGCCAGCGCATAGCCCTGGACCCCGAGACCACAGATCACCCCCTTCGCGCCCTTCGAAACATAGGAGTGATGGCGGTACTCTTCGCGCTGGTGGATGTTGGTAATATGCACCTCGACGGTCGGCAACTGCACCGCATAGATCGCATCGAGGATCGCGACCGACGTGGTGGTGTAGCCCGCCGGATTGATCACGACGCCGACGGCCTTCTTTTTCTTCGCCTCGTGGAAGGCGTCTACGATCTCGCCCTCATGGTTCGACTGGCGGAAGTCGACTTCGAGGCCGTAGCGCTTCGCGGTCTCGCGGCACAGCGCCTCGACGTCGGCCAACGTGGAATGCCCGTATTTCTCGGGCTCGCGCGAGCCCAGCGAGTTGAGGTTCGGTCCGTTGAGGACGTAGATCGTTTTGGCCATCGGGCTTATTGAGTCCGCGCCGCCTCGACCTTCCTGCCGAGCGCATCGAGCCCGACCGCACCGATCACCACGTCATTGCCGATCACGTAGCTCGGCGTACCGTTGAGGCCGAGCGCCTCGGCGAGCTTGGCGCTCTCCTGCAGCGTGGCGGTGATCTCTTCGCTCTTGAGGTCCTTTTCCATCCGCGTCATGTCGAGGCCGATTTCCTTCGCGACCGCGAGCGCGCGCGCCTTGTCGGCCTGTCCGCGGCCGAGCAGCATCTTCTGATGGAATTCCATATATTTCTTGCCGCTCTTGTCCTGCATGCGTACTGCGACCGCGACCTGCGCGGCTTCGACCGAGCCCGGTCCGAGCACCGGAAATTCCTTCAGCACGACTTTGAGCTTCGGGTCCTTGCTCATGAGCGCGGTCATGTCGCCGAGCGCGCGCTTGCAGTAGCCGCAATTGTAATCGAAGAATTCCACGAACGTGACGTCGCCCTGCGGATTGCCGAGCGTCACCTGGCGCGGCGAATTGAACAGCGCCTCCGCGTGGGTCTTGACCGCGGATCGCGCCTTTTCGGCTTCGGCGGTCTGCTGCTTCTTCTCGAGTTCCTGCATCACCTCTTGCAGCACTTCGGGGTGCTTGAGCAGGTAGTCGCGCACGATCTTCTCGATCTCGCCGCGCTGCGGCTCCGAGAAGGTCTGCGCCGACGCGGCGGTCACGCCGGCGATCGAAATCGCCGCGGCGGCGAGCAGGGAGGCGAGGCGGGTCATTCGGTCGGTCCTGTGCTGGCCGGTCCGGATCTGACCGGGCCGAAAGTGACGTTGGTGCTGCTGAAGAGGCCGGACTTCGGCGGTCTCAGTCCGACGATGTCGTCGGACTTGACCCAGCCGGGCGAGCCGGTGGGGAACCTGGTCTTGGCGCGGGCGGCAAGTTCGCGCGCAGTCTTCATGTCGCCGCGGGCGAGCGCGGCCTGCGACGCAGCGAGATCGGCTTCTGCGAGGTCGCCCTTGCGGCCGTAGGCCATCGCAAGCTGCGCGTAGACGTCCGGCGTTTCCGGTTCGCGCTGCATCGCGACCTTCAAGAGCGAGATCGCCTCCTCGGAGTAGCGGTTCTCGCCGGTCGCGACCAGCGCCTGTCCGAGCATGATGCGGATCAGCGCGGCATTCGGTGTGAGCGCGGCGGCGCGGCGCAACGGCGCGATCGCCTCGGCCGGCCGCGCCCCTTCGAGCAGCGCCTGGCCCTTGAGTTCATGGAAATAGGGGTTGTTCGGTTGCGCCGCGACCAGCGCGTCGATCTGGGCGATCGCATTGGCGACGCCGGCAAACCGATAGGCCGAGATCGCGCGCGCATAACGCGCCGGCAGGCTCACATCGGTCGAGGGATAGCGCCGCGCGACCGAGTCCGGCCGCTCGAGGAAGCCCGCGAGTTTCGCCCGCATCATGTCGTGACGCAGCTGCAGTTCGGGCGGATCGACCTTGTCCCAATAGGGATTGGTCTTGACCAGTTCCTCCAGCGCTGCGACTCGTTCGCGCGGCATCGGATGCGACTGCTGATAGGGATCGACGCGCGAGGAGACGATCATGATGTCGTCGGCGAAGCGCTTGAACGTCACCTGCATGCCCTTCGCGGACTGCTGCGTCGCGTTGAGGAATTTTACGCCCGCGCGGTCGGCCGCCTCTTCCTGCGCGCGCTGGTAGGAGAGGAGCGAGCGGCGGATCATTTCCTGCGGCGCCGAGATGGCGGCCTGCCCGATGACGCCGGTGTTGCGGCTGCCGGTTGCGGCGCCCGCCGCGATCGCGCCGGCGCCAAGCAGCAGCGCGAGGATCGAGGCGGTCTGCGCGCTCGCAAGCTGCTCGCGCAGGCGCGCGAGGTGCCCGCCGGCCAGATGGCCGGTTTCGTGCGCGAGCACGCCGATGATCTCGTTCGGCGTCTTGGAATCGTACAGAGCGCCGATGTTCACGAAGATGCGCCGGCCGTCCATCACGAACGCATTGAAAACGCGCTCGTTGATCAGCACGACCTGCACGTTCTGCTGCGTCAGCCCGGCGACGCGCAGGATCGGCGCGGTGTAGTCGCGCAGCAACTGCTCGATCTCGGTATCGCGGATGACCGGCAGGCCGCCGGGCTTGGGCTGGGCGAATGCCGGCTGGCCGCTCACCACGAGCGCGACGGCTGCCGCACAGGCAACTGCGCGCGAAACTGGCATCGCGCGGCGCGCCCTGCTAGGTGTTCGTCCGCCCATCCGGATTCCCGACTGCTGCGCCGCAAACTAGGGACCCGGGCGGCTGGGGTCAACGCGCGGCGCTGTCACGTTTCGCGGCGCGCGCGCACAAAAAGCCGCCGATTGCGGCGCCAAAGAGGCGGGGCAACCGTCTGGTCGATCGGGAAAAATTCGGAACACATGATGCTCGACAAAGCACGTCACCTCCTTACTCCGTCCGCGCGCAGCGACGTACCGCCGTTCATGGTGATGGACGTGATGGCGGCGGCCGCCCGCATCGAGGCGCAGGGCGGCCGCGTGGTGCACATGGAAGTCGGGCAGCCCGCGGCACCCGCGCCGCGCATCGCGCGCGAGGCCGCCAAGGCGGCGCTCGATCTGGGCGACATCGGCTACACCGCCGCGCTCGGCATGCCGGGCCTGCGCAATCGCATTGCGCGGCATTACAGCGATGCGTACGGCGTCGCGGTGGAGGCGGAGCGCGTGGTAGTGACCACGGGTTCATCGGCGGGATTCATTCTCGCATTCCTCGCGCTGTTCGAGCCGGGCGACCGCGTCGCCGTCGCCTGTCCCGGCTATCCGCCGTACCGGCATATTCTGACCGCGCTCGGCTGCGAGCCGGTGATGATCGGGATTTCGGCCGACACGCGCTGGGGGCTGACCGTGGATGCGCTGCTCGCGGCGCATCGCCGAGCGCCGCTCAAGGGGGTGCTGGTCGCAAGCCCGGCCAATCCGACCGGCACGATGATGCGGCCCGGCGATTTGGCCGCGCTGATCGCCGCGGCGGAAGGCGAGGGCATCCGCTTCATCTCGGACGAGATCTATCACGGCCTCGACTACGCGTTTCCGGCCGCGACCGCGGCGCAGTTCTCCGACCGGGCCGTCATCATCAACTCGTTCTCGAAATATTTCTGCATGACCGGCTGGCGCGCCGGCTGGATGGTGGTGCCCGACGCGCTGTTGCGCGCGGTCGAGCGGCTGCAGCAAAACCTCGCGATCTCGGTGCCGACGCTCTCGCAGATCGCGGCCGCCGCGGCCTTCGACGGGCGCGACGAGATGGAGGGCGTGAAGCACGGCTACGAGGAGAACCGCCGCATCCTGGTGGAAGGCCTGCCGAAGGCGGGTCTCACCGAATTCCTCCCCGTGGACGGTGCGTTCTATCTCTATGCCGACGTGTCGCGCTTCACCGACAACAGCTTCGACTTTGCCAGGCGCATGCTGGAAGAAGCGGGCGTGGCGGCGACGCCGGGGATCGATTTCGACCCGGTGCATGGCAAGGAGTTCATCCGCTTCTCCTACGCGGGCTCCTCGGCGGATATGCGCGAAGCGGTTGAACGCATCGGGAATTGGTTGCGCAAGAGTTGAACCGCGCTCACCTCTGCGTGACGCGCCTTGCGAAAGCGGCGCCGCCACGTTAAATGCAGGCCATTCTCACCACGATTCCGGCCGCAATGGCATCCGCGCCCCGCGTGAAGCTTTGGCTGGAAATAGGACATCGGAGCGACAAAGCATGTGGAGCGGCCCCAAGGGCGCCAGCGTTCAAGAGCGCCTTGACCGTGCTCAGGAAGCCAAGAAAGCGTTGCTCGAGCGGTTCAAGCAGCAGCCTGGACCGGGCGACAAGGAATACGACGAGCGGCAGGCCCAGCTGAAGGCGGTCGCCGAAGCCCGCCGCGAGCGCGAGGAATTGCGGCTCAAGCAGAAGGCGGAAGCCGAGGCGCGTCGCGCCGAGGAAGCCAAGCTCAAGGCTGAGCGCGAAGCGCGCGAAGCCGCGGAAGCCGCCGAACGCGCGGTGCACGAAGCCGCGGAAGCCGCCGAGCGCAAGGTCCGCGAGGAAGCCGAATTCGCCGCACTGATGAAGGCGGAAGAAGACGCGCGCCGCATGGCGATCGTCAAGGAGCAGCGCGTAGCGCGCAAGGCCGCGAAGAAAAAGAAGAAGCGCGGGCTCTAAGCCCGCGCTTTTGTTTTGCGCGAGGTCTTGCGCGCAGGCGATTCTGTTTTCGAGGTTTTTCGGCTGGAGGCCGGGCGTTGTCCGGCCTTCAGCTTTTTCGCTGCGGTGTTCTCCCAGGCCAGCGTCAGCGCGTGTTCCAGCGTCGCGGCATCCACCGCGGCGAGCCGCACGTTGGTGTAGCCCTTGAGCCCCCACGCGTTGGCGATGGGCGTGAACACCGTTGGCGTGCCTTCGACCAGCATCGCCTGCTGATCCGGCGTCAGCTTCACCATGCCGAACGTTGCGTCAGGGTAGCCGAGACTGGCGTACACCTTGCCGCCGACGCGGAAATCCGGGTGCCCGCCATGCGCGCCTTCGGTTGCTTCGGGCAATGCGAGCGCGAGTCGGCGAAACTGGCTGGGCGTCATCGTGGCGGTCCCGATCGGGAACGCAGTTTAGCTCAGAACTCCACGTCGAGCTCTTCGACTTCTTCCGGCTCGCTCTTGGCGTCCTCGGCCCATTCTTCCATCGCGGGCAGTGCGATGACCGTCGCGCAATAGGCGGCGCAGTCGCTGTCGAGCTTCACGTCGTAGGTCTTGAAGCGGGTGCACACCGGCGCATACATCGCGTCGGCCATCGTGGGCTTGCCGCCAAACAAAAAAGGCCCGCCGTATTTCGCCAGGCACTCGCGCCAGATCGCGATCACCCGGTCGATGTCGGCCTGCACGCCGGCCCAGACTTTGAACGCCGGATAGTGCGCGCGCAGATTCATCGGCAGCGCGGAGCGCAAATTGGAAAAGCCCGAATGCATCTCGCCGGAGATCGAGCGGCAATGCGCGCGCGCAGCGCGATCTTCGGGGATCAGGCCGGCCTGTGGTTTGAGCTCGTTTAGATATTCGCCGATTGCGAGCGTGTCCCACACCTTGATGCCGTCATGGGTCAGGCACGGCACCAGGAACGAGGGCGAGAGCAGCAGCAGTTCCGCGCGCCCGGTCGGATCGTCCGCCGAGACCATGTCGACCGCGACGTCGAGCCCGGCCATCTTGCACAGGAGCCAGCCGCGCAGCGACCAGGAGCCGTAGTTGCGGCTGTTGATGGAAAGGCGGGCCTCGGCCATGAAAATCCTCGCTTGCCGGCACGAAACAGCGGCACGGGCAGGTCGCCCGCGCCAAACACGATCCAATCGCAGCGCAACGCACTGCGGCACCCGGCAAGGGCGGTTATCCACGCATACCCGGCCCCTGCGATTATTATCTCGCAGTGCAACAAGAAATGCACTAACTTTTCGACGCCGGGTTTGAGCTGTTGTCAGGGGTTGAGGGGCCGCGCCCGCGGCGCCGCACGTTCATGCTCTATCAGGCGTATCAGGCGCATTCCGACATCATGGTCCCGGTCCGGGCTTGGGCCGGCGCAGCCATTCAGGCTTTCGGCCCGATCAACGGCTTTGCGGGCCCGGGCGTGAAGAACCTCACCGCGGCATACGAGTTGATCGCGCGTTCCGGGCTGACCCACGTCCGTCCGCCCTACGGCATCGACAGTGTGCTGGTCGGCAACGAGGAAATTGCCGTCACCGAGGAGGCCGCGCACGTCACGCCGTTCGGCACGCTGCTGCGCTTCAAGAAGGACGTGACCAGCGAGCAGCCGCGCGTGCTTCTCGTCGCACCGCTCTCAGGGCATTTCGCGACGCTGCTGCGCAACACCGCGAAGACGATGCTGCCCGAGCACGACGTCTACATTACCGACTGGCACAATGCTCGTGACGCGCCGCTCTCGGCCGGCCGCTTCGGCTTCGACGATTACGCCGAGCACCTGATCAAGTTTCTCGAGGTCATCGGGCCCGGCGCCCATATCGTCGCGGTGTGCCAGCCGTGCGTCGCGACCTTGGTCGCGGCCGCCGTGATGGCGCAGACCGGCAATCCGGCGCAGCCGCATTCGATGACCTTGATGGCCGGCCCGATCGACTGCCGCGTCAATCCCACCAAGGTGAACGAGCTCGCGACGTCCAAGCCGATGTCGTGGTTCGAGCAGAACCTGATCGCGAGCGTGCCGATGCGCTATCCGGGCGCGTTCCGCAAAGTCTATCCGGGCTTCGTGCAGCTCGCCGCCTTCATGAGCATGAACATCGACCGGCACGTGAAGGCGCACCGCGAGCTTTACGATAATCTCGTTGCAGGCGAGCTCGCCAAGGCGGCGGCGACGAAAGCGTTCTACGACGAGTATTTCGCGGTGCTCGACCTTGCCGCGGAGTTCTATCTGGAGACGGTGAAAATCGTCTTCCAGGACTACGCTCTGGCCAAGGGTGAACTGAAGTTTCGCGGCGAGAAGGTCGAGCCGCGCGCAATCCGGCGCACGTCATTGTTTACCGTCGAGGGCGAGAAGGACGACATCTGCGCGGTCGGGCAAACCCTTGCGGCCCAGGATCTGTGCAGCGGCATCAAGCCGTTCCGCAAGCGCCACCATATGCAGCCCGGCGCCGGGCACTACGGCGTGTTTTCCGGCAAGAAGTGGGAAGGGCAGATTTACCCGCTCTTGAAGAACACGATTCTGTCGAGCGAGTAACGGCGTTTCGGCGCGGGAATGCGTGCTACGCAAGAGCGGGACGCAATGCCGATTCTCACCGTCAGGCACCTCACGACCTACCGCTACCGGCAGCCGGTCGCGTTCGGTGAGCATCGCATGATGCTGCGGCCGCGCGACGACGATGACCAGAGAGTGCTGGAGTCGGAACTCGCGATCACGCCCAGGCCAAGCCGGATCGACTGGACGCGCGATGCCTTCGGCAATCACGTCGCGACTGCCCGCTTTGCCGAACGCGCAGCGGTGCTTCATTTCGAAAGCAGGATTCGCATCGACCACGCGCCGGCTCCGTTCCGCGCAGCCGACATCGCGCAGCATGCGAAAGCCTGGCCGTTCGACTACGCGAGCGAACGCGCCGAGCTTGCGCGTTACATTGCGCAACCGGCGCAGCCGCCTGACATTGCCCGCTGGGCCGAAGGCTTTCTCCGCCCGGACGGAACGGCCGACACGCACGCGCTGCTGGCCAGCATGACGCAAACCATCAAGCGCACCTTCCGGCACGGCGCGCGTCACCAGAAGGGCACGCAGGAGCCGGTGCTGACCTTGCGGCTCGTGAGCGGAAGCTGCCGCGATCTCGCGGTGCTGATGATCGCAGGCCTGCGATCGCTCGGCTTCGCGGCGCGTTTCGCGTCCGGCTATCTCAATGTCGCGGATTCCGACGAAAGCCTCACCGGCGGCAATACGCATGCGTGGGTCCAGGCCTATGTGCCCGGCCCCGGTTGGGTCGACTTCGATCCGTCGAGCGGCACGGTCGGAAACGACAACCTCATCCGCGTCGCGGTGGCGCCCGCGCCGGACCAGGCGATCCCGCTGCAGGGCAGCTGGATCGGGTTCGCGTCGGACCATCTGGTCATGAACGTCGCCGTCAAGGTCGCGGGGTCCAATGGAACTTTACCGCCGCGGTTTCCTTAACCCATGTCCCGCGCCGCACGAGCGAGCGGACCCAAAGGTCATTCATGAAAATCCGCGCGGGCTACGAGATCGCCTATGACTGCCCGCAGCCGACGCCGATGATCCTGCAGGTCAGCGTCCATCCGTCGCGCCAGGCCGATCTGATCAGCTGGGACGGGCTCAAGATCGACCCCGTGATCCCGGCCAACACCTACCATGACACCTTCGGAAACTTCTGCCACGTGATCCGCGCGCCCGCGGGCCGCCTGACGCTGTCGACGGATTTCCTCGTGCGGGACAGCGGCGAGCTCGATGAGTTCGCGCCGAACGCGATGGCGCATCCGCTGGAAGAGTTGCCGGTCGACGCGCTGATCTTCCTGCTCGGCAGCCGCTATTGCGAGACCGATCGAATGTCGGATTTCGCCTGGTCGACGTTCGGGCACCTGCCGAAGGGCTGGGGCCTGGTTCAGGCGATCTGCGACTTCGCTCACGAGCGCATCAAGTTCGGCTACGAGCATGCGAGCTCCGAAAAGACCGCGTTCGACGCCTACACGGAACGGCGCGGCGTCTGCCGCGACTACGCGCATCTCGCCATCACGCTCTGCCGCTGCATGAACATCCCGGCGCGCTACTGCACCGGCTATCTCGGCGACATGGGCACCGAGCCGCCCTACGGTCCGGGCGACTTCGCCGCCTGGTTCGAGGCTTATCTCGGCGGGCGCTGGTATCTCTTCGATCCGCGCAACAACGTGCGGCGCCACGGCCGCATCCTGATGGCGCGCGGGCGCGACGCGACCGACGTCGCGATGGTGACCTCGTTCGGCCCGTGCACGCTGGTGAATTTCAAGGTGGTGACCGACGAAGTGGCGGAGACCGCGGCGGCGGAGTGACGAGCGTTGCGCGCCTGGGCGCCGGTAACAAGCTCCAATTGCTTATGTGAAATGTTGGCGCGCTGCCCACTGCGTCTCTATAAGGTGCCGCTTTGGCACTTCATGTGGATTGGTTCGAGTCAGAATGGACAGCGATTTCCGCGCGGATATCGACGCGGTGGAGGCGATTGCGGCGGTTCCGACGATCCTGAACGTGGTGTGTCGCGTCACCGGGATGGGGTTCGCGGCGGTCGCGCGCGTAACGCCGGAGCGCTGGGTGTGCCTCGCCGTCAACGACGAGATCGCGTTCGGGCTCCAGCCCGGCGGCGAACTCAAGGTCGACACCACGATCTGCCATGAGGTGCGCCAGGCGCGCGACGCGGTGGTGATCGACCACGTCGCCGAGGACGAGGTGTTCTGCAAGCACCACACGCCGGCGATGTACGGCTTCCAGAGCTACATCTCGATGCCGATCTTCTTGAAGGACGGCAGCTTCTACGGCACGCTGTGCGCGATCGATCCGCGGCCAGCGAAGCTGAAGAACCCCGGCGTGATCGGCATGTTCAAGCTGTTCGCCGCACTGATCGCCTTTCATCTCGAGGCGGGACATCGCCTCGCGACCGCGCAGGCCGACCTGCTCGACGCGCGTGCGACGTCGTTGCTGCGCGAGCAATTCATCGCGGTGCTCGGCCACGATCTGCGCAATCCGCTCGCTTCCGTCGCGGCCGGAACGCGGCTGCTGCAGAAGACCAGGCTCGAAGACAAGGCACTGTCCATTCTCGACATGATGGGCAAGAGCGTCAGCCGCATGTCGGCGCTGATCGACAACGTGATGGATTTGGCGCGCGGACGGCTCGGCGGCGGGCTGACGATGATGCGTACGGGCGAGCCGCTCGAGCCTGCCTTGCGGCACGTCGTCGACGAGCTGCGCTCTGCCTACCCCGATCGCAGGATCGAAGCGGAATTCAGCCTGACGCGATCGGTCGAGGTCGACCGCGAGCGCGTCGCGCAACTGCTCTCGAACCTGCTGGGAAACGCGCTGGTCTACGGCGTCGAAACCGAGCCGGTGCGCGTGAAGGCATCGATCGGCCGCGACTTCGAGCTGTCGGTGAGCAACAAGGGTCCCGCCATTCCATCTGAGACGATGCAGCGGCTGTTCCAGCCGTTCGCGCGCGGCGACGTGCGGCCCAACCAACAGGGGTTGGGGCTCGGCCTCTATATCGCGAGCGAGATCGCGCGCGCCCATGGAGGCACGATCGAGGCGGCGTCCACCACGGACGAGACCCGTTTCACGTTCAGGATGCCCCTGGAATAGTTTGCCTCACCCGGCCCATCTGCGCTTTCCTGCCGGTGGAGGCTGCGGATGCACCCGGTCCCGCGCATCGTCCCGGCGCTGCTCAGCTTCGCGGCCGGCTACGTCGACGCCTGCACGTTCCTCGCGCTGTTCGGCCTCTACGTCGCGCAGGTGACCGGCAGTTTCGTCGTCGCCGGCGCCGAACTGGTCGCGCATGACGAAGGCTTCCTGATCAAGATCCTCGCCATTCCGGTGTTCTTCGCGGCGGGCCTTTTCACCACCATCCTGGCCGAAGTGCTGCGCCGGCGCGGGCGCTCGGCGCTGGTGTGGACCCTGGCGCTCGAATGCGCCCTGCTCGCGGCGCTTCTCGTGCTCGGCCTGCTGGTCCCGTTTACGCGCGATCCGAACGCACCGTTCACGCTGCTTGCCGCGATGCTCGGCCTCTCGGCGATGGGCGTGCAGAGCGCGGCCGTGCGCGTGCTGCTGCCCGGCGTCGCCTCGACCAACGTGATGACCACCAACACCACGCTGTTCGCGATCGACACCGGCGAATTGCTGCTCGGCTGGCACGGCCGCCGCGGCGGAGATATGGACGCGGCCGCGCAGTATGCCGCCGCGCGAACACGGCTCGCCGTGCTGATCCCGCTCGGCCTCGGCTTCCTGTTCGGAACCGCGGCCGGCGCGATCGGCTACATGTGGGTCGGGCTGTGGTGCCTCGTCGCGGTGATGGCGGTGTTGCTCGGCCTGATCGTGTGGGCGGCGCGCAAGGCCTAAACGATCTTCCCGGGGTTCATGATGTTGTCAGGATCGAGCGCCCGCTTGATCGCCCGCATGACATCGATCGCAGCCGCTCCATGCTCCGGCTCGAGCAAATGCTTCTTGCCTTCTCCGATGCCGTGTTCTCCGGTGCAGGTGCCTTCCATCGCGAGCGCGCGTTCCGCGACGCGATCGACGAACGCCTTGGCAGCGGCCACTTCCTCCGGGTCTTCCATCATGACCATGACCGAAGCATGGAAATTGCCGTCACCGACGTGCCCGACGATCGGCGCAATGATGCCGCTCGTCTCGGCATCGCGCTTTGTTTCCGTGACGCATTCGGCAAGCCGGGAAATCGGTACGCAGACATCGGTCACCACGACCTTCGCTCCCGCGCGATAGCCGCGCAGGGCCCAGAAGATGTCGTGGCGCGCCTGCCAGAGCCGCGTGCGGTCTTCGGGCTGGGCCGACCATTCGAAACTGCCCGCGCCGTACTCGCGCGCGATGTCGCCGAAGCGCTCCGACTGCTCGGCTACGCTCGCCTGCGTGCCATGAAATTCGAGGAACAGCATGGGCTCTTCGGGCAGGCCGAGCTTCGAGTAGGTGTTGCAGACCTTGACCTGGATTTCATCGAGCAGTTCGACGCGAGCGATCGGGATGCCGGTCTGGATTGCCGTGATCGCGGCGTCGCAGGCCGCCTGGATCGAAGGAAAACGGCAGACCGCGGAGGCGGTCGCCTCCGGAAGGCCGTGCAACTTCAAGGTCAGCTCGGTGATGATTCCGAGCGTGCCTTCAGCGCCGACCATGAGTCGCGTGAGGTCATAGCCCGCGGATGATTTGCGCGCGCGGCGCGACGTCGTCATCAGCGCGCCATCCGGCCGCACGACCTTGAGAGCCAGCACGTTGTCTTTCATGGTGCCGTAGCGCACGGCGGTCGTGCCGGAAGCGCGCGTTGAGCACATGCCGCCGAGTGACGCATCGGCACCGGGATCGACGGGAAAGAACAGCCCCTGGTCGCGCAGGTAATCGTTGAGCTGCTTGCGCGTAACACCCGGCTCGACGACGCAATCGAAGTCCTGCGGATGGATTGCGATGATGCGGTTCATATCCTTCAGGTCGATCGAGACGCCGCCATACGGCGCGTTGACATGACCCTCGAACGAGGTGCCGGTGCCGAACGCGATCACCGGTGCACGGTGGCGGGCGCAGATCCGCACGATCTGCTGCACGTCGTTCGCGGACTGCGGATACACCACCGCGTCCGGCGGCTCGCCCGCGACCCAAGTGGTCGTGTTCGCGTGCTGCTCGCGCACGGCTTGGGACGTTACGACCCGGTTGCCGAAGGCGGCTTCGAGCTCCGCAATCGCACCCGCGATCCCGGCGGAATTTCGTCGGAGCGGTTGATCCAGCATGCATCGTCTCCGTGCGGCGTGGTCACGCTCTCGAGCACGCACGATGGATGCTGCAATGTAAATTCACTATCGAGTATACATTCGCGGGGACGGACGATGCCGCGATCCGGCGTGCCACGCGCGCGCATACGCAACAGCGCGTACACGCTGTTCTGTCGGCGCGATTTCAGCCGGGTAGGGCGCAATGAAAAATCGCCGGCGGCGCGCCTCACTCCGCCTTGAGCCCCGCGCCCTTGATGATCGGCCACCACTTCTCGATCTCGGCCTTCTGGAATGCCGCAAGCCCTTCCGGCGTTTGCTGCGCGGGCGCGGCGACGTCGAGGCCGAGCTCGGAGAACCTCGCCTTGATGGCCGGATCGGCGAGCGCCTCACGCATCGCCTTGTTCAGTGTGCCGATCACGTCCTTCGGCGTGCCCTTCGGCGCCCAGAAGCCGAACCAGCCGGACATATAGAGCCCCGGCACGCCGGTCTCGTCCGAGGTCGGGATGTCGGCCATCGAGGCCGAGCGCT
>Ga0207683_10003007_pt1 | contig 14736 bp, 12 predicted proteins | sample KBSM73metaG_FD_184333 | JGI IMG/M metagenome (GOLD analysis project Ga0207683, IMG submission 184333) | Miscanthus rhizosphere microbial communities from Kellogg Biological Station, Michigan, USA - KBS M7-3 metaG (SPAdes) (version 2) | ecosystem: Host-associated > Plants > Roots > Rhizosphere >... | reverse complement strand
TGACGAAACGTGAATTTCGGCACGAATATCACTTCTCCTAAAGAATCGAAATACTTCTACTGATATTCGCAGTTTACTAGAGAAAGATTGCCTGTGACACTGATTACACAAGGAAGTGCCAGTAGGACCGGCTACACAACGACGTGCCAGTAGGAGTAAGACAACAATGACGACACAAGCCGCACAGTGCCCCTACCACGGGAACTCGGAGACCCGAAGCGCTGACGCGGCCTCGGTGCCCGGCAGCAGCGATCAAGCTCGCACCACCGCTTCGCAGGACGCCGCCGACTACGCCGTGGCTGACTGGGTTGACGTGGCTGAACTTGCATCGGATCCCTACCCGACCTATGCCCGGCTGCGGGCAGAGTCGCCGGTCGCCTGGGTTCCGCAGCTTAACAAGTTCCTCGTCACCAACTACGCCGGCTGCCACACGGTGGAACAGGACCAGGAGATCTTCAGCGCCAACGTTTCCGGCGCCACGATGACCCGGGCCATCGGTGCCCAGCCGATGCTGCGCAAGGATGATCCGGAGCATTCAGTAGACCGGGCACCGGTAAATCCTGTGCTTCGTCCCAAGTCCATCAAGGAAGTCTGGGGCCCGGTCTTTGAGCGCAACGCCGAAACCTACCTTGAGAATGTCGCCGAGCTTGGCCCAGAGGAGGCGGACCTCAACCGGGACTATGCCGCCCCTGTGGCCTCGCAGAACCTCATCGACCTGCTGGGGCTGAAGGATGTATCAGTGGAGCAGGTCCGCCGCTGGTCCCACGACTTCATCGCGGGCATGGGCAACGTCCTGGACGATCAGTCGATCTGGGACCGGTGTGACGCTTCGACCGCGGAGGCCGATGCTTTACTCAAGGAACTGATCCCCTACTACCGGCAGAATCCGGATGCCTCGATGGTGTCCGCGTTCGCAAACAGCGGGCTGCCAACATCCAACGTTGCAGCGAATGTCAAGCTGACCATCTCCGGCGGAATGAACGAGCCCCAACACATGGTCACCAACATGGTCTGGGCCCTCAGCAGCCACCACGAACAGCGGGCGCAGGTCCTCGCCGACCCCTCGTTGTGGGCGTCCGTGTTTGACGAAGCCGTCAGGTGGCAATCACCGATCGGCATGTACCCGCGCCAAACGACGCGGGAAACCGTCCTCGAAGGGGTCCGGATCCCCGCCGGCGCCGGGATCGGCGTGGTCGTTGCATCCGCCAACCACGACGCCGCCCACTTCGGCGCCTCTGCAGCAGACTTTGATATCCACCGGCCAAAGCGCCCCCACCTCGCTTTCGGCAGCGGCGTCCACCTCTGCGCCGGGCACTGGGCCGCAAAGACCTCCATCGGTCAGATTGCCGTACCGATGGCCTACAAGCGCTTCCCAGGGCTTCGTGTAGACGAGCGGCGGAATGAAAGCTGGGACGGCTGGGTCTTCCGCGGCCTGACCAGCCTTCCCGTCACCTGGAACTGAGAGCACCCCGAATACAAGGAGCAACGATGCCCACCGTCACCTACACCCAGCCAAACGGCACCCAGCAAACCCTCCAGGTCGAGGAAGGCACAACACTGATGCGCGCCGCCGTCAGCAACGGCATTGACGGCATCATCGGCGAATGCGGAGGGCAGGCCATGTGCGCCACATGCCACGTCTACGTGCGGCCGGAATATGCCGAGGCGTTGCCCGAGATCAGCGACGACGAAGACGAAATGCTCGACTGCGCCACCGCGGAGCGGATGGACAGCTCACGGCTGGGCTGCCAGATCAAAATCGACGCAGAACTCACAGGGATTGTCGTCGACATCCCTGCCGGCCAACTCTAGAAGCGGGGCAATGACATGAGCGTTGTCGTCATTGGCGGCGGACAGGCCGGCCTACAGGTCGCCGATACATTGCGGACCGAGGGGTACGGGGGCGAGATCCATGTGATCGCCGAGGAATCCGGACTGCCCTACCAGCGCCCGCCGCTGTCCAAGGACTACCTGGCCCCGGGCCAGGAGCCGGCTCCCTTGCCGCTGCGCGGAGCTTCCTTTTTCGTGGACAAGAACGTCACACTCCATGAAGGCGCCCAGGCACTCGCCATCGACCGGGCGGAACGGAAGGTCAAGCTCACCGAAGGTTCACTCGACTACGACCACCTCGTCTTCGCGACCGGTGCCCGAAACAGGATGCTGAACTGCCCGGGCGCATCCCTGTCCGGCATCCATGGACTGAAAACCCTGACAGATGCAGAAGCGCTGCACACGGCGCTGCCCACCGCCCGCAATATCGTCATCATCGGTGCCGGATTCATCGGACTGGAATTCGCCGCCGCCGCCCTGGCCCACGGATGCGACGTGACCGTACTGGAATTCGCGCCTCGCCCGATGGGACGTGCACTGACCCCCGTCATGGGTGAGTGGTTCGCAGCCGCCCACCGTTCACAAGGCGTCGACCTGCGCCTCGGCGAAGGCATTGACCGCTTCGAGCCCGGCGCGGATGGCCGCGTCGGAGCCGCAGTGTCCACCACAGGGGCTTCCTATCCTGCTGATCTGGTCCTCGTGGGCATCGGCGTTCAGCCCAACGACACCCTGGCCTCGGACGCCGGCCTCGAAACCAGCAACGGCATCGTTGTCGATGAAACGCTGCGCACAGCGGACCCTGCCGTTCTGGCGATCGGCGACTGCGCCAGTTTCCCCAGCGCACACGCCCAGGTCCGTCTGCGTCTGGAGTCGGTCCAGAATGCCACCGATCAGGCCCGTCATGCCGCACGCACGGTCCTAGGGGCTAACCACCCGTACACGGAGCTGCCTTGGTTCTGGTCCACACAGGGCCCATACCGGCTGCAGATGGCAGGGCTCGCACGACCCGATGACGACACGCTGGTCCTGGGTGATCAGGCGGCAGCTAAGTTCTCCGTCCTCTGCTTCAGGGACGGCGTCCTCACGGCTGTGGAATCGGTCAACGCGCCCGCGGACCATATGGCCGCCCGCAAACTACTCGCCGCCGGCACGGGCATCACCCGCGACCAGGCAGAAACCGAGGGGTTCACCCTGAAGGCTGTCGCAAGCACCCCGTTAGTCCCAGTAGTCGCCTGACAGGGATTACCTGTCTCCGCCCTCGACAAATCCCCGTGATCATGGTGATCATCCCGATTTCAAGGGAGACGAATTTTGTCAGCACAAAGAAGGGCCGTATCCCTCCGTGCCGGGATACGGTGTGCAGGCTAAGGGCGCTGGAAGCGATGAAATTGGGGTGTGTACATTGTGCACATTTTGGGCTTCTCATCGGGGCGTATGTGGGTCGGATCGGGCCGGATTCCGCATGTTTCCGGGAGTTCCCAGTGTTTGCGGGGGAGGGAATGCAGTTCGAGTCCCACCTCGGGCACGTGTTTTCCCTGTTCAGGGGCTTGTGGGCCGCTGACTGTGTACAAATCTCCTTTATGGGCCCCTGCGGGGGCCCCATTTTTGTTGGCGGCGGCTGGTCTGGCGGCTCCTTCCCTGGACTTGGACAGCGGTGCTGCTTGCTCCTTCATGGGCGGGAGCGCTTGGAACTGCATGACCTGCTGCGACTTGGGATCACTCGGGCCTCCCGTCTTGCTGTTTGTGTCGGACCTGGTCGGCCTTGTGCCTATTCGTGTCCCGGAGTTGTGGTGACGGCATGACCTGAGGGAAGTTTCTGGGAGATTTCTGGTCCTCGATTCGTTCTTTTTCTTGGCCGGAGAGAGGTGGGCGGGCGTTTGTCCGGCAAAGGTTGTGTGGACCTTGTCCACGCCGATGTAACGTGATGCCGTAGAACACCGGTCAACCTCCTGCCCTGGTCCAGGCGAGAGCCGGAAAGGAGAAGCGATGAACACCCCTCCATACCTGCGCTGGGACGAATCAGGCCAGCAGCAGCTCCTCGCCCGGGCTGAAGCGCTGCTCCAGCGGCGACGACGGTGCCTGCTCGGAATAGCCGGGGCGCCCGGTGCCGGAAAATCCACCATCTCCGAATGGCTGCTGGAGCACCTGCTCACCAACCATCCCGGGCAGGTCGCCCTGGTCCCCATGGACGGATATCACCTGGCGCAGTCGCTGCTCGAGTCCCGCGGGCTGGAGCACCGCAAAGGCGCTCCGGACACCTTCGACGGTGCCGGCTACGTCGCGTTGCTCCGCCGGCTACGCTCAGAGACCTCGCGGGAGATCTTCGCGCCGGTGTTCCGCCGCGAAGTCAACGACGCGATCGCCGGGGCCATCGCCGTCCCGCCGGAAACACGCCTGATCATCACCGAAGGCAACTACCTGCTCTTAGACGAGGCCCCCTGGAACGAGGTCGCATCCCTCCTGGATGAAACCTGGTTCGTGGAACTCGAACAGAGCGAACGCATGCGCCGGCTCACCGCCCGGCACCTAAGATTCGACAACGACGCCGCCATCGCCGAATGGCGCGCAACCGGCAACGACGAACGCAATGCCCGCCTGGTAGCACCAGGAAGCCAACGCAGCACACTCGTCATCGAACACACACCCGCGACCGTCTCGGCGCCCGGCCGCGAGTAAGCGGCCAGAAACCCAGCCGCGGCTTCAGCGGGACTGCGGCGTTACTCACCGCCTGGAACACAAAATGCCCCCGAGTTTCTTTGATGAGTGCCCACCCTAACGTGCCTTCGTAGCCCCTTCTGAGCGGCGGCTTGTCATTGTCACGGCTATCGGCGGCGTAGTCAGACTCACAGACTGCGGTAGTGACAGACTTCCGGTGTTGTGAACGCATTCCTCCCGTCTTGCGAAATGCAGGCAAGCCGCAGTTCTGTGCACGGGGTTGGTGCTGGTGTTTTGGGTCTTGCTGTCAGGGCCGACGGGGGATTGGACGGTTTATTGAATACGCAACATTTGCCACGGACGCGGCTGTCCCGTCCTCGTCTGATTAGGAGGCCGCCGCGTTGGCCGGTGGTGAATTATCCAGGCCCAGCCAGGCCAGGGCTGCGGCGACGAGGGCTTCGGTTCCGGTCTTTAGGGTCGGCTGGAGGACGGGTAGGAACATCGGCGAGTGGTTGGCCGGAACGTCATCCAGCACCCGGCCGTCCCGTACGGCAGCCCTGTAGGTCTGCGGGTCCGTTCCGCCGATGCCCCAGTAGGTGTAGGGGATGTTGCCGGTCCGCGGAATATCGCTAAAGTCCTCGCTGGCGGTCTGGAGCTCGAGGCTGCCGGCCCGGTCGCCGAAGTAGGTGCTGAAGGCCCCGGCTACGCGAGCGGTTGTTGCCTCGTCGTTGACGGTGAGCGGAAAACTGTCGAAGGTTTCGAAGTCCGGTTCTTTGGGGGAGCCGCTGGCGGCGCACTCGGCTTGGACGGCACGTCGGACAGAGTCGAGAATCCGCTGCCGGGTGGCGTCGGTGTAGGTGCGCAGGTTCAGTTCCATGACCGCCTGGTCGGGGATGATGTTGCTCTTGGTTCCGGCGTGAAGGCTCCCGACGGTGAGGACGGCAGGTTCGGTGGGCGGGGTTTCGCGGGAAATGATTGCCTGCAGGCGAAGGACGATCATGGCGGCTAGCACGACAGGATCAATAGTGTTCTGCGGCATTGAGCCGTGGCCGCCGCGGCCGTGGACTGTGATGCGGAGGCTGTCGGCGCTGGATAAGACCGGGCCGGACCGGGTGGCGACGTGGCCCGAGACTCCGGGCAGCACGTGCTGGGCGAGTGCGACGTCGGGCGGGGGGATGCGATCAAGGAGAGCGTCGGCGAGCATGCCGCGGGCGCCGTCGCCGGTTTCCTCGGCTGGCTGGAACAGGGCAACGAGCGTGCCTCGCCACTTGTCCTGGTGCTCGGCGAGCAGTCTGGAGGCGCCCAGCAGGCATGCGACGTGAACGTCGTGTCCGCAGGCGTGCATGACGGGCACACGGTCCCCGCCCTGGTCCTGGGCTGTGATGGTGCTTGCGTAGTCTGCGCCGGTCCGTTCCTGCAGGGGCAGCGCGTCCATGTCGGCCCGGAGTAAAACCGTTGGCCCGTTGCCGTTTTGCAGCACCGCAGTGACTCCTGTTCCCCCGATCCCGGTCTCCGTTTGGAAGCCGTAGGAACTCATGCTGCGCGCCACGTTGGCGGCGGTGCGGTGTTCCTGGTGTGAGAGCTCAGGGTTTTGGTGGAGGTCCTTGTAGAAGTCCTCCTGTTCCGGGCGGATTGACTCGTAGTGTTGCAATATCTGTTCGGTCGCGGCCACGAGGTCTCCTTTCGTCCGGCTCGAGCGTCCTGCCCTGCCCCCCAACCTACGCCGGGCCGGTCCCACCTGCTAGGTCTTGCCCGGTTTGCGACGACGTCACCCAGCAACCCCCGCCGACCCCTGTGGTGACGCCCAGCAGGGCGGCCGAAACGGGGTTGATGCCCGCGTCCAGGGCCGTGACTTCTCCGGCAGCACAGAACAGTGCCAGGCCGCCGGCGTCGAAGATCAGCAGTGTCCGCGGGAACCGCTGGACACGGCGTGCGAAAAAGTAGACCAGCAGCGCAGCGGCCACCGGCGGGACCAGGTACACCGGCTGGGTGAAAAGGCGTCGGGGGAACGCCGATGATCAGGTCCCGCACCACGCCGCCGCCGAGCCCGGTCAGCGACCCCAGCAAGAGCGAGCCCACTATGTCAAAGGCCCGCCGCGCGGCCAGCAGGCCCACCGGCGCCTTCTTAGGGAGCGCTTTCGCGCCCTGAGCGGCGGCTCCGTCTTTGGCCATCAGTCTCCTCGCTCCCGAAGTTGACCTAAAGCGGTTGGGATTTCGTATGCCCGAGGACAGACCAAATTGGTGGAAGCTTCACATAAGATCCGCTATCAGCTCCCGCCCTGCAGAGTGGCCCATGGCCGATAGCGGAGGTGCCATCCCGGCGCCGTGATACTGGACTCCTTGGCTGCTTCGGGGGAATAGCGGGGGCTGCGGCGGTCTTGTTCTAACCGGGGCGTCGACAACCGGCTGCCTCGTGAAAGGACCTCATTGCCCACTCCCTTTATCCCGTTCACCATGCGCGCTATTGTCCGCGACGACCACAAGCGCTCTTTCCGCACGGACATAGAACGTCTTACCGGCGGTCATCGCGGGTGGGCGCCGCTGGATGTCGTCAAATCCACCGACACCCAGGCGCTGCTGCGAGGAGCGATCGCTCAAAGCGTTCACACCGCTACGGACGCGAGCCTCGCCCGCTACCTCCAGGATCGCTTTGTCGCTGATAACGATATTTATTTGGATCTCACCGTCTGCATCGGACGCTAGCAGACGCCCACGCAAGCCCCGGACCACGCTGGTCCGGGGCGTTTCCATGTGATCGAAAGGCAGCCGGGCACGTACCGTCGCGCCCCTTGAAGGCATCGTGGCCAATTAGTGCAACGCTCTGGACCATGCAGCGGCAGCGCTGAATGACGTGGCGTCCCCGGCTGTGATGCGGGTGTGAGGCAGGGAAGGTGTTCCAACCAGTGAAAGTCCAGGTGGGACTGCAAGGCGGGACATCCTAGGGTTGAAATTCCTCTACTCCCGCAGACCGGGTAGTCAATGCCAGCAACGGACGGAGCCCCATTGGTTGACATTGCAGTCGAGCAGGTTCGGCAAGTAACATTTCCCGCAGCCATCACACCGGTTATTCCGGGTTTCCACCCTGACCCCACAATCTGTCGGGTCGGCTTCGACTATTTCCTGGCAACGTCGAGCTTTGAGTACTTCCCCGGAGCGCCGATCTTCCACAGCCGGGACCTCGTAACTTGGGATCAGATCGGGAACATCCTCACCCGGCGGAGCCAGTTCGCTGTTGGGGACGGGCGTCCTTCAGGCGGGATCTTCGGCTCAACGCTCAGGCATCACAACGGTGAATTCTGGTTCGTCACCACGAACATGAGCGACTTCGGTGGCGGTCATTTGCTGTTGCGGTCCAAGGAGGCTGCCGGCCCGTGGAGCGACCCAGTACAGATACCGGGAACGCTGGGCATCGACCCGGATATCGCGTGGGACAGCGACGGAAGTTGTTACCTCACCTGGGTGGGGTTCGGCCCCGGCGAGAATGAGTCCGGTATCGTCCAGGCGCGGCTGGATCCCGACGCTGGCCGCCTCTTGGAATCTCCCAGGAAGGTGTGGCAGGGAACAGGGTTGGCCTACCCGGAGGGGCCGCACCTGTATGAGGCGGGCGGCTGCTGGTATCTGGTTTTGGCCGAAGGCGGCACGGAACGCGGTCATGCCGTCTCTGTCAGCCGTGGCAGCAGTCCCGCAGGTCCTTTCGAACCGCATCCGAACAACCCCATCCTCAGTCATCGCAGCATGGCGGCGCCCGTCCAGAGTGTCGGCCACGCGGACCTGGTCGAAACGGTCGATGGTGATTGGGCCGCGGTCTACCTCGGTGTTCGTCCCCGAGGCGTTGTTCCTGGCTTTCACGTCCTGGGTCGAGAAACTTATGTTGCGGGTATCTCCTGGGACCAGGGTTGGCCGCGGTTCGATGAGGACCGTTATCAGGTTCCCGTCGTCGGGTCTTCGTTTATTGACGATTTCTCTTCAGACAGCCTTCACCCGCGGTGGATTTCACCCGGCCAGGACCCGGCTTCGTTTACGGCCGAAACCCCCGAAGGTCTCCTTATCAGGCAGAGCCAGACTGGCAGCGTTCCCATCTTGGCAACCAGGGTCCTCGGACACGTTTGGGATGCACGCGCGTCAGTTCTTCTCTCGGGTGACGAGGCGGTCAGGTTCCTCCTGAGGATGGACGACTTCCATTGGTATGGCATCGAAGCCTCCGGACGCCAAATCCGGGTCGTGGCCCAGATCGGACCCCTTCAGCAGGTGGTAGCGACAGCGGAAATCGACCCAGCCCCTGGACCATTTCAGCTGGAAATCGCATGCAACGACTCACCCTTGGCGGGCCAACCGGGCATAAATACTGGGCCGGACGAAGTGACATTGGGCTTTCGAGAGCACGGCGAGCTGACGACGCTCGCGCGGATGGACGGCCGGTATCTGTCCACAGAGGTCGCCGGCGGGTTCACCGGCCGCGTTGTCGGACTGGCGGCAACCAGCGGCAGCATTGTCATCGAACGGTTCGAATACAACCATCACGATTAGCGCCGCTCGAGTTCGTCCATCCCTGAGAGTCTCCGGCCCCATTTAAGGCACGATTGCGCTCTCCCAGCCAGTGCGACCGCCGGCGGTTCTCCAGGATCAGTGGCAGAAGGGCCGCAGGGGAGGCAGCAACGGCGGCGGCCTGCAGGGCTTCCTCGGCCTCCCCGTATCCCCAGAGTGCGAATATTGTGGGGATTCCGTGGATAGCTGCTCCCGCGACGTCGTAGCTTCGGTCTCCGACCATTGCGGGACTGGAGATGTCTACGCCTGTGGAATGGAGCCGAAGCAGCAATTCGGCGATGACGTCTGCCTTGCTCGCTCTTCCCTCGCTATCTGACGCTCCGCACACGGTGATGAAGTGGCAATCAATTCCGAACATTCGCGCCAGTCTTATTGCTTGATCTTCAACCTTGGATGTGGCTACGGCCATCGGAATGCCGGCCGAATGTAGGCGTTCGAGTAGATCGATGATCCCGTCGTAGGGGCTGGACTGTTCGGCGCCATGATCGGCGTACGCTTTGCGATAATGTTGGAGGGCCTTTTGGGCCGTCTTTTCGTCCAGTTGTGAGACTGATCTGAAGGACTCGATCATGGGCGGACCAACGAATCGGCGCAGTATGTCCATGCTGGGGACCGGCGCGCCCACAGCTGCCAATGCCTGTGCAGCACTTGTTGTAACGCCCGGTGCTGAATCCAGGAGCGTGCCGTCCATGTCGAACAAGATGCAGCTAATGCCAGTGAGAGACGGCCGGGCTTGATGAAGTGTCATTTTTTCGAGGCTTTCGGTCTTGAAGTTGTTTCCGTTCCGGTTGGGTCCGGGGGATTATTGCTGTGAAGGGCAGGCATGGATCGAGTGAGTCTTGATCAGATTGATCAGAGGATTCTTGCGGAGCTTACGAAGAACGCTCGCATGAGCCATGCAGAGCTGGCGACCAAAGTCCTCCTTTCGAGGAACGCTGTGCGCCAGCGGATCGAGCGGATGGAACGGCAAGGGTATATCCAGGGGTACACGATTGTTGCCGGCCCTCCGGGCCAGGGCCCGGTGTCCGCCTTCCTGATGGTTTACAGGAAGGACCGGGTGCGGGGGGCGGACGTCATCTCCGTGTTGCGGTCCATTCCCGAGGTGGTTCTGTGCGATGTCGTGAGCGGTGACTTTGATCTTCTGGTGAGGGTCGAGGCCCGGTCGCTGGAGAGGGTTCAGGAGATCTGGGAGCAGATCGCTGCTATTCCCGGAGTCACGGACACGGTGACGGCCATGACGCTTTCCAGTTTCATCAGGCGGGGCGCCGGAGGTGCCCGCGCCACGGAGTGAAAGTGATCAGACTCCGGTCATGTTTGGATTTCTGACAGGCAGCACGGGGGAGTCCAGCAGTGACCGAGCTGCGTCCCGATCCAAAGGTTCTTTCTGGTGACGATGTCCAGAATGGTTGATCCGTCCTGGAGGGCTTCCTTGGTGCGCAGTTTTGTGCCGGCTGCTCGGAGGAACTGGAGGGGCGCAGGCCCTCGGCCGCGCCCCTCCAGTTCGATCAGTTCTTGATGCAGATGACTTTGGGCTGGGTCATCTCCTCATACGCGAAATGGACGCCCTCCCTGCCCATGCTCCCGTACTTAGCCCCGCCGAATGGCATGCCGTCGAACCGGTAATCAGAGGAATCATTGATCATGACGCCGCCTGCTTCGAGCTGGCGGGCCGCATCCATGGCCCTGGCCAGGGAGTCGGTGAATATGCCCGCATGAAGACTGAACTCGATGGCATTGGCGACGTCGATGGCCTCTTCGAAGGTGTTGAATTTACGAAGCATGACCACAGGGCCGAAAACCTCCTCCCTCCACAAGCTGCTGTCCGCCGGTACGGCTTCCAGGACGGTCGGCTGAAGCACATTGCCGTCCGTGACGTTGCCTGAGAGCAGGACGGCGCCGGCGCCGAGGGCCACGTCCAGTTTGGACCGGAGCTCCTGCAATGCTGTGGGGCTGATCATGGGTCCGACATCCGTCTGTTCATCCGATGGGTCTCCGGCAACCAACCGCGCCGTTGCCTCCAGGAAGCGCTGGCGGAACGCGCCGTACACGGGGGCGGCCACGAGGATCCGCTGCACCCCCACGCAGTTCTGGCCGGCGGCCCAAAATGCTCCGGAGACGCAGGATGCCACGGCTTTCTCGATGTGTGCATCGTCCAGGACGATCACGGGTGCGTTTCCGCCGAGATCCATGGAAAGCTTCTTCAGGCCTGCCGTGCGGGCGATACTCTCCCCAGTGGAGAACCCCCCGGTGAAGGACACCATTCGTACGTCCCGGGACCGAATGATTTTTTCGGCCACTTCCCGGTCGCCGTGAACAATCGTGAGGGCTTCCGGCGGGAGGCCGGAGCTCACGAGGGCGTCCGTGAGCAGCTGGGCTGACAGGGGAGTCAGCGCAGAGGGTTTGAGGATCACGGCGTTTCCTCCGGCGATTGCCGGGCCGATCTTGTGTGCCACCAGGTTGAGGGGGTCGTTGAAAGGAGTGATCGCGGCAATGATGCCTAGTGGTTCGCGGGAGTACCATCCTGTGCGGTCCTCTGAGCCCTCGTAGGAGTCAAAGGGTATGACTTCACCGGCGTTCCGGCGTGCTTCGGCAGCCGAGAGGCGGAGCGTGTTGACCGCGCGCAGTACTTCCTTCCGCGCCTGGCGGATCGTTTTACCGGCCTCGGACACAATTGTTTGCGCGAACTCCTCGTTGCGCTGCTCGATCTCCGTTGCGGCGCCGTCCAGTATCTTCCCGCGTGCGTTGCGGGACAGAGCCCGTGCCTTCCGGGCGCCGATGCGGGCCGTTTCGATCACGGCATTGCCGGCGGTGGCTTCGGTCAGCGAAACCGCGCCGACCACTCGGCCGTCGTAGGGGCTCATCACGTCGCGGAACTGCGGCAGCGCCGTTTCCGTCGAGCACAGCGTTGATTCAGACATTTGCGGCTACTTCCTTGCTGGCTGCGTGCATTGCGATGATGTCAGAGAGCAGGGCGTAGGCGGTCTCCACACGGCCGGCTCCCGGTCCGGAGACGGTTACGGGGCCCAGAAGGTCGGTGTCGAAGGACACGGCATTGGTTGCGCCGGAAACTCCGGCCAGCCCATGGCTGAGGGGGAGTGCTACGGGGGAGACGCCTGCGGTCACTGACCCGTCCGGGTTCCGCCGCGCTGAACCCACGAGCTTCCAGCGGCGTCCCTCGCGGGTTGCCTTCTGGATATTCTCCGGCGTCACTGTCGAAATCCCCTCCCGCTGAACGTCCTTTAGTTCGATGCCTGCGTCGAGCAGCTCGTTGGCGAGGATCAGTACCTTGAGCTGAACGTCGTATCCCTCGATGTCGGCTGCGGGATTGGCTTCGGCGTAGCCGAGTTCCTTTGCCTCGCTGATGGCCTCTTCGAAGTCCAGTCCGGATTCCATCCGCCCGAGCACATAGTTGCTGGTGCCGTTGAGGATGCCTTCGAACCCGTTCAGCTTCAGCCCCGCGAACATTTTCTTGGCCAGGCGGATGACAGGAGTGCCGCTCATGACGGCACCCTCGAATTCGAAGTGCACGCCGTTCTGTTCGGCCAGGGCGGTCAGTTCGGCGCCGCGGAGGGCAACCGGGCCCTTGTTCGTCGTGCAAACGCTCTTGCCGGATTCGAGGGCCCAGCGTACGTGCGAAACTGCTGGCTCGCCGTCGTCGGGATTCGTGAACGTGGCCTCGCAGATGATGTCGGCGGTGCAGTCACGAATAACTAATTCGTTATTGGTGTCCGCGGACCCGCCATGGGCGGCGAAGGTTTCGCTTCCACCGTCCAAATTGAGTGCGATGCCGAGGTCGATCCCCTCGGGCTGGACCAGCGAGCCGAGACGCAGGTCGGTGATGGCCACGACACGCAGGCCGAAGCCCAGCTCGGAACGAAGTGTGTCACCGCGTGTTGCGACCAGTTCGGCCAGCGTCCTGTTGACGCCCCCGAAGCCGATCAGCGCAATGTCATAGGTGGTCATGGTGCTCCTTAAGTCAGATACATCGGTCCTCCAATGCTCACCGCATTCCATGTCCGTCAGTGCATGTCATTGTGACCGAACAACCGGGCGAACTGACCATCTGTGTGCCGATTCGGCAGCAGAGTCACGAGGTAACTTAGGTGCAACATAAGCATGTTGAAATGTTTTTAATGACCCAAAAGCCGTTTTCGTGTTACTTTCATCACTACCGCCACTGCACAGCCCGAGGCGCCCTGCCCCCAAGCCGGGGCGATGTGTCGCATCTTTCGCATCAGACCTATCCACTCACCTGGGAGAAACCATGGAACCGTCATCACCTGTCCAGCTAGACACACAGCCCACGTTTCCCCCGTCGACCGACACTGGGCTCCGGCGGTCCATGGGGGCACGCCATCTGGTCATGATCGCCATGGGCGGGGTGATCGGCTCAGGGCTGTTCCTGAGCTCGGGCTACACCATTTCCCAGGCCGGACCGCTCGGCGCGGTCATCGCCTATCTGGTCGGCGCCTTCGTTGTGTACCTGGTTATGGCCTGCCTCGGCGAGCTTGCCATCGCGTATCCGGTCTCAGGCGCCTTCCACATTTACGCGGCGAGGTCGATCGGGCCGGCCACAGGGTTCGCCACGGCCTGGCTGTACTGGCTCTGCTGGGCAGTGGCCATCGGATCGGAGTTCACTGCCTCCGGTCTCCTCATGCAGCGCTGGTTCCCGGCTGTTGACGTCTGGGTCTGGTGCGTCATCTTCGCCTCGATCCTCTTCGGATTCAATGCAGTTTCCTCGAAGTTTTTCGGCGAGTCCGAGTTCTGGTTTGCCATCGTCAAAGTCGGCGCCATCGTGGTCCTCATCGTTCTTGGTGGCGCGGCGTTGTTCGGCATCCACCCGCTCAGTGAGGGAGGCAGCCACCCGTTCATGTTTGAGAATTTCAACACCTCCAGCGGTCTCTTCCCCAACGGTTTCAGCGGCGTCCTCGTCACTGCACTTGCAGTGTTCTACGCCTTCTCCGGCTCGGAACTCATCGGTGTGGCAGCGGGGGAAACAGCTGACCCAGCCACCAGCATCCCCAAAGCGATGCGCAGCACAGTCATCCGCCTGCTGATCTTCTTCGTCGGGGCAATCGCTGTCATCGCAGCTACCATCCCTTTTGATCAGGTAGGCCTGGATGAAAGCCCGTTCGTGACTGTCTTCTCATCCATAGGCATTCCTTTTGCCGCCGACATCATGAACTTCGTCATCATCACCGCCCTCCTCTCCGCTGGAAACAGCGGCCTCTTCTCCTGCGCACGGATGCTCTACTCCCTTGCCGATGAGGGGCACGCCCCCCGGGCGCTGAAGAAACTGACCCGGGGCGGTATCCCCCTAATCGCGCTTTCAGTCAGCATGCTCGGAGGCCTTGCGTCGCTCATCAGCAGCGTCGTTGCGCCCGAAACGGTCTACCTGGCTCTCGTTTCAGTGGCAGGTTTCGCCGTCGTCGGGGTCTGGATGTCCATCACCGCCTCGCACTTTTTCCACCGGAGGTCCTTCGTCAGGAACGGCGGCGATGTCGCCGCCCTTGCCTACAAGGCCCCGCTGTTCCCGCTGGTGCCCATCCTGGCCTTTTCGCTCTGCCTAATTTCGCTCATCGGCATCGCTTATGACCCCAACCAAGTAGCCCTGCATCCCGCCGACGTACTCGTCGACGGAATGCGGGGATCGAGTTCGCTCTGGTACCGGGTCCGGGTGAACCTGCAGCACGTCCCGGAACAGGA
>Ga0207683_10003002_pt1 | contig 14738 bp, 11 predicted proteins | sample KBSM73metaG_FD_184333 | JGI IMG/M metagenome (GOLD analysis project Ga0207683, IMG submission 184333) | Miscanthus rhizosphere microbial communities from Kellogg Biological Station, Michigan, USA - KBS M7-3 metaG (SPAdes) (version 2) | ecosystem: Host-associated > Plants > Roots > Rhizosphere >... | reverse complement strand
TGAACGCTACGACCGCACGTTCAAGAGCCTGTTCGCGCTCGAGGACGACATTTCCGGCGAGGTCAGAGCGGCGCTAGCTCTGAAGCTCGGTACGGCGGCGGGACAACCGCTCGTCGACGTCGCGACGACGAATCCGCACGCCCACGACCTGTATCTGCGTGCGAAGCAGCTTGCCTATCTGAGCGACGAAGCGAGCCTGAACCAATCGGTCGTGCTGTTCAATCAGGCCGTCGCCGAGGATCCGAACTACGCGGCGGCTTGGGCGGGGCTGGCGCGAACCTACGCGTTCCTCGCGGACGCCTATCGCGCGCCGATCGATTTGAATGCGGCGATGCGCGCCGCTGCGGAAAAGGCCGTCGCCCTGGATCCGGGCCTTGCCGAGGGCCACGTTTACCTTGGCTACCTGCTGATGGCCGACGAACACGATTTTCCGGCGGCGCGGCGCGAGGCCGAGCGCGGCGTTGCGCTCAATCCCGGCTCCGCGGATGCGCACATGTTCCTCGGCCTGTACTGGCTGCAGGCCGATCACGATCACGCGACGGCCCGGCGCGAACTGCATATCGCCGAAAAGCTCGACCCGCTGAATCCGTGGAACCTGTATACCGAAATGTGGGCGGCGACTGCGCAGGGCGATTTCGCCGCGGTGCTCGACCTGGCGCAGCGGGTCAAGCGCATCGACAAGACTTTTTTCTACCTCGCCGATCCGCTCGTATACGCCTACGCCGTGGCCGGCCGCTGGCGCGAGTGCGTCGAACGTTCGGCCCAGGCGCAGACTGCCGCCGGCGATCAGCCGGATTTTGCCGCGGCGATCTGCCACGCGCATTCGGGCAACGTCGCGCGGGCGCGCGAAATTCTCGAGCAAATGCAGACCGCCGCACGCACTCACTATGTCGACCATGGCGACATCGCTGCGATCCACATGGCGCTTGGTGAAAAGGATCGCGCGCTCGACGAACTGGAGCAGGCGTATCGCGACCGTTCGCAGCCACTGCTGAATTTCTGGTTTCAGCCGTGGTTCGTGCCGCTGCACGACGAGCCGCGCTATCGGGCATTGCACGACCGGATCTACAAGACCACGAAACTGCCGGCCACGACGGGCAGGCCATGAATCATTTACTGCGACGCCTGCGCCACGGCCCGCGCATTGACGGGCGGTCGTGTCCGCGGCAAAGATGCGGCGCATGACGGACGACTCATCCCGCCCTTCCTCAGGCTGGTTAGCCGAATTCCGCCGCCGGCGCATGTTTCGCGCGATGGTGGCGTATCTCGTCGGCGCCTGGCTGCTGCTGCAGATCGCGAATGTCACATTTCCGCCGCTCGGCCTGCCGGAATGGATGCAACGTGCGTTGATCATCGCACTCGCGGTCGGCATCGTGCCCGCGTTCGTGCTGGCCTGGCTGTTCGACCTGACCACCAGCGGCGTCGTGCGCACACCGCCGCGCAACAGCTCGGACGCCGCGCCAGGATCGAAGGCGGGCGGTGCGATCCCGCGCATGATCGCGGGCGCTGTTGCCCGCCCGGGCGACGCGCTTTCCGCCGAGGGTGTCGCGACGCCGGATCCGCTGCCGGCGTCGCCTGCCTCCTCCGACACGACGGTGGAGGATCCGTCGATCGCGATACTGCCGTTCGCGGACCTGAGCCCGGACAAAGACCAGGACTGGTTCTGCGACGGCCTTGCGGAAGAGATCATCGACGCGCTGTGCTGCGTGCGCAACCTGCGCGTCGCCTCGCGCACGGCATCGTTCCGCTATCGCGACGGCAGCGTCGATCCGCGCGAGATCGGCCGCGAGTTGCGCGTCCGCACGATCCTCGAGGGCAGCGTGCGCAAGGCCGGGGAACGCCTGCGCATCACCGCGCAGCTGATCGACGCGGTCAGCGGTTTCCACCTCTGGTCGGAAACGTACGATCGCCGGCTCGAGGACGTCTTTGCGATCCAGAGCGAGATCGCGCGCAAGGTATCGGCCGAGTTGCGCGTGTCGCTGACCGGCGAGCAGGCCGCGCGCCTGGAGCGTTACGCGCCGCGCAACGTGCAGGCGCACGAGTTCTACCTGCGCGGTCGGCAACTCGTCGCGCAGGTCGGGTTCGACGAGTGGCGCCAGGCGCCGGCGATGTTCCGCCGCGCGATCGAGATCGATCCCGAGTACGCGCAGGCTCATGCGGGCCTCGCCGATATCCTCGCGCAGCTGACGCTATGGCGCTTCCTTCGACCCGGCGAGGACGTGATGCCCGAGGCCACGCGCGCCGCGTATCGCGCGCTCGAACTGGCACCGGACCTGGCCGAGGCGCACGTCGCCGTCGGCCACGTTCGATCGCTGGCCGGCGATGCGGCCGGCGCCTCGCGTTCGTTTGAACGCGCGCTCGAACTGAACCCGGACCTGTTCGACGCGCACTATTACTTCGCGCGCCACTGTTTCGCCCACGGCGAATACGAGCGCGCGGCCGAATTGTTCCGTTCGGCGTTTGCCTTGCATCCGGACGACTACGCTGTCCTCGCGCTCGCCGTGTCGGTCTACGACCGGCTCGGCGAAAAGGCGCGCGGCGAAGTCCTCGCGCGCGAGGCCGCGGCCGGGCTGCTGCATCAGGTGGAACTCGACCCGTCCGACGCGCGCGCGAACTATTTTCTCGCCGGCATGCTGGCCCGTCTGGGCCGGCGCGAGGAGGGCATTCCGTACGTCGAGGCTGCATTGCGCCTGCGGCCGAACGATTACTCGACGCTGTACAACGCGGCCTGCTACTACAGCCTCGCCGGCGACAGCGAACGCGCGATCGACCTGCTCGAAAAGGCCTGTGAATCCGGTGGCGGCAGTCGTGGCTGGTTCGAGCACGATCAGGATCTGGAACCGCTGCGCGCAAACGTCCGGTTCAAGGCCTTGATGGCCAGGCTCGCCGACGATCCGGCCGCGTCCCCTGCGGCGCGTTGAGCGCGTCGGCAGAACGCGCGTACCAGACGGAATCGCGTCACCGCTCCGGCCTCGGAGCAGCAGGAGGGACTTCAGCGGTCGTTCACTGCCTGGAGCGTCCACTCATGCGGCAATCGGTGCGGCCGCATCCCGGATGCAGCGTGATCCATGCGCCGCGCGGTCTGGTGAATCGGTCGCCGTGTTGGTCCCACTTCTGAAAGGAGGCGATATGCATCGCTTGAATCGTTTTGCCATTTGCGCGTTTGCCCTCATCGGCGTGACCTCGTTCGCGAGCGTCACGATGGCAGCCAAACCCGAAGACAAGCAGAAGCACGGCAACATGGCCGCGAAGGAAGAAGGCAAGCACCAGAACCAGGAAGCCAAGCAGCAAGGCCACGGGCATCGCAACAACCATAGTGGAAAGAATCTGATCGGCGCCAAGATCAAGACGAACGGTCATCACGTCCTCGAGCAGAAAGGCGACGTTACGGCTTCCGTGGACGTAAAAGACGGCAAGATCGCCGGCCTGCATGCCAAACACGCGAAGAAGGGCGACCTTCCGGTCAAGAAGTACAAGAGCAACAAGCAGATGGCCCAGGTGAGCCCCATGCTGCCTGGTGGAGAGCCTCGCCTGATTAGCGTCCAGGATCAGTACGTCGGGACGATGTGGATCGGCTATTCGTACTACAACGATTATGGCGAAGAGGATATCTACTGGTTCCCGGTCGACATGATCCTCGACGGAGAAACTGGCGCAATCTGGTACGAAGACGCAGCATGATTTCGCAGCCGGTCTGTAGCCGGGGCCTTTCCCAAGGCCCCGGTTGCTGATCGGCCGGCTGGCCGGCCTGGCTTCCGCCAGCCCGGAAACGTTTTTGCGAGGACGACGGGCAACCTGCGGGCGAACAGGAAGAGGCCGCCGGCCCGGATGCGGGCTAGCGTTCAGAAAATTCGACCAAACTTGTGCAACCGCGAGATACTTTGCGACCAGCGTGGAAGGTCCGGAGTACATCGCCATGAGCTACGAACACGAGTACCGCCGCTCGATCGAGCAGCCGGAACAGTTCTGGGCCGAGCAGGCGCGGGCGATCCACTGGCACAAGCCGCCGCAGACGATCCTCGAATACGTGAACCCGCCGTTCCGCAAGTGGTTTGCCGGCGGAGAAACGAACCTGTGCTACAACGCCGTCGACCGGCACCTCGCTGCGCGCGGCGACCAACTCGCGCTCGTCGCCATATCGACCGAGACGAATGCGACGCGGCGCGTGACCTACCGCGAGTTGTATCGCGAGGTGAACACGTTCGCCGCGGTGCTCGCGTCGCTCGGCGTGAAGCGTGGCGAACGCGTCGTGATCTACATGCCGAACATGGCTGAAGCGGTGTTCGCAGTGCTCGCGTGTGCCCGGCTTGGCGCGGTCCATTCCGTCGTCTTCGGCGGCTTCGCGTCGCACAACCTGGCGCTGCGCATCGACGACGCGAAGCCGATACTGCTGATCTGCGCGGACGCCGGCATGCGCGCTGGCAAGGTCATCGCCTACAAGCCGCTCGTCGACGAGGCGCTGCAGCTGGCGACGTCGCCGCCGCCGCACGTGTTGATCGTCTCGCGTGGCCTCGACAAGGACCTGCAGCGGCAGCCGGGCCGCGACCTCGACTACGCCGAACTGCGAGGCGCGCACGACAATGCCGAGGTTCCGGTCGAGTGGCTCGAGTCGAACGAGCCGAGCTATCTTTTGTACACCTCCGGCACGACCGGCAAGCCGAAAGGCGTGCAGCGCGATGTCGGTGGTCACGCCGTCGCACTGGCGTTGAGCATGCGCACGGTGTTCGACGTCGGGCCTGGACAGGTGATGTTCTCGACGTCCGACGTCGGCTGGGCCGTCGGCCACAGCTACAACATCTACGGACCGCTGATCGTTGGCGCGACGTCGCTGCTGTACGAAGGCCTGCCGATCAGCCCCGACGCCGGCATCTGGTGGAAGTTGTGCGAGCAGTACGGCGTGCGCACGATGTTCTCGTCGCCGACCGCGATCCGCGTGCTGAAGAAGCAGGATCCGGCCTGGCTGAAGAAACATGATTTGTCGGCGCTGAAATATCTGTTCCTCGCCGGCGAGCCGCTCGACGAACCGACGGCGCGCTGGATCACCGAAGGCATCGGCAAGCCGGTCATCGACAACTACTGGCAGACCGAAACCGGCTGGCCGGTGCTGTGCCTGCAGCCCGGGCTCGACATGAAGCCGATCCGCTTCGGCTCGCCGGGGTTTCCGAATTTCGGCTACAAGCTGCGCGTCATCAACGAGGTGACCGGCACGGATGCCGAAGCCGGCGACAAGGGCGTGCTCGTCGTCGAGCCGCCGCTGCCGCCGGGCTGCATGACCACGATCTGGCAGGACGATGCGCGGTTCGTAAAAAGCTACTTTTCCCATTTTCGCGAACTGCTGTACAGCTCGCTCGACTGGGCGATCCGCGATGCGGACGGCTACACGTTCATCCTCGGCCGCACCGACGACGTCATCAACGTCGCCGGACACCGGCTCGGCACGCGCGAGATCGAGGAGTCGGTAGCGACGCACGCGTCCGTCGCCGAGGCCGCCGTGATCGGCGTGCACGACGAGCTGAAGGGGCAGGTGCCGATCGTGTTCGCGACGCTGAAGTCGGGCGCCGCCGACGCCAATGCCAGAGTCGCGGCGGCGAGCGGCATGCAACAGCGCGTCGTCGAAATGCTCGGCGGCGTGGCCAAGCCGGCGCGAGTCTATATCGTCAATGCGTTGCCGAAGACGCGCTCGGGCAAGCTGTTGCGGCGCTCGCTGCAGGCGCTCGCCGAAAGCCGCGACCCGGGAGATCTGTCGACGCTCGACGATCCGAACGCGCTCGAGGAGATCCGTGGCGCGCTCAAGCGCGGGCCCGAAGCGGGCGGTACGTAGGGTCGTCGCGCCTGCTCAAGGAACTTCGAAATCGCCAGCCATGATGCGGTCGTTGCGCAGCATCACGACACGTTCCAGGCTCGGCACGCCGTTGACGATGACGGCGACCCGCCACGGACCGTCGATCAGGCCGCGCTGGTGGTACGCGTCGAAAGGCTCGATCCGTCGCGAGGTGAAGCTCGTGTCGCTCCACGGCTGCGCCGGATCGGCAAGCGGCACGAACTGCTGTTCGTTGTCGATCCGCTGCAGCAGCACGACCGGCACGTTGCCCGCGGCATTGAACGTATTGCCTCCGGAACCCTCGGATCCGCCTGCGGCACCGGCGGGCAGTTGCGTCGTGCCGCGGAAACCAGTTCCGCTGAGTTGAAGAGCGCCCGGGAGCAGCACGACGGACGGCGGCGCCGCGAGCAGCGGCCGCGCCGCGTCGTTCCAGTCCAAGCCCGGATCGTAGCGTTCGGCATTGAGGCTCGCGCCACCGGCGGTGAGCACGCGCCCTGACGGAAGGCGCAGCGAGCGATGGCCGATGCGGGCCTCGCCCAGCGCGCCGGTGGAATACCAGGCGCCCAGATAGGGATCACCATAAAGATTGCCGACGAGTGCGGTGAAGACTTGCGCACTGGCGAGCGGAGCTGCGTCCTGGCCCGCGGCGATCAGCACTTTTCCTGACGTCAGCAGCGTCGCCGTGTGCCCGTAGCGCGCGATGGCGGGATACTCCGCGACGCTCCAGTTTCCCGAATCCATGTCGTACACCTGCGCGATGGCGTTCGCGCTTCCGTCGATTCCTCCATCGATCGCAATGACGAGTCCGGACGGCAGCAACGTCGCAGTGTGGTGGGTCGCCGCGTTCGACGTATCGTCGCGTATGCTCCAGCTGTCGTGCGACGGATCGTAGAGTTCGGAGGAGTTGGCATACGCCACTCCCTGGTCGCCGGCGAACACGAGAACCATTCCGTTCGGGAGCAACGTCGCCGTGCGATTCGTCAGACTGCCGAACGACGACGCGGCGCCCGTCCACTGGTTGGTCGCAGGGTCGTACAGCTCGCAACTCGCGAGTGCCGCCGCATTGTTGCCGTTGGCGACGAGCACCTTGCCATTCGGCAGCAACGTAGCGGTGTGGAAGGCGCGCGCCGTCGCCAGCACGCCGGCGCCGGTCCATGAATTGGTCGCCGGGTCATACAGTTCGGCGCTGGCGACGTAGCTCGTGACGTCGTCCTGGACGACGAAGCCTCCGGCCACGAGAACTTTTCCGGAATGCAGCAGCGTTGCCGTGTGTCCGCGCCGAGGCTGCGCGAGAGCGCCGCTCGCGGCCCACTGGTTGGCCGCCGCATCGTAGGTTTGCGTGGCCGTCACGAAGTCGCTGCCGCCGGCAAGAAGCACTTTACCGTTCGGCAACAATGTGAGGGTCGGGCTGTGGCGCGGCGACGAAAGCGTGCCTGCGGCGCTCCACGCGCCGAGTCCGGCAGCTGGATCGTAAATCTCGGTCGTGTGATCGTAGCCCGATTCTGTGTCGTATCCGCCGATCAGCAGCACGCTGCCGGACGGCAGCATCACGGCTTGGTGGCCGATGCGCCGATGCTGCATGCTTCCCGCCGCCGACCACTGTTTCGCGACCGGATCATACGATTCCGCCGAGTCGAGGCCGCCGTTGTGCTCGCCGCCGGCGACGAGCACCCTGCCCGACGCGAGCAGCGTCGCGCTGTGCGTCGAACGCCCGCCGCTGAGCGAGCCGACCGTCGTCCAGGTGTCCAGGCCCGCGTCGTAGACTTCGGTCGCGAACACGTAACCGCTCGCATCCACGCCACTGGTCAGGCCACCGTTGCCGCCGGCCAAAAGGACGTCGCCGTCGCGTAACAGCGTCGCGGTCCCGTACGCCCGTGCCGTCTTCAGGTCCGCCGCGGGGATCCATCCAGCGTCGGCGACAGCGTAGATTTCGCTGCTCGACAGCAGTCCGGAGTGGCCGGCGCCGTCGTCGCCGACGCCGCCGGCGACGAGCACGTTGCCCGACGCCAGCGCGACGGCGACATGGCCGGTGCGCGATTGCGCGAGCGGTGCCGTCGCCGTCCAGCTGTTCGCCGCCGGGTCGTAAACGCGCGCATCCGTGAGCTGTACCGACCCGTCGTACCCGCCGGCGACGAGCACCTTGCCCGACGCCAGCAGCGTGGCGGTATGGCGGATGCGCGCCGCGGTCAGCGAGCCGGCGGCGCTCCACGTGTTCGTGGCCGGATCGTAGCGCGTGCAGCTTGCGAGGTAGTGCGTCCCGTCGTAACCGCCGCAGACCAGCACGCGGCCGGAAGTCAGCAGCGTGGCGGAATGATTCAGGCGCGGCGTCCCCATCGCCTGTGCCGGAGTCCACGTGCCAGTCGCCGGGTCGAACAACTCTGCGCTCGCCAGCACGCTGCCGCTGCCCTGGCCGCCGGCGACAAGCACTTTGCCCGAGTTGAGCAGCGTCGCCGATGCGGACAGGCGCCCGTCCTGCATCGACCCTGTCAAATAGGACGTGGCGGCTGCGACCACGCCTGCGCCGAGCAATACCGCCGCTCCGAACAGTGCCCGCAAGAGCCGGATCATCGCCGTCTCCTCCGCCACGACATATGATTCGGCCAGCGCAGCCTTGCGTCCATGCAAAGCGCGGCCCACCGACGACGGCACCTCGCGTGCGAACCAGGACAGACGGGCGCCCTCGTGATGCGCATCGCGGACCTCATGGATGCCTCCTGAGCAAGAGTGCGCGGACACCCCGAAACGCCGCGCCGCCGGAGGTGCGGACGCACGAAGACAAGACGCGGCGAACTGGGGCGGAAACTAGCGCACCGCGCTCGTGGTTTCATGATGGAACGGTTTGGAATTCGTGATGGCGTGGTTCCGACCGCGCGAAATGAGCCGGCACTGGCTGGTCGGGCCGAGCCCAGCGGACCGGACCTCCCGAATCGGCTAAAATGCACCGCTTTCCGGAGCCCTCCATGAGCCAGTCCGCCACCCCCGGCGCGCGCTTTCGCGCCGCGCTCGCCGCTGAAAAACCACTGCAGGTGATCGGCGCGATCAACGCGAACCACGCGCTGCTGGCCAAACGCGCCGGCTATCGCGCGATCTACCTGTCCGGCGGTGGCGTCGCGGCCGGCTCGCTCGGGCTGCCGGACCTCGGCATCAGTACGCTCGAGGACGTGCTGACCGACGTGCGCCGTATCACCGACGTCTGCGAGCTGCCGCTGCTGGTCGACATCGACACCGGCTTCGGGCCGAGCGCGTTCAACGTCGCCCGCACCGTCAAGACGCTGATCAAGGCCGGCGCCGCGGCCTGCCACATCGAGGACCAGGTCGGTGCGAAGCGTTGCGGCCACCGGCCCGGCAAGGAGATCGTCTCGCGCGAGGAAATGGCCGACCGCGTCAAGGCGGCGGCGGACGCGAAGACCGACGCCGATTTCTTCCTGATTGCGCGCACCGACGCGATCGCGGTCGAAGGCGTCGACGCGGCGATCGAACGCGCGCTGGCGTGCGTCGAATCGGGGGCCGACGGCATCTTCGCCGAGGCCGTCTACGACTTGCCGACCTACGCGCGTTTCGCCGAGGCCGTGAAGGTGCCGGTGCTCGCGAACATCACCGAGTTCGGCAAGACGCCGCTGTTCAGCGTCGACGAGCTGCGCAGTTCCGGCGTCGGCATCGTGCTGTATCCGTTGTCGGCGTTCCGCGCGATGAACAAGGCGGCAGAGAATGTATACAATGCGATACGCCGTGATGGTCATCAGCGCAACGTCATCGACACGATGCAGACGCGTGACGAACTCTACGATCGCATCGGCTATCACGACTTCGAACGCAGGCTCGACGAGCTGTTCGCGACGGCGCGCAAGGCGTGAACCGGCGGGTAATGGGCGGGATTCGCGATGAGCAGTGAAGAGCCAGAGATGCCACAGGCGACGCGTGAGGCGCTGGCACGATTGTCGTATGGCAGTCGCAACTGGGATGGCACCGCGGCGGTCATCGCGGCATTCGTCGGTCTGCTTGCGCTGTGCGTTTCCGGTTACACGGCCTATTTGCAGCGCCAGCAGGTGCGCGCGCAGGTCTGGCCGTACCTCGAGCCGGGCATGTCCTCCTCGAAGAAGAAGATCTCGCTGTACAACAAGGGTGTCGGCCCGGCCATCATCCGCAGCGTGAAGATCCTGGTCGATGGCAAGCCGCAGCGCAACTGGGACACGGCTTTCGAAGCGCTTGGCCTCCGCTTCGGGCATCACATTCCGTACTCGACGATCAACGGGGTCGTAATCCCGGCCAACGATCACATCGACCAATTGGGGTTTCCGACGGCAGAGGATTTCGACCTGTTCGCGCACCAGATCAAGCGCGTCGATCTGAAGTTGTGCTACTGCTCCACGCTCGACGAATGCTGGACCTACGAAGACACGGCCGCCACGCTGGTCGGCCATACCCACGAGCCTGTCGCGCAGTGTCCCGCGCGCGGCGACGACGAATTCCGCGACAACGAAAATCCCGAGCCGGCGCAGCCGGAAGGCAGCCAGGAAAAACAGTCATGAGCGAACCCGCCCAGGTCCTACCGAAAGCCAAGAAGTCCGTCGCTCTGTCCGGCGTCGCTGCAGGCAACACCGCGCTGTGCACCGTCGGCCGCACCGGCAACGACCTGCACTATCGCGGCTACGACATCCTCGATGTGGCGACGACCTGCGAATTCGAGGAAATCGCCCACCTGCTCGTGCACGGCAAGTTGCCCAATCGCGCCGAACTCGCCGCGTACAAAGCCAAGCTCAAGTCGTTGCGCGGAATCCCGGGAACGGTCAAGGCCGTGCTCGAACAGATTCCGCCGTCTGCGCACCCGATGGACGTGATGCGCACGGGCGTCTCGGCGCTCGGTTGCGCGCTGCCCGAGAAGGAAGACCACAACCATTCCGGCGCGCGCGACATTGCCGACCGGCTGATGGCATCGCTCGGATCCGTGCTGATGTACTGGTACCACTTCGCTGTCAACGGCCGGCGCATCGACGTCGAGACCGACGACGACTCGATCGGCGGGCATATCCTGCACCTGCTCCACGGCGAGAAGCCGAGCGCGCTGTGGGTGCGCTCGATGCACACGTCGCTGATCCTGTATGCCGAACACGAGTTCAACGCGTCGACGTTCGCCGCGCGCGTCATCGCCGGCACGGGCAGCGACATGTATTCGGCCGTCGCCGGAGCGATCGGCGCGCTGCGCGGGCCGAAGCACGGCGGCGCGAACGAGGTCGCATTCGACATCCAGGGCCGCTACGACACGCCGGACGAGGCCGAGGCCGACATCCGCACGCGCGTCGAGCGCAAGGAGATCGTGATCGGCTTCGGCCATCCGGTCTATACGGTTTCCGATCCGCGCAACAAGGTCATCAAGGAAGTCGCGCGCGAGCTCTCCGCCGCGCAGGACAACATGAAGATGTTCGACATCGCGGAGCGGCTCGAAACGACGATGTGGGAAATCAAGAAGATGTTCCCGAACCTCGACTGGTTCAGCGCGGTCAGCTACCACATGATGGGCGTGCCCACGGCGATGTTCACGCCTCTGTTCGTGATCTCTCGGACATCGGGCTGGTGCGCGCATGTGATCGAACAGCGCATCGACGGCAAGATCATCCGACCGAGCGCCAACTACATCGGCCCCGAGGACCTGAAGTTCGTGCCGCTCGACAGGCGCTGATTGCACATTGGAACAAGATTGAAACTCCCAAGCTTTGTGACAGACCCAAGCTTGCCGGAGAGGCAGCACCAGTTTGACATTTCCTGGAGCTGATGGCGCACGACGGCGCCCACCCTTACTGACGTCATTCCCGCGAAAGCGGGAATCCATCTTGCTCTCAGCGTGCGTCAAACAAGATCAAGATGGATCCCCGCTTTCGCGGGGATGACGACTTCCTTGGACGAGTCCGGCTTTTGTAACACGTTCCCCTCTGGCGCCCGTTAGGCATTCCGTCAGGTATCTGAATGTAGTCTTCTCCCGATCCGCGAAGGGCTGTTTGCGCGACGCGATGACTACGGAGAGAACGATGCGCCTGATCGGACAGGGATCAACACGACAGGGAATTTGGCTCGGAACGTTGTTCCTGTGCGCGCTGACGAGCGCCAATGCCGATGTCCCGCTGCCGCTGGACCGTTTCAGCCTTTCCGTGGGCGGGTTCTATCCCGCAGTCGACGCGCGTCTGTCGGCGAGCAATCCCGATATCCGCGGCACCGATGTCGACTTCAACCGCGACCTGGACCTGGACAAGCATCGCACGCTCCCGAACCTGCGCCTGCAGTTCCTCGTTTTCGACAACCAGGGTTTCAGCTTCAGCGGCTACCGCTACCGGCGCAGTTCGTCGACGACACTGTCGCGCGACATCGTGTTCGACGGCAACGAGTACGATGCCGACGCGTTCGTCAAGGCAAGTTTGCAGCTCGACACGTTCAACGCGGCCTGGTACTGGTGGTTTGCGCCGACGCCGCAGGACGCGATCGGCGTCGGTCTCGGCGCCGCATACTACGAGTTGCGCGGGACCATCGACGCGGACCTGTCGGTGAACGGCAGCAGCATGGGCGGGCATGGTGAAGCGGACGGCAATGCGATCGCACCGTTGCTCACGCTCGGCTGGCGCCACGCCTTCTCGGATAATTTCCGCGGCTATGCCGAATTTTCCGGTGTGCGCAAGCCATCCGGCCCGCTGACCGGCCATCTGCTCAACGGCACGGTCGGGCTGGAGTACTATCCTTGGCAGAATGTCGGCTTCGCGCTCGAATACAGCGCGAACGACCTGGATCTGAGGGCCGACCGGGCTTCATGGGAAGGTCGGGCGAGGATTCACTTCCGAGGTCCGGCCGGATTCGTGCGATTGCGCTTCTGAGCGGGGTGCTATCGTCGCCTGCGGCAGGGAATGGCCCCACCATCGTCGTCATTGCCGGGGAGAGGCCATGAAATTTGTTGCATTGTGCATATTTGTACTCTCGTCGGCCTGCGCGTTCGCGCGCACCGGCGACGATGCCTCGTTCGAGCGGGTGCTCTCGGACCGCTACAACGACATGCTGCGCGATGGCGGTCGCGCGTACGACCGCAAGGACTTTGCCAAGGCATTCGAACTGACTCGGCGCACCGCCTGCGCCGGTGACAAGACCAGCCAGGCCATGGTCGGGCGGATGTATCTGCTCGGTCAGGGCACGCCAAAGGACGAGATGACCGGCTTCGGCTGGATAAAACTGGCTGCGGAATTCGGCTATGCCGACTACACGTCGCTCGCGCGCAAGCTCGAGAGTGCGCTTGCGCCGGAGCAACGTGCCGCTGCGAACGATCGAGCCGAAGCTTTACGCAGAAACCACAGTCTGGCCGCGACCGGCATGAGCTGCCACGGCGAATCACGCCGTGGCGCAATCATCATCGACTCGGTCATCTGCACTCCGGAAAGCGACGGCGGCGGCATGGTCCGGCTGCGCCGCTGCACCGAGGACGCCACGAACTGACCTGCACGGTCACGTTTTCGTCACGTCCTTTTTTCCTGGACCATCACGTACGCGCACGCGAACAGCACTGCGAAGAGCAGGTCGGCGAGCCCGAACGCGAGATCCTGCACCTGCATGCGGCCCTGCGCATATAGCGCGACGACGGCGCCGCCGTAACCGATCTTTTCCAGGATCGACGGGATCATGATCGGTCGGAACCGCACCGGGTCGCGGGCGATGATGAAGAACGCGACTTGCCATGCGAGGCCAAGACCGGCAAAGCCGTAGAAGAACGCCGGATGCGTGATCGGCGGCGGGTCGTTCCGGCCGATCAGGTCGATGATGAAGTAGAGCGGGGCGAGCAGGACGACGCCCCAGATGCCGGCGACGAGGAACACGATTTTCGCGAATCTCATGGTTGACCCCGGTCAGGCGCCAGCGACCTGCAGGCGCGAAAACAACAGCAGCACGTAAACCACGAACGATACGGCGGCGAAGATCAGTATCGCCTTGTGATACCACTCGCGGCGCAGCCACATTGCGACCAGCGACGTCGTCATGAAGCAGACGTGGAACGCGACGTTGGCCGGCGCGCTCAGGTGGCCGGTGAAGACGAGGTCCTTGCTCAGGCTGACGAGCAACAAGACGACGAACAAGCCGAAAAACCAGCGCGCCTGCGCGTAGTAATGTGCACGCAGATCGACCGTTTCGCCGTCGAAGTCGGGCAGCACGAGCGCCGCCAGCATGAATTCGAGGACCGTCTGCAGCAATACGACGCAGAATCCGAAAAACGTCCAGTCTTCAACGCCGCGCAGGCCGAACATCGCCCACCAGCTCTGCACGAACATGATCAGCAACAGGATCGACCAGGCCAGCGTGGGCCAGTACATGCGCACACGCGAGCGGCCAAGCAGCATGCCGCGAAAACCGTGAAGGATCTGCGTGATCGCCAATCCGATGATCAGCGACAGCAGCACCGACAAATAACTGAACGGATCCATCTGCGACCTATTTCGCGACACCGACCGAGCGCAGCCACTCGATCAACTGCTGCGCCTCGGCGGCGCTGTTGGTCACACGCGAATCGCTGACGGCGCCGTCGCTGCCGAGTTCGATGTCGCGGTAACGGTCGTGCGCTGCGTCGCGGACGTAGGCGTGGCAGGTGCTTGTCCCGGCGTCGCGCGTGCCGGTGTCGGCTCGGGTGACCGTGCCCTGCGCGGCCTTCTCGACCAAAGCGACCTGCGTCGCGAGCACGCTCGCTTCGACGTGGCCTGCTGCCTCAGCGGTCTCGAATTTGGCGCGCAACGGCGCGGTCGTGAAAAACGCCGTGCCGCCTTCGCGATCCGGCTTCGGCGAGCGGTCCTTGTCGCGCATGCGATAGTGCAGGATCGTGCCGTCGCGCCCGACGACGCTGCCGGCGAGGGTAAATCCCCACGCGTAATTGAGCCGGTAGCAATCGAAGAGAGGGTCG
>Ga0207683_10003000_pt1 | contig 14743 bp, 14 predicted proteins | sample KBSM73metaG_FD_184333 | JGI IMG/M metagenome (GOLD analysis project Ga0207683, IMG submission 184333) | Miscanthus rhizosphere microbial communities from Kellogg Biological Station, Michigan, USA - KBS M7-3 metaG (SPAdes) (version 2) | ecosystem: Host-associated > Plants > Roots > Rhizosphere >... | reverse complement strand
GAGCGCTCCGGCGGGCGACGCGTGGGCGACTGACGTTGGGTTCGTCTCGCCGCTGCCGTTCGTCGTGCCGGGCCACTACACCGCCACGGTGACCTTCACGGTCATCGGGCGATGAATCGCGCGGCTCTCCCTGCCATCGTCCTCGCGCTGGTGCCTGCTTCGGCAGGCACCAGCGCGACATCCAGGCCCTTGGCGTTGACCGCGGCTCCCGCGCGACTCGCCTTGCGCGGCAGCGAGAGTGCCGCGGTGCGGATCAGAAACCCCGGCACGAAGCGCGTCGTTATCGACGTCGCCTTGGCCGGATTCGCCCTGGACCTGCGCGGCCGGCCGCATATCGTCAGGCGGCGCAGCCCGCGATCGGCGGCACGGTGGATCAGGGTGCGACCGACGCACTTCAGCCTGGCCCCGCACGCGACGGCGCACCTCCGTGTCTCGGCGAGTGTCCCGCGGCTGGCGGAGCCGGGAGACCACGACGCGCTCGTCCTCCTCAATTCGCGTCCGCTGGCCGGCGCTCGCGTCCTGGTTCGGCTGCGGCTGGGCGTCGTCGTGGTCGTCCGTGCTCCGGGCGCTGTAGTCAGGCGGCTGAAGCTGGGTCGGCTAGGGGTAGCGCGGCGAGGAGGCAGGCGAACGCTGGAGCTGGGCGTCGTGAACGCCGGGAACGTGACGGAGCGGCTGCTCCGGGTGCGCACGTCCGTCTCGCGGCCGGCGGGACGCCGGATCGCGACGGCCGCTGCGCCCGCTCGAGAGCTGCGCCCCCACACGCGTGGGCTCCTCGAGTTCCACCTGCGCACAGGCTTTCGCGGGCCGGTCACGGTGCGCGTCGCTGTTCCCGCCGAGGCCGGTCGAGCCGCGATCCGCCGGACGTACCGCCTCCGGATCTGAGGTCGGCGGACGACGCGGCCGAGCGCTGGTGCACTACTCAGCGGGAGCGACGGGACTCGAACCCGCGACCTCCGGCGTGACAGGCCGGCGTTCTAACCAACTGAACTACGCCCCCGGGGACGGGGAAGTCTAGCCGAGCTAGATCGACGTCAGGCCCAGCTGACGCAGGAGCGTCACCGAGTCCGAGTAGACGTCCTTCCGAGCCACCAGGCCGTCGCGGATCGGGATCACGTCCATGCCCTTGTAGTCGACCTTCCTGCCGGTCGGCGGCACCTCGATCCCCGAGCGCGTCATCGTGCCCTCGTGTGTCCCGCGTGCCGTCCACTCCTGGACGACCAGGTCATCGCGGACGTAGGCGCGGCGTGTCTCGAACGTCAGGTCGGGGAAGACGGCGAAGATGCCGCCGATCGCCTTGCCGATCGCCTCGCGCCCGACATTGACGTCGCCGGTGACGTGGTTCTCGAACACCGAGTCCTCGGTGTGCATCCCGACGATCGCCTCCACGTCATGCGCGTTCCAGGCAGCGTTGTAGCGGTCGATGAACGCCTTGAGCTCAGCGCCGTCCATTGCATCTAGCCTAAACCCCAAGTGACGCCGGTCGACTGGGTTGCGCTCGGGCTCGTGCTGCTGGCCGCGGTCGGCGGCGCTGTGCAGGGGCTCGTCTGGAGCGGGCTTTCGCTCGCGGGCCTGCTCGCGGGCGCATTCCTCGGCGGCCGGCTCGTGCCGCTCTTCCTCACGAACGGAACGAGCTCGCGGTACGCGCCCGTGGTCGCCCTGGTCGCAGCCGTGCTGTTGGCGGTCTCGTTCGAAGTCGTCGGCTCGACCGCCGGGGCGATCATCCGCGGGAAGGAACGGGCGCGCGGACTGCGAGCGCTCGACTCCGCCGGGGGCGTGGTCGGCGGCGCGCTGATCGGGCTCGCGATCGTCTGGGTGCTCGGCGCGATGGCGCTGCAGCTCCCGGGGCAGGCCAACCTCCGACAGGCAGTGCAGCGCTCGTACGTGCTGCAGCACCTGAACGACATCGTGCCGCCACGGCAGCTGCTGAACGCGCTCGCGCGCATCGACCCGTTCCCGAGCTTCGCTGGGCCGCCCGTGCCGACCGAGCCGCCGGACCCGCGCGTGCTCCAGCAGCCCGGAGTCCGCGCAGCAGCGCCGAGCGTCGTGCGCGTGCTCGGCACCGCGTGCGGGCTCGGCGTCGAGGGCAGCGGCTGGGTCGCCGAGCCGGAGATCGTCGTCACCGCTGCACACGTGGTTGCAGGCGAGGACGACACCGAGGTCGTCGAGTTCGATGGACACGGGCTCGCCGCGCAGATCGTCGGCTTCGATCCGCACGACGACATCGCCGTGCTGCGGGTGCCGGGCCTCGACGCGCGGCCGCTGCGGCTCGTCGACCCCCGGCCGGGAGCGTCCATCGCGATCGCCGGCTACCCACTCAACGGGCCGTTCACCGCCGGCGCGGGGCGGATCGGCGCGACGGAGAACGTGCTCGCGCAGGACGCGTACGGCCACGGACCGACGCGGCGTCTCGTCACCAGCCTGAGCGGCAGGGTGCAGCACGGGAACTCCGGCGGTCCGGCGGTCGACGGCAGCGGTGCGGTGCAGTCGACCGTCTTCGCCGCCCGCGCGGTGGGAGGCGGCGGCTACGGCGTGCCGGCGTCGGTCGTCCGGCGCGACCTCGGCCGGGTCGGCGGCCCGGTCTCGCCCGGCTCCTGCGTCGGCTAGAGGAGGTCGAGCGCGGCTTCGGGCTGCTTGAACGGCGGGATCACGTACACGCCCGCGACCTTCTCGCGTGCCTGCGCGTACAGCTCCTTCGCGAGCGCCAGCCCTTCGGCGCCTGCATTCGGGCCGGCCCGCTCGAGCCGGTGCTGCACGTCCTCGGGCACGACGATCCCAGGCACCTCGTTGTGCAGCCGCACCGCGAGCTGGTGGCTGCGCACGTAGAAGATCCCGAGCAGCACCGGGATCGGCCAGCCGCCGATCAGCTCCTCGAAGCGGTCGAGGTAGGAGACGTCGAAGAGCGCCTGAGTCATTGCGAACTTCGCGCCCGCGTCGACCTTCCGGTGGAAGCGCTCCGCTTCGGTCTCGAGGTCCTCGGCCGACGGGTTGACCGCCACGCCGGGGAAGAACGACGTCGGCGCGTCGATGCCCTTGCCGTTGAAGTCCTCGCCGCGGTTCAGCTGCGACACGACCTGCGTGAGGCCGATCGAGTCGACCTCGTAGACGCCGCGAGAGCCGGGGTAGTCGCCGACCTCCGGCGGATCGCCCGTCACCGCGAGGATGTTCCGCACGCCCTCGGCATGCGCTCCGAGCAGCTGCGACTCGAGGCCCATGACCGAGGTGTCGCGCGGCGTCAGGTGCGGGATCGTCTCGATCCCGCAGTCGCGCTCGATCGCGACAGACGCCATCAGTGCGTTCGCCCGGGCGCGGGCCATCGGGTTGTCGTTGATGTCGACGAGGTCGACCTTGCCGGAGCGCTTCAGGTCGCGCGCGACCGAGAGCATCGCGTCGTAGGTGCCGCCCTTCGGCGGGTCGAGCTCGACGCAGGTGACCCATTCACCCTCGCGCAGCATCCGCGCGAGCTCGGTCTCGTAGGCGCCGCGCTCGAGATGCGGCTGCGGCAGCTCGCGCTCGAGCACGTCGAGCGGGGCGGTCGGCATGCGCTCGGCCTCGACCGCTGAGGCGATCGCGCTGATCTCGAGCGGAGTCGTCCCGCAGCAGCCGCCGATCAGCCGCGCGCCGAGCTCCCGCGCGTGCGCCGCGAACTCCGCGAAGTACTCCGGTGTCGCGTGGGGGTAGATCACACGACCGCCGGAGAGGCTTGCGAGGCCCACGTTCGGGAGCACCGCGAGCGGCGGGCCGCCGTCGGAGCCCATCGCCTCGAGCGCAGCGAGGGCGGCGTGCAGACCGGCGCCGTGGTTCGCGCCGATCGCGGCCAGGTCGAGCGGGCGCAGGCGCTCGGCCGCCTGCGCCGCGGTCACGCCCGCCAGCGTCTCGGCGCCCTCGTCGAACGTGAGCGTCGCCACGATTGGGAGCGACGAGACGCTCCGAACGGCCTCGATCGCAGCCTGGAGCTCGTTCAGGTCGTAGAACGTCTCGACCATGAACAGATCGATCCCGCGGCCGTCGAGCAGCTCCGCCTGCTCGGCGAAGAGCTGAATGCGCTGGGCCGGCGGGACGGCCAGGTCGCCGAGCGGGCCGATCGAGCCCGCGATGAAGACGTCGCGGCCCGAGACCTCGCGCGCCTCGCGGGCCAGCTTCACGCCTGCGCTGTTGATCCGGTCGAACTCGTCGTCGAGGTAGATCTGGGAGAGCTTGCGCCTGTTTGCACCGAAGGTGTTCGTCTCGATCAGGTCGGCGCCGGCGCGGATGAAGCTCGTGTGCAAGGTCACGACGCTCTCCGGCGCGCGGAGGTTCGCCTCCTCGGGGCACCTCAAACGAGGGACTGCGCTCGTGACGAGCACACCCATCCCGCCGTCGCCGACGACGATCGGACCGTCCTGCAAACGCTGTTCGAAGCGGCTGTTCATGCCCGCCCGACTCTACTGACGAAGTGAAGCGATGCGGTCAACCGAGAAAGGGGGATAGATCAAGCGAGCGGCGGAGCGCGATACTCCTCAAGCAATCGACGAGCGCCCCAATGCGGCAGGGGCAGAGCGTCGAAGCCGGGACGGGCCCGATGCGGCGGGGCCCATCCCAGACGGACAGGGCCCAATGCGGCGCGGCCCCTCCGGAGATGTAACTGCGGCTCTCTCACGGGAGACTCAGGCGGGCCCGGGCGGCGGGCCCGCCTGATGTTTTCAGGCCTTCGCTTTCGAGGACGACCACCGGTGGCAGTCACGTCGACTGCCACCGGCCGTTTCCACGGGGCGCGGTCAGTCGTGGATCACGCGGCCTTCCATGCCGCCGGCGACCGTGACGATCTGGCCGGTGACGTGGCCGGAGAGCACGTCTGACGCAAGCACGACCACCTGGGCAGCCACGTCCTCGGGCTGCGCGACCTTCTCGAGCGCCATCGTCCGCGTTACGCGGCGGAGCGTCTCGGCGTCGAGCGAGCCCCGCGTCATCGGCGACTCCGTCCACCCGGGGCAGACAGCATTTACACGCGCGCGAGGAGCGACCCTTACGACCTCGTTCTTCAGGCTCAGGAGCAGGCCGTGCACGATCGCCGACTTCGCGGCCGCGTAGTCCGCGTGGCCCGCCTCGCCGACGAGGCCCGCCGTCGATCCGATCAAGACGAGCGAGCCGTGTCCGCGCTCGGCGACGCCGCGCAGGAAGCCGCGCGCGGTCAGGAAGGTCGCGGTCAGGTTCGCGCGCAGCGTCTCCTCCCAGCGCTCGAGCGTCAGCTCCCAGACCGGCAGGTCCTCGGACGGCCAGACGCCCGCGACGGCCGCGCACACGTCCAGCGGTCCCGCTTCGCCGAAGAGCCGCTCGGCTTCCGCCTCGTCGCGCAGGTCGGCGCCGACGACCGCCGCCGCGCCGAGCGCCTCGGCCCGCTCGCGACCCCGGTGGTAGTGCGCCACGACCTCGCAGCCCTCGGCCATGAACGCTCGCACGCAGGCCGCGCCGATCCCGCCGGACGCGCCCGTGACCAGAACGCGCTTTCCCGCCAGCCCCGAGTCCACGACGTGAGAGGCTACAAGCGTGAAGGTCTTCATCGTCAGCGACATCGAGGGCTGCGCCGGCGTGATCAAGGGCGACCAGACGGGCCCGAACGGCGACATGACGCTCTACCAGGAGGCGCGCAAGCTCTACACGGAGGAGATCAACGCCGCCGTGCGCGGCGCGAAGGCCGCCGGCGGCACCGAGATCGTGGTGATGGACTGCCACGGCGCGGGCGAGGGGTACACCTTCAACTCGCTGATCGCCGAGGACCTCGACCCGGACTGCGAGTTCGTCGTCCAGGACGAGTGGACGGAGTACACGGAGTTCCTGGAGCAGGGCGTCGACGCGGCGCTGTTCGTCGGCATGCACGCGCGCGCCGGCACCGGCGAGGGCGTGATGAACCACACCGTCTCCGGAGTCGACTTCCAGAACCTCTGGTTCAACGGGACGCTCGTCGGCGAGACCGGGATCAACGCCGCGCTCTGCGGCACGTGGGGCTGCCCGGTCGTGCTGGTGACGGGCGACCAGACCGCGTGTGCGGAAGGCGAGGAGCTGCTCGGCGACGGGCTCACGACGGTGCAGGTGAAGCGCGGCACCGGCGTGCAGAGCGGGCGCAGCCTCGTCCCCTCGCGCGCGCGTGAAGCCATCGAGGCCGGCGCGAAGCAGGCGCTGTCCGACCTGAACGCGGTGCACCCGTACGACCCCGGCAAGCCGTGCGAGATCAAGGTCGAGTACAAGCGGACGGGCCCGGTCGACAAGCTCCGCTACCGCGTGGGCGTCGAGCGGCTCGATGCCCGGACGATCGTCTCCCGCGGCGACGACTGGTGGACGGCATGGAAGCAGTTCTTCTTCTGAGTCGGTCGTGACCGAACCTCGCGAGCTAGCCGAGCTGATCTCGTCGACCGAGGCCGTGCCCGCCTCGGGTTGGGTGGCAGGGGTCTCCGCGTCGTTCGCGGCAGCGCTCGTCGCCAAGGTCGCTGCGCGCTCCGACGGCTGGAGCGGCGCGCCCGGCGCCCGGGCGCAGGCTTCCGACCTGCGCGACCGCCTCCTCGCACTCGCCGCGCAGGACGCCCTGGCCTACGAGACGGCGCTCGGCCATCTGGAGCGACGCGACGCGGGCCTCGCCCGCGCGCTCGCCACGGCTGCCGACGTCCCGCTGGCGCTCGCGGAGACGTCCGCGGACGTCGCGCTGCTCGCGGCCGAGGCGTCGGAGTGCGCCGACGGCGCCTCGCGCGCCGACGCCTCCGCGGCCGCTGCGCTCGCAGCCGGAGCTGCCCGCGCCGCAGCGAAGCTCGTCGCCGTCAACCTCGCAACGACGCCCGGAGACGAGCGGATCGCTGCCGCCCAGCGGGCCGTCGAGACGGCCGAGGACGCCGCGAAGGCCGCGCTCGGAGCCGAGATCTAGCCGTGCCGTAGGCTTCCGCCCCAGGGAGTGGCGGGAAGTCTGGTCGCCGACTGCCGATGGCTGCCTTCCTCGACCTCCTCCTCTTCCTCGGCTCGCTGGTGGTGACGCTCACGGCGGCTGCGTTCTTCGCGCGCCGCCTCGACCGCGTCGGCCTGCACCTGGGGCTGCCCGAAACCGTGCTCGGCCTGTTGACCGCGCTCGCGGCGGACGCGCCGGAGGTCTCGTCGGCGATTGCAGCCCTGGTCAAAGGGAAGCATGGTGTCGGAGTCGGAGTCGTCGTCGGCTCCAACGTCTTCAACCTGGCGGCGATGGTGGGGCTCAGCGCGATCCTCTGCGGGGGGATCAGGATCCGGCGGGAGGCTCTGGCGGTCGAGGGGACGGTCGGGCTGGCGGTGACGGTGATCGTCGGGGCGCTCCTGCTCACGCTGCTCGGTCCCTGGCCCACGCTCGCCCTGCTTGGCGTGGTGCTCGTCCCGTACGTCGTCCTGCTCTCACTCGGGCCGGCGCGCGCGCCTCGGCCGCTGGTGCGCTTCTTCGGCGAGCGCCATCGGCCGGACCACCGCCTAGCGCACGGCGAGACGGTGCTCGTACCGGCGTTGACGCTGCTGCCCGCGATCGCGGTGATCGTCATCGGCAGCACGGGGATGGTCGAAGCCGCGCTCAACCTCGGACAGCGGTGGAGCATCCCGGACGTGATCGTGGGGACGATCGTGCTCGCCGTGCTGACGAGCATCCCCAACGCCTACACGGCCGCCCGGCTCGCGTTCCAGCGCCGCGGGTCCGCCGTCGTGAGCGAGACGCTGAACAGCAACACCGTCAATCTCGTCTTTGGGGTCTCGGTGCCGGCCCTCTTCGTCGGCCTCGGCTCGACGGGCGCGCTGGCACGCTTCGACGTCGGCTGGCTGCTGCTGACGACCGCGGTCGTGATCGCGCTGCTCGCGCGCCGCGCCGGCGTGGGGAGGTCTGCGGGGCTCGTGATACTTGCCTTCTACGCCGTGTTCGTCGCAGTCCAGATAGGCACCGCCTCCTGGTGATCGTCGCTCACCTCGACCTCGACGCGTTCTTCGCGGCGGTGGAGGAGCTCGAGTCGCCGGAGCTGCGGCGCAAGCCGCTCGTCGTCGGCGGCGACCCGCACGGGCGCGGCGTCGTCGCGACCGCGAACTACGTCGCGCGCCGCTTCGGGATCCATTCGGCAATGTCCTGCGCCGAGGCGTTGAGGCGGTGTCCGCAGGCGGTCTTCCTCCAGCCCCGGAAGCGGCTCTACTCGGAGTACTCGAAAGCCGTCTGGAACACGATCCGCGAAGTCGTGCCGACGGTCGAGCGGACCGGGATCGACGAGGGTTACCTCGACGTCGGCGAGGTCGCAGCGGATTTTGGAAAGGCGCGGGCCGTGGCCGAGGCGGTGCAGGCGGCGGTGCGCGGGGCGACGAGCCTCTCGTGCTCGCTCGGCGTCTCGTCCTGCAAGGTCGTCTCGAAGATCGCGAGTGATCGGCGCAAGCCGGGCGGGATCACGGTCGTGCCGGCCGGCCGGGAGGCAGCGTTCCTGGCGCCGTTCGACGTGCGGCGCCTGCCCGGCGTGGGGCCGCGGGCAGAGGAGCGGCTGCGGCGAACCGGTGTGCAGACGATCGGCGACCTTGCGGCGCTGGACGACGCAGCGCTGCGGGGCCTGCTGCCCGGCAAGCTCGGGCCGCTGCTGCGCGACCGCGCGCGCGGGATCGACCCTCGGCCGCTCGAGCTCTCGTCGGAGACGGTCTCGATCAGCGCCGAGGAGACATTCCCGCGCGACGTCGCCGAGGTCGAGAGGCTGCAGGACGAGCTGCGGCGGCTGTCCCAGTACGTCGCCGACCGGCTGGTCGAGTCCGGTCAGGCGGGGAGAACGGTGACAACGAAGGTGCGCTATCCGGACTTCTCGATCCGCTCGCGTTCGACCTCGCTTCCGGTCGGCACCGACGACGTCGAACGGATCTGGGAGCTCGCCTGCGGGTGCCTCGACCGCGCGCTCGCGGATCGGCCCGGCGCTCTGCGGCTCGTGGGCGTCGGCGTCTCGGGGTTGGAGCTCCACCGCCAGCTCGAGCTCGTGTAGTGGGCCGCGGTCGACGAAAAGTCACACTTTCGTCACGAGTCCGTCACACACCCGCGGGAGTTCTTCTGCGACCCTGAGATCACCCCGGGTGGGTGGGGGCTAGGGATGGGTCCCGCCTAGCCACGTGGACCGAGCGCGGCCGGGAGAGGTCTAGCCCTCCTCGGTGCTCCAGCGGGCGACGTCGCGGATCGAGACGATCCCGACCGCGCGGCCGTCGTCGACGATCGGGACGTGGCGGAAGCCGTTGTCGAGCATGATCTTCGCGGCCTCGTCCGCGGTCGCCCCGGGCGCCAGCGTGATCGGGTCGGAGGTCATCCACTCGCGCACGCGCGCCTCGCTCGAGTGCACACGTCCGGCGACCGCGCGCGTCAGGTCGCGCTCGGTGACGATGCCGACGAGCGTGCCGTAGTCCGAGACCACCGCCGAGCTGACGCCGCGCTCGACCATCTTCTGCGCGGTCTCGCCGATCGTGTCCGACGGCTCTACCGTCAGCACGTCGCTCGTCATGATCTCGCCGACGGTGCTCAAGCCGCGAGCGTAACACCGCTCGCGACGGCGGCAAGGGTGTCGAGCAGCTCGGCGAGATCTGACTTCACGCCGGCGTCCACGAGCTCACCCTGCTCGTCGAAGCGCATGAACGCCTCGGGGACGAGCACCTCGGGCTGCTCGATCACGTTCGCGCGAGAGAACTCGAGCGCGGCGCGGACCTGCTCCTGCGCGCGCGCCGTGCCGCCGCGGCCCGTCGAGGCGCCCATGATCGCGACCGGCTTGCCGGTCAGCGGCGAGGCGAGCGCCGGGCGCGAGGCCCAGTCGACCGCGTTCTTGAGCACGCCGGGGACGCCGCGGTTGTACTCCGGCGTCGCGATCAGGAGCGCGTCCGCATCGCGGATCGCCTCCTTGAACGCGACGACGGAGTCGGGATCGCCGGCGGCCTCGACATCGCCGTCGTAGAACGGCAGGTCGCGCAGGTCGTGCTCGACGAGCTCCACGCCCTCCGGCAGGAGCTCGCGGGCAGCCCGCAGGAGGGCTCGGTTGTACGAGCTCTCGCGCAGGCTGCCGGCGATTCCGAGGATCCGCATTGGTCTCGTGTTACGCCTTGACGGCCGAGACGGCCGCGGTGATCTCGACGGTGGTGGTGCCCCAGTCGAACGAGCCGCGTGCGTCGACCAGGAGCCGGTCGTCGCCGGCCTTGCCCTGGCCGCGGCCGCGGATCCTGCCCTCGAGCTCGACCTCGAACGGCTGCTCCTTGACGAACAGGTTCCCGCGAAGGGTGAAGCGCTGGTCGTCGAGCGGCTCGACGGCGGTCGACTCGAAGCGGATCTCGGGGTTCGTTGCCGCGTCGAGGAAGTCGGGCGAGATCAGGTGGGCGTCGCGCTGCTCCTGGTCGGTGCGCAGGGAGTCGACGCGGATCGTGCCGGCGACGGACGGCTGCTCGCCGCCCTCCAGCCGACCGTCGAACGCGGTGAAGCGCCCGTTGATCGAGCTGAAGAGGTCGCTCGTGTCGGTGACCTGGAAGCCGATCGTCGAGTGGACGGGATCGACGTTCCACGTTCCGGTGGGAATGATCTCGGCGGTGGTGATGGTGGGCATATCTGGCTCTCTCCTTTCCGTGGGCTATACTTGAGCCATCAACAATGTAGCAGAGAAGATTGAGGTGTCAAGTATTGAGCACGCAAGTAACCCAACGCACGATTCCTGAGATCCAGGTATGGGTCGCGCTGCTGCGAGCGCACGCCTCGAGTACCCGACGCTTCAACGCCCAGCTCGTCGCCGAGCACGGTCTGACGCTGAACGACTACGAGGTCCTGCTGCATCTCTCGCACGCGGACGGCAAGCGCCTGCGCCGCGTCGACCTTGCCGAGCGCATCCTGCTGACGCCGTCAGGGATCACGCGGCTGCTCGAAGGACTTGAGCGCGGCGGCTACGTCGAGCGCGCCTCGTGCGCGAGCGACGCGCGCGTCACCTACGCACAGCTCACCGACGACGGTGAGGCGAAGCTCCGCGAGGCGGCCGACGCGCACGTAGCCGGCATCCGCGAGTTCTTCCGCGACCGGTTCTCCAGGGACGAGCTCCTGGCTCTCAGCGGCCTGCTTCAGCGGCTGCCGCTGGACCCCGTGGAAGAGCTCAGCTGCACGCCCGAATAAAAAGCTCGCAAAGAGCGCAGATGACGCATTTGGGGGCCTTGTATGGACCTGGCGCCATCGCTAGGTTGCCGCTTGCGCCGAGCACGGAGCGCGAGTAGGACGAGGCCCCACCGGAGGGCAGTACGCGGAAGCGGAAGGTCAACCGGTGTGGCGGACGAAAGCGCCACCGGCTCGGCGAATATGTTGGTCCCGCACGGAATAGAACGGCCCCCGGGGTCGTTCTACTGGTTGGCGGCGATCGCCTGCCCGGCGGTCGCCCGACACCGACGAGAAGTAAAGGAAGTGAGAAGAACCTGAGCACTGTGCTGGAAACTGCTGTACCCGCGTTCCTGGAGGAAGCGGAGGAGAACGCAGCGATCGAGGAGACCGCCCTGGAGGCGTTCGCGCTCGAGCACGACCTCGACGAGGAGGAGCTCGCCGAGCTGCGTGCGGAGCTCGAGGCCCGGGACGTCGAGATCGTCGCGCCTGCTCCCGCGACCGCGGAGGAGGCCGTCGCGCACACCGCCGCGCCGAGCCCGACCGATGCGCTCTCGCTCTTCATGCACCGCGCCGGCCGCTACCCGCTGCTCACCGCGGCGGAGGAGGTCGCGCTCGCGAAGCGCGTCGAGCGTGGCGACCGCGAGGCCAAGGAGCGCATGATCAACTCCAACCTGCGCCTGGTGATCTCGATCGCCAAGCGCTACCAGCGGAAGGACCTGCCGCTGCTGGACCTGGTCCAGGAGGGCGTGATCGGGCTGAACCGCGCCGTCGAGAAGTTCGACTGGCGCAAGGGGTTCAAGTTCTCGACCTACGCCACCTGGTGGATCCGTCAGGCCTGCCAGCGGGCGATCTCGAACCAGTCCGCGACGATCCGCATCCCGACGCATGTCAACGAGCGCCGGGTGAAGCTCGGGCGGGCACAGAGCCGGCTCGAGGCGAGGCTCGGACGCAAGCCGACGCGCGAGGAGCTCGCGGAGGAGTCGGAGCTCGACCTCGTGCACGTCGAGGAGGCGCTTGACGCAGTCGAGGCGAACGTCTCGCTCAACCGGCCGATCGGGTCGGAGGACGACGGCGAGTTCGGCGACCTCTTCCACGACGAGGCCGCGGCCGACCCCGAGATCGACGCTGTCGACTCGCTCCGCCGGCGCGAGGTGCGCGACGCCATCGCGCAGCTCCCCGAGCGCGAGCGGCGGATCGTCGAGCTGCGGTTCGGCATCGGCGGCGAGCCCAAGGCGCTCGAGGCGATCGGCAAGGAGCTCGGCATCACCCGCGAGCGGGTGCGCCAGCTCGAGGCCGAGGCGCTGACGAAGCTCGAGCGCGAGCTGGCCGCAGCGGCCTAAGCGCGACGAACGACGGGCGGGCGCGGCCTTTCGACCGCACCCGCCCTCTGCGTTCTAGGCCGCAGGAACCGGAGGCGCCTCGACGCGCGGCTCGTCGGGCTCTGCGCCCGGCTCCAGCCGCGGCAGCCACTCGAGCCAGCTCGGCAGGTACCAGTTCCAGTCGCCGAGCAGCTTCATCGACGCCGGCAGCAGCACCGCTCGGATGATCGTCGCGTCGATCAGCACCGCGACGGCCAGGCCGATGCCCATCTCCTTCATGTCGAGGATCGGCATCAGCGCGAACACGGCGAAGACGCCGACCATCACCAGCGCTGCGCTGGTGACGACGCCCGCCGTCGTGCTGATCCCGTGCTCGACCGCCTGCTCGGTCGAGAGACCGCGGTCGTAGGCCTCCCTCACCCGGGTCAGGATGAAGATGTGGTAGTCCATCGAGAGCCCGAACAGGATCACGAACAGGAAGATCGGCAGCCAGTACGCGATGCCGCCGTTCGAGGTGAAGTCGAACAGACTCTCGCCCCAGCCGTACTGGAAGATCAGGATCAGAGCGCCGTAGGCCGCCGCCACGGAGAGCAGGTTGAGCACGATCGCTTTCAGCGCGATCACGATCGAACGGAACGTGATGAGGAGCAGGGCGAAGGCGAAGATCAGGACGAAGCCGAACACGATCGGCGCTTTACTCTTCAGCAGCGAGTTCTGGTCGACCGACTGGGCCGTGGTGCCCGTAACGGCGAAGGTCGCCTCCGGCACCTTCCCGATCGTGGCCGGCAGGATGTCGTTGCGGAGCGTGTTCAGCGCGTCGTTCGACGTCGAGTCGACGCCGCTGCCGACCAGTGGGATCGTCACCCGGGCGACGTCGTGAGAGGCGTTGACCTCGACGTCGATCGGTTTCTTCGCCTGGCCGCTCGCGAGCGACTGCACCTTCAGGGCTGCGATCGCCTGCTTCGTGGCCGGCGAATCGGTGTCCGCCTGGACCGCGACGATCGCGGGCGACACGTTGCCGTTCGAGAAGGCGTCCTGGACGCGCTGGATCGTGTCCACGGTCGGCGCGTTGCTGGGCAGCGCCTCGAGCCCACTCTGCGCGGTGTGCAGCTTGAACGCTGGTACCGCCAACGCGAGTAGCACCCCGCCGGCCAGCACCGTTGCGAGGAGTGGATGCTTCAAGGTCGGCCTCAGGATCGCCCTCCACAGCCGGCTTCCGCCCGCGTCGTTCCGGAAGCGGTGCACGAAGGGGATCCGCCCCTTGTCCACGCGCGGGCCGAGCTTCGAGAGCAGGGCCGGGAGGACGGTCAAGGAGCCGAGCATCGCGACCCCGACCACGATCATCGTCGCGATCCCGAACGACAGGTAGGTCTTGTCGCCGGCGAAGAACAGCCCGGCCATCGCGATCAGGACCGTGAAGCCGGAGATCAGGACGGATCGCCCGGAAGTAGCGGCCGCAACGGCGAGCGCCGCGTCCGGGTCCTTTCCGGCAGCCCGCTCCTCGCGCCAGCGCTTGATGTAGAAGAGCGAGTAGTCGACTCCGACGGCGAGGCCGATCAGCAGGATCACGGCGTTGACGTTGCCGTCGGCCGGAACGACGTGGCTCGTGACGGCCACGAGGCCGATCGTGGCGAGAACGCCCGACAGGGCGAGCAGGATCGGGATGCCGACCGCGACCAGGCTCCCGAGCACGATCAACAGCACGGCGATCGTGATCGGGATCGAGCGCTCGCCGGCCAGCTTGAGCTGATCTACGAACATCTTGTCGAGCCCCTTGTCGGAGCTGACCCCGGCGTGGCCCACGAAGAAGCCGGGGTGCTGCGTCCCGACCTTGTCGGTCGCGGCCGAGAGCGCGTCGATGTTGTCCTGGGCTTGATCGGCATCTCCCTTCATCTCCCACTTGACCATCGCCGCGTGGCGGTCGTCGCTGATCAGGGCCGCGTTTCGCGCCGCGTACGGCGAGTCCAGGTTCTTGATTGCCGGGCTGGACTGGACCGAGCCGATCACGTCGTTGACCGTTGAGCGAAAGGCCGGGTTGTCCACCGTTCGGCTGGCGCTCTGGACGAGCACGAACTCGGTCTGCGGAGCCCGCTCGGGGAAGGCTTTCTTGAGGATCTCGTCGGCTCTGTGCGATTGGCCCACGCCGGCGTCGTTGATGTCGATCTGTTTGAGGCCGAGGGCGATGTTCCCGAAAGCGAACAGCAGAATGACCAACCCGAGCCAGCCGAACACGGCCGTCTTCCAGTGAGTCGCACTCCAGTGGCCCATGCGGCCGGCGACGTTCATCGCGTTTTGCATCTGCTTTGCGCAGAGGTCTGCGGGCGAGTGG
>Ga0207683_10002997_pt1 | contig 14751 bp, 26 predicted proteins | sample KBSM73metaG_FD_184333 | JGI IMG/M metagenome (GOLD analysis project Ga0207683, IMG submission 184333) | Miscanthus rhizosphere microbial communities from Kellogg Biological Station, Michigan, USA - KBS M7-3 metaG (SPAdes) (version 2) | ecosystem: Host-associated > Plants > Roots > Rhizosphere >... | reverse complement strand
TGCTGTGGAACGCCGGGTTGTGCCGGTCCCGCGTGATCTGCGTCAGTTCCATCTGCATGGCGTTCATGTCGGTGAAGTAGATGCGCCGCATCATGGCCAGCTCGCGTTTCTCGGCGAGGCGGAACAACTCGGTGATGCGCTCTGTCGGGATTTGCGGATCGCGCGCCAGGCGCTCCAGCGTCTGCATCATGCCGTCCATTTGCGGCAGGGTGGAAAGGTCGTTCATGTCTCTGTCTCTCGTGTTGTGGGCTTACAGCGTCTTGACGCGCAGGCTGCGACCCTGTGTCAGGCGGCAGCCGGGCAGGTCCTCGCCGGCCTTCAGGGCTTTGACGATCGCCGGCTTGTCGGGCACCACGGTGAGCAGGCTGTCGGCCAGCCGCGTGTCGGGGTCAATCTCCAACTTCGCTGGGTTTGTCTGGTAGAATACCGTCGCAGTCGGGCGCTCGATCTTGGTCTGGTTACCGATGGTCCGCATGAGGAAATCGAGGAATTCGGTGTTCCTGTCGGCGCGGGCTTCCAGCCGCTTGGCGCGCTCGCGGGCGATCACCGCTGAGCGGTTGTCCTGGTCGATACGCTCCGCTACCCGGTCGAACACCCGGAACAGGTCGGTCTCGGACTCGATCGCCGCGGTGACGACGTCATCCTCGTAGCCCTCGGCGCGCAACTGCTCCTGCAGCGCGTAGGCTCTGGCGGTCACGGCGTGAAAGTCAGCCATCAGAATCTCCTTGCAGGTCGGCTTGGCGTCCCTTACTTATGTTCAGGCAATACGAAACGCAAGGAGAAAACAACATGCGATACGACTACAAGTCGCCCCGGATGGAGCGTGATCGTGATCCGGTGCTGTCGGCGCTGCTGCGCCAGCGCGGCATGGTGACGTACCTGGCCAAGGAGTTGGGTATCTCCCGCTCCGCGGTGGCGCAGTGGTACAGCATCCCCGACTGGCACGTCCCCGCCATCAGCAAGATACTGGACATCCCGCAGTATCAGCTGCGCGGCGAGCCGGCGCCGCGACCCAAGGCGGTGGCGTGATGTATAAGGCCGACCTGATCACCGAGTTTGGTGCGGACGACAAGAAGCGCCAGCACCTGGAGGACGACCTGCAGGCGGCGGTCTGCACGCTGCTCAAGTGGGCGCTGCCGGCGGATGCGACGTTCTGGGCGGTGCCCAACGGGGGGCTGCGGCATAAGCTGGAGGCGCAACGGATGACCCGCCTGGGCGTGCGTGCGGGAATCGCTGATATTCACGTCGTCTATCGCGGGCGCCTCTACTGTTTGGAACTGAAAGCACCCAAGGGCCAACTGAGTGCGACGCAGGTGCAGGTGATGCGCAAGCTAGAGCACTGCGGCGTGCCCACGGCGATCGTGCGTGAACTCAGCGACATCCCGCACATCATGGGCGAGTGGAACATCCCGCTATCGGCCCGCCTCACATGACCCGCCGCCGGGTGATGCAGCGACTGGAGCGGGACGACATGATCGCGCTCGAGGTTTACGCGAAGCTGGTGGAGCACCACGCCAGCCTCGACGAGAGCGTACGTGTCGCGGGTACGATCATCGGCTGGTCGCTGCATCAGTCGGACGGTTCGCTGGATGCCAAGTTGGAGGGGCTGACGATCCTGATGCGGGACATCCGCGGCCTGCTGCTGAAGAACCATGGAGCGCGCCGTGAACGAGAGGACTGAGGACCCGCACGACCCGGCGACGATCTGGACCGGCTGGATCAAGCGGGGCGAGTTGCCGGGCACCATCGTGGGCGAACTTGTCGACCATTGGGGCTGGGTCGTCACCCTCGCTGGTGCGCTGGACCAGGAGGGTGGCGGCTACTCGTTACAGGGGCGTCTGGGCAAAGCTCCGGACAGTCTGCGGATCGAGGCGATCGATGCCCCCATCACCGGCAAGGGCTGAATCGTAGACCTCCAGCGCTGCGCGGTAGGTATCCAGCAGGGCGATGGCGTCGGGCAGGAGGCGGCGCAGCTTGGCCAGTTCCTGCCGCGCCATGCGGGCGTAGTCGGTCTCCCAGCCCCGTCCTGTGTAGCCTGGCTTGCGCTGGTTGGTATCCCACCCGAGCATGGCAGTGAGGGCTGCGAAGTAGGCGACGGCATCGGGGCGGATGTCGGACAACAGTAGTTCCAGACTGTCGGTGCGGTGGGTCACCGTGGCGCGGGCGTCGTCCATGTCGCGCACCCGCTTTGGCGTGATCTGCGCCTTGCCGTACTTCTCCTGGTGCTGTGCCTGCTCCTCCCACGTCATGTCGGGCGACAGGCCGGTCTCCTCCCGGCTCAATGTCGGCGGGTGACCGACGATGCGGGAGATGTCGATGGGCTTCTGTGGCGCTGACTTCTTTTTGGCGGGGATTGTGAGCTTTACTTTGATCGTTGGCTTGGCCTTCGCTTTGGGTGTCGCTTTATCAGCCAGGGCTTTCGCCAGCATGGTGGCCTGTACCTCGGGGGGGTGTTTGACGATCTCCCTGGCTGCTCGCACCTTGATGCTGCCGTCATCCACGGCCTGATTCACCTCGGGGATTCCGTCATCCACGACTGTCCTGGCAAAGTAAGCGGTGCCACGACCAGAGAAGCCAGCACGCTTCGCTGCATCTTCGGTGGTTAGCATGGGGACTTCGTTACCATGGTGACGAAGTCTATCTGTGCGGGTCCCTCTGCCCATTGTCTCTATAGTTCGGAATATTGCCACGCGTTCGCTGTTGGTGAACTGCTTACGCAGTTCGTTCTCGGTCATCTCGCCCATCGCGATGGACGACACGTTGACGATTCGCACGTCGATCTCGGTCCAGCCGATGTTCTTGCAGGCCATCAGGCGGCGGGCGCCGAACACCAGTGTCATGTCGGACAGGATGCCGATCGGTTGCAGCAGGCCTTCGGTGCTGATGGATATGGAGAGGGCGTCGAGGTCGCCCATGTCGGTGCGATGACGCAGGCCGACCTTGATGTCGGCGATCGCTCGCCGTTCGGTGTGGTGCATGTCTCTTGATCCTGGGGAAGTGGGGCGGACCCTCGTGCAGGCCCGCCCCGTAGGTTGTCAGGCGGCTTCGGCCATTTCCTCGGCCGGCGGGAACTGCGGGAACTCCTCGTTGTCGGCGAGGAACAGCCCCTCCTGCTGCGGTGCGGCATTGCGCTTGCGCGTCGCCTTCAGGACGATGATCTCACCGCGGTAGTGCATGCCGAATGCCTTGATCAGCAGCCCCAGGCGCTGCTGCAAGGTGATCTTCGACTCGTCATCCCCGGCGCTGCGCAGGCGATCACGCAGTGCCAGGATCGGGCTGTCCTCCGCCAGGTGGGCGCCTGACCCAAGCGGGGACAGGAAGCGGTCAAGCTCGTTGATGCCGTAGCGCTCGATCACCTGCCACGAGAAGAAGGTGGCGATGCCCACGTGGCCGACCACCTTCATGCTTTTCTTGAAGTTGCCGACCAGTTTGTGCGCGGCGTCTATCATGCCGTCGTGGTGGGCGATGTAGTCCATCACCTCGTATGGCTCCAGTTCCGGCATGCGTGGCATGCTGCCGATCTTGAAGCCGCCGGCTTCGTAGCGTACCGCGATCTTCACCGCCGATGCCAGCGCCTGCGAGCAGCCGTTGGAGCCGGAGGTGTAGAGCGCATCGGCGGGCGAGCGTGGCTTGCCGTTGTCGATGTAGGCGAAGATGTCGGAGTCGTCGGCGGCGCCGGTGACCACGTAGGTGGTGAACGTGGCCCCGGAGAACAGGCACGCCAGCAGGCGGTGCTGGCCCTCCAGCAGCTTGCCCTGGCAGTCGAATACGATCCCCTGCCCGGTTTTCTTCCAGCGCCCTTCGGCCATGTTGCGGGCGTATTTCCGCAGGATGGCAAGGGTCACCCGGCGGTTGGCCCGGTTGCGGCACAGCCAGTCCAGCGCGATCTGCGGGGTGACGGTGTGCCAGCCTGACTGGATACTGAGTGGTGGCAGGGCCTGGCCGGCAACGTAGGCCTTCAGTTGGTCGAGTGCCGATTCCAGTGCCTGCGGATTGATGGTGTCAAGATCGACGACGACCGGCGGCTGCCAGCTGTCGGCTGCTTCTTTGCCCATGTGGGGCTCCTGTTTTCCACGCGATATGACCCAATGCCTTCGCGCGCCGTCAGGGTGACTGAAGCGGCTTCATGCTGTCAAGCCATAAATGTCTCTTGACACTGTCAAGGCGACGGGGCACAAGGAGGGGCGCAACACAAGGAGACAGAGTTATGCGTTACAAGTCTAAGGTCCTCGCCCAGCACCCTGATGCCAAGCCGGTGGTCCTGCGGCGCTATCCCGACATGGAGCCGCGCTATGTGGCGATCTACGCCGGCAAGCGCCGCCTCGATTGCGACCAGGACGACCCCGGCGATAACCGCTCGTGGGCTGGCGAGCAGCGGCTGCACAACGCCGCATGGCGCAGCGCCTACTATTACCTCGTACGCCAGCGCCGGGCTGCGGCGGGGGATGCGCTGGTGCTGAGCGTGGCAAGGATGCTTGGCTGAACCAGACATAGCTGCGGCCCCGGACGTGTCGAGCGAACCGGGGCCGCATGCTTTTACACACAAGAGACAGGTGAGATATGCCCCCGCTGCCGGTACTTCGCAAGGACCTGCTGGTGCTGGCCAAGATGCTCGGCATGCTCGGTACGGCCTCCGACCACGAGCGGGCAGTGGTCGGCGCCAAGGTCAACGCCTGGGTCACCCAGCGCGGGCTGGTCTGGACCGACCTGCTGATCCCGGTGGAGCCGGAGGAGGTCCGCGCCGCCCCTCAGAGGCCCGCACAGGCGCCTCCGGGTCCGCAGCACTCCAACAGCGCAACCGGGCACAACTGGGCGCGTGGGCCCGCCTGGGGCGCTCTGGCGGAGCAGATGCTGGCGCAGCATGCCGATCGGCTGAAGGGCGACCGGGAACGCACGTTCCTGACCGACCAACTGTCGCGCGCCATGACCTTCGGTAACGGGGTGCGCATCTCCGACAAGCAGGAGGCGTGGCTTCGGGACATCCTGGGCCGGGCTGGTCTGACGTGGTGAAGTGGTAGACAAGCGAAGGGCCGGTGACGCTGGCAAAACCGTCACCGGCCCTTTGTTCGATCCAGGCGCCTGCCAAGCCGTCCCTGGAGAGTGCGAGCCCCGATGAAAGGACCACCGATGGCCAATAAACGGCCTGTGGATAACAAATCAAGCGCCCCGGCACGCTTCCCCGCCCATTTCGACAAAGAAGTGACCCCCAGGCTGGCCGCGATGTGCGTCGTGTGGGGAAATCTCGTGGCGTGCGACGCTTATACGTTCGGTGAGGCACTTTCGCTGATCTGGGCGCGTGCGTGGCGCCTGGGCGCCGGTTATCTGCCGGCTCCGGTACAGGACGAGCTCCGCGACTGGCTGGTCACCGAGCTCTCCGCGAGTATCCTCGACGACGACCCGCCCCCCGGCGTGCTCTCGCCAAGCGCCGCACTGCGCCTCTGGGCGAGCCTGAGCCACGTGACCGACGTCACGCGCGCGACCGACAACGCCGACCTGGGGGACCCAACCGATGGCCAATAGGCCGACGTCATTCCGCGCCGCGCGTCAGACCAACGGGAAGAACCTGGAGACGCTCGTGAGCCACATGGAGCATCCCCGCTATCCCGGCTGGGCAGGCGCCCTCACGTTCAACGAACTGGCGCACATGGTCGAGGTGCGATCGCCCTGGCCACCCGTCGCAGGCGTGCCCAAGGGCGAGCCAGAGCCGATCAACGAACTGCACCACGTGCTGCCGATCCAGCGCTACTTCCAGCAGCAAGGACACGACGCCGCCAAGGCCACGGTGTGGGACGCCCTGATGCTGCACGCCATGGCCTACGCTTACCACCCGGTGCAGGACTACCTGAACGGTCCCACCTGGGACGACACGCCCCGCCTGCACCTGCTGTGCGAGCGCTACTTCGGCGCCCTGCTGCCAGCCGATCCAGCCATGGTGCAGTCGCACAAGGACTACCTCGCCTGCGCCGGGCGCTACACCATGATCGGCGCCGTCGCCCGCGCGTTCCGCCCAGGCTGCAAGATGGACACCCTGCTGGTCCTGGTCGGCGAGAAGCAGGGCGAGCGCAAGTCCCAGGCGATCGCCGCCCTGTCACCCAACCCGGCATGGGTCACCGACAACATCGCCAAGAGCCTGCTGGACAAGGACAGCAAGGAAGCCCTGGCCGGCAAGTGGATCGTCGAGCTCGCCGAGCTCCACCACCTGCGCGATTCGCCCGAGAGCCTGAAAAGCTTCCTGAGTACGCCCGTCGATCGCTTCCGCCCGCCATACGGGCGCATCACCGAGGACTACCCGCGCCAGTGCGTGCTGTTTGGCACCACGAACGATCTCACCCTGACCGATATCACCGGCAATCGCCGGTTCTGGCCGTTCAAGGTCGGGCATCTGGACATCGAGGCGATCGAACGGGACCGCGACCAGCTGTGGGCCGAGGCCGTCGCCGCCTTCAAAGCAGGTGACAACTGGTGGCCGACCCGCGGCGAGGAGCCGCTTTTCGAGCGGCAACAGCAACAGTTCGAGCATTTCGACACGTGGCAAACCCAGATTTATCAATGGGCTAGCGCACAGCAAAAGTTCACCATGTCAGAGCTCTTCGACGCCCTCAAAAGCAACCTCACAAACGGCTGGGTGCCTAAGCCTGGAGACGAGGAGAGGGCAGGCAAGTGCCTGAGAAGGCTGGGTTTTTTCAAGGTGCAGAAGAGAATAGACGGAGACCGGGCCTACGTTTGGGAGAAGGCCAAGGCGCCATGAGAACATATGACACGGCTGACAACAGGTGACAGGTAACCTATTGATCTACATACATATGTCACCTGTCACCCGTGTCATGGGTATATTAGGGTATCACACACGCGCGCGCGTAGGCGCTCCCGCCCGCCCGCTTTCGGGATGACAGGTGACATGGTTAATCTTTTCAGTGCTTTAGCTGTCACCTGTATGGGCAATCTACGGGTGACGGACAGGTGACGGGGTGACAAACACCCTTTGATTTCAGTAGCTTAGCGCAGGAGACACCGGTATGCGAGCGAAATACCCACCGCTTTCCAAGCCCCTGAACGACTCTGACTTCCAGAAGCTGATGGCCGAGGCCGTCGACAAGTTCGGGGTCGATGCCGTGCTGCCACACGTCGAGGTTGCGGCGCAGCGCTACGGTTGGCCTATCCCAGAATCCCGCTACGATGATGCCATGCGGATGATCCTGCGGCCTCTGATGCTGGGAAAGGCGGCGCGCTGATGGGTGATCTAGTCCCGACTGCTAGCAAATCTGTCGAGCATCTGTGGAAGCCAGGCCAGTCCGGCAACCCAAAAGGCCGGCCTCGTACGCCGCACGATCTGCCGGCAATGTGCCGCGAGCACACGCCAGAGGCGGTGGCGAAGCTGGTGGAGATCATGCGCTCTGACGACCACGGCAAGGCGCTGAACGCCATCCAGCAGCTGCTGGACCGCGGCTGGGGCAGGCCCATCACGCCGATCGTCGACGAGACCGAGGGCACCAGCCTGACGCTGCTGCATCTGATCGCCGCGCGGCGCGTGGGCGAGGTGCTCCAGGCCGCGATGGAGGGACAGACAGCGAACGAATCGGGCGAGGCCAAAGCGGGAACGATTGATTACACCCAGCCGGCGCTGGAGTAGTCACGCCGCTCCCTGCTTCCTTACGCTGTCCAGCCGGCCCTGCGCCTCGGCGAGCAGGCAGCGCGCGTCGAGGATCTGGCCGTAGCCGATCGCGCTGATGTCGCCATAGCCGATCAGTCGGAGGCTCGCCATCGCCTGCTCCAGCTTGGCGGCGATCGCCTCCAGGTCGCGTACGTCGCTCATCACGCGACCTCCGCTTCGTCGTCATATGCCTCGATGTCGAACAGGTCTTCGCTGCTGTAGGGTTCGATCTCGGCGTCACACGAGGGGCACCAGCTTGGTCCGATCACCAGCATCTCATCGGCAAATTCATTGGGGCATTCGTCGCAGATGTAATGGTTGCGGAATACGCGGACGGGCTTGAGCATCGGGGTCTCCTGTGTTTCGCTCGACAACAGGAGACTTAGCTGGTCGCCTTGACAATAGCAAGTCATTTATGTGGGGTGAGGCAGCGAAAGATCACTTGACACTGGTAAGTCAACAGCCTATCTATCGGGTGTCGAGCAACACAAGGACCAACCCGATGACCGAAATGTATGACCCTTCCAACCCGGCCCATGTCGGCCCCCAAGTCACCGCCCGCCCCGGCACCAAGCGCCACCTTAACCAAGTCCGTGCCCGCCAAGTCTTCTTCGTCCTCCGTGCCTCTGACGCCGCCGCCAAGGCGGACCGCGCCCAGGCGGCATACGAAACAGCCCAGGCTGCCACTGCTACCATCCAGGCACAGATCGACGTGGCAGCGATGCTAATCCTGGCCATCTCGCCAGTAGCCGGAAGGGCGTGATGACCAAGGAACAGGTTGACGCAATTCCCCACCGTTCTCCAAAGCAAATACTGGCGGATATCCCTTTGGGGGCAGGGCATTGGGATCGCGTCGAACTAGCCTTGGAAGAGGCGATGAACATCGAGTGGTGGCGCGGCTTTTACGCAGGGACGAAGAGAGGCGCCTGATGCCGCGTAAGCCACTGTACTGCAGATCATCGGGGAGGCCGCATAATGGACATCCAGACACACGAGGACACCACGGGCTACGCACCCAAGGCCGAGCGCTGGTATGCGATCGATGCAGACTCTTATGATGGCGCCCCTGACGGCAACAACCGAGAGGGCCGCGGCTCATCCGCCAAGGCGGCGGTGATGGACCTCATCGAGCGCATGCTGGACGATGGCGAGATCGGCCACGACGAGTGCCGCGAGCTCTTCCGCATCTACCACATCGACCCGAGGGAGGTCGGCTGCGATGGATGACCGCACTGACCTGCCGTCAGCCTCGACGGCCATCCTCGTGGTGGTCGTCGGCGTCGCCATCATCCTGGCGCTGCTGTTCCTGTTCCAGGTCCTGGTGGTGCGATGATCGCAATGGCACTCAGGGTATTGCTGTTCCTGGCCTTCTACCTGGGCGCGCTCTGGTTCGGTGGCTATCTGTTCTGGCTGGCAGGGGCCATCAGGTGATGCACCAGCCCCACGCCGGGTGCCAGCCGCTCCGGTTGTGCCGGTGGAACTCATCGTCGATCCACGCATAGCTCGACGCCGCTTCCGCCACGCCGTTGCGCACCGCCACAGCCAGCGCCGCACGCACATACTGCGCGTATCCCACCGAGCCTGACGTTTCGTTGTATAGCTCGTTCATCCCGCTGGGGTCGTTCGGCATGTGCGGCACGTCTTCGGGGTGCATCGCCACGGCCCGCATCCCCGCCTCCAGCCATGACAGATACGTGGGCCCGACCAGCACCTGACCCGCCGCATGCGCCACCGGAGCGCTGCGCGTGACCTCCCACAGCGCCACATCGCTTTTGTCGGTGACCGTCATCACCTCGTTCTGGCACTTCACCTCGAAAGGCTCCACGGGCCACGGCCCGCCGCTGTAGTGATCGACCGGGACAAACGTGTCCGCATCGGTGATCGCCGCGGTGAGCGAGCACGTGTAGACGAGACCGGTGTTGTAGGGGCAGGGCGCGGAGCGTGGCCACGCCTCACCATTGGTGCGCTGGACCTCCGAGTCGATCTTCCAGACCAACGGTTCCGACCACTCGTCGAAACCCAATTGCACGCACATGCCATACACCAGCGACTCAAACGCACACTGCCAGAACACGGCGTAGGTCCCGGATGGATGCGCCGGGGTGCCTTGGCTGCCACCAAACTGCCGGGCGCGGAACACCGCCAGGATCGGGTCCTCGCTGGCCATGTCCTTCAGCATCTCGGCGCGGACACCTTCCATGTGCTGGTGGAACACCGAGCGCGCCAGCAGCCAGCGCGGCGGATCGTCCGGTGAGGCGACCGCGGCGTACAACTTGTTCCTGAGCGGCCACGCGCCATACCGCCCGGCCCAGGTGTAGCGACCCGACGCCGGCTCGCCGATGATCTCGATGTTCGCCTGGAACTGGAGCGCCTCCAGGTAATACACGTCACCGGTCAGCAACCACGGCAGGTATGAGCAGGCGGGCGAATGTCCGCTGTCGTAGGTGACGATGCCGCCGATCAAGGGGACGATCGGATCGCCGCCCTTCGGGTAGCTGGTCAGCGTCGGGTAATCCCGGATGAGATCGAGCGGTGCGGCGGTGACGTGGTCGCGCAGGTGCATGCTGATGGTGCCCGATGCCTCGCCCTGGGCGATGACCGTCTCGGTGTTGTTCCCCTTGCACAACCACTGGGCTGCCCAGCCGGTGAGGATGCCGATGTCGGGGCGATCGCCCGTCCACCCCATACCGGTGACCATGCCCGAAAAGCCCATCGTGGTGTACGTCTGCGGCGCCAGATCGGTGATGAACTGGGCGAGCGCCGTGCCGTCGTAGTGCGGCACCTTGCCCTCGGCGATCAGTGTTTCACGTGAAACGCGCACCGGCCTCGGCGCGGATTGCCAGCGCCAGCGGGCATACCACGGATGCGACGGGACCTCGACCGTTGCCACCAGCGTGTCATCGTCCCAGATTTCCGCGGTGTAGGCGCCCAGGTTGGCGGGCGTCAGCGAGGCCACCAGGGGCACGCCGAGCTCGACGACGACCTCTCTGCGTCCACCATCCGCGTCGGGCCGGAACCACACGGTGAGACCGGGGAAGACGTCATCCTGCCGTGGCGCGCGGTAGCAGCGCTGCACGAAGGCGCCATCCGGGTCGACATAGTCGCCCAGGTTCTCTGACATGCCCTGTGCATACCAGGTCTCGGTCCCATCGGTGGCGATGAGGACCGCCAGACCACCATCGCCCGGCTCCGGTTCCGGCTCCTCCGGTTCGGGCAGCGTGTTGTCGATGATACCGCCCGGCGGCTCTGGTGTCGGCGGTGTGGGTGTGGTGACCGTGTTCTCCAGCGCCAGCACACGAGCGTCCAGGTCGGCGATCGCTGCCTCGTTGTCCTCCACCCGACCGCCCAGGTCGGATATCGCCTGTGCGTGGGCATCGACCTGCTGCTCCAGCGCATCCACACGCTGTTCCAGCTGCGGATTATCCTCGGGCTTGGCCATGACACGTTCCAGTTGGCGGGAATCCGCCGGTGGTGGCATGTTACCCACAGGGGGAGCCACCCGCTATGTCGATGATGTCGATGCCGCACACGCACGAGGTGCGTTACCGCGAGCTCACGTATGCGCAGAAGCGGGCGATCCGCGAGCAGCTGGAGGCGTCGTTCGACTGGGACGACGGGAAGTATGCCGAAGGCGCGTCAGACCACAGCGTTGCCGCGGACGTGGGCGTCCCGTGGTCGCTGATCCGCTACGTGCGTGAGCGCGACTATGGCCACCTCGCATGACACTGCACTTCCAGCCTGATACCATAGCGTCGGATACAAACGACTCACCACCACCTGCGGGCGGCTCGTCCCCCAACGACAAGCCGCCCGACTTTTCCGCCTTCGACTTCGCCCTGCAGCGCTACAACCGCGCGCCGATCGCGTTTGTCCGCGAGGTGCTCCTGCAGGAGCCCGACGCGTGGCAGGTCGAGGCACTCAGGGGCTTCGCCCGCGGGTATACGCGACACTCCATCAAAAGTGGTCACGGCGTAGGCAAGTCATGCCTCGCCGCGTGGGTGGTGCTGTGGTTCATCTGTACCCGTGCGCCGTTCAAGTGTGCGCTCACCGCACCCAGCGCTCCACAGCTATTCGATGTGCTCTGGCCCGAGCTCCTCAAGTGGATGGGCCGCATGCCCGAGCAGTGGCAGGCGCTGTGGGACGTGACGACGGATCACATAACACTCAAATCGGACAAGGAATGTTTCGTCACTGCCAGGACCTCAAGGCCCGAGACGCCCGAGGCCATGGCAGGGTTGCACTCTCGCAACATCCTGTTAGTTGCAGACGAGGCCTCGGGAATTGACGAGAAGGTCTACGAGGCTGCATCGGGCAGCATGAGTAGTTCTGGAGCCATTACGTTACTCATTGGCAATCCGACACGAGACTCTGGCTTCTTCTGGCGCACTCACACGCTGGAGCGCGACCGCTGGCGCTGCATGACGGTGAGCTCTGCCGAGAGCACACGCGTCGACGCCAGCTACATCACCGAGATGTCGGAACGCTATGGCTCCGAATCTAACGCGTTCAGGGTCAGAGTGCTGGGCCAGTTCCCCTCGGGCAGCGACGACGTGTTCATCCCCGGCGAACTGGTGGACAGCGCCATGTCCCGCGACATGGCCCTCGATGTCGGCGCGCCGATCATCTGGGGCCTGGACGTGGCCAGATTTGGCGCTGATGCCTCGGTGCTCATCAAGCGCCAGGGTGCCTGCGTCACCGAGCCGCCCCGCCGCTGGCGCAACGTCGACCTCATGGTCCTGGCCGGCGCGATCAAGCACGAATACGACCTTGCCCACAGCGCACGACCCATGCTGATCGTGGTCGATTCGATCGGCATCGGCGCGGGCGTAGTGGACCGGCTCCAGGAGCAGGCGCTGCCGGTGCTGGGCGTCAACGTCGCCGAGTCGCCCGCCAACCAGACTAACTACATGCGCCTCAGGGACGAGCTCTGGGGAAGAATGCGCGAGTGGCTGGCGACACGCACGGTGCGCTTACCCCGTGACGACCTACTCCGCGGCGACCTCGTGGCGCCCAAGTATACGTTCTCCAGCACGGGCAAATTGACCATCGAATCCAAGGAGTCCATGAGGCGACGTGGCCTGCCAAGCTGCGACTCGGCTGACGCGCTGATGCTCACCCTGGCGCAGCAGGGCCTGATGGTAACGTCTACGAACCAAAGCTGGTTGTATGATACGCAGCCGGTGATGAGCGCAATCCCAGGAATGGAGTGAGACATGGCGGTTCCTGGTCTACTCGGTGACATCTCCGGGACGGAACGGGGTGAGCAGGGGCCTTTGGTTTCGGATGCAACAATGGCCGACATAATCCGCCGCCTCTATATCGCGGCAACCGGTGGCTATCACGACGGTCCGCTGTTCCCTGAGGGGTCGCCATACCCGCCGCTGGCGCCTTACGACAGGGGCCGCCCGCCGATAGCGAATGAACGACCGGGGCCGATCCCGAACATGACCGTGGACGACTTCCGACGCGGGTTCGATGCCACGCCGCGCGATGATGTGGACTGGTGGCTGCGCTCGAAACTGGAGCCTAGGGAGGCGGATATCTGATGCCCACGCAGCGCGATCGGCGGGCGGTCTCTGGTCTACTCGGTGACATTCCCCGGAAAGAGATGCAACTGATGCGCCGGATAGGAGCGATCTGATGCAGTTGATCCACATCGAGCGCGTCTCCGCCACTTCCGACGACGAGCGCCTCGGATTCCTGCTGACCGCACGCGCCAAGGCAGCGGAGCAGGTGGTCGCTGCCAACGTGCGCGCGCAGGCGTGCAAGGTCGACCTGATCGAGCACATCACCCGCCGCATCCAGGACGGCGCTGACCGGCTCAGGTTGCGCCACAGGCTGCTGGAGAGCGGCATGCCGCCTAGTATTGTCGCCGCCATCATGAACGCCGCCACGGATGCTGTGCGCCCCACCAGGGTGACCGGTAGCGCCAGCCAGCAGACGGACCTGCCCTATGGCCAGTCCTAACATCCTGGGCATTGACGATGAGGAGCGGGAACTGCGCGCCGGCCTGCTGGGTCTGCGGCTGATCGGAGATACGAGTGCCCCCGGTGCCGATACGTCTCTCGAAGGCTGGTTCGATGACAATGCGCCGATGCTGACCACCAAGCAGCTGGTGGATCTGATCGAGCAGGAACAGACGCACAGGCGCATTCCGCAGTCTCCGTCTGATCCGCGTTCGCTGCCGTTGTCGCCGGCATCGCCAGCCGATGCGTTCGTTCATCGACCTCTAATGGGCGTCGACCCATACGACCCGAATGAGATGAAGCCGGGCGGTGCAGGCAGGCTGATCCTCGAACAGATGCTAGGTCCATTACGGGATTACAGGACATGAGCCCGCTCGCCATCATCCTGATCGTGGTCCTGTTGCTCGTTCTATTCGGCGGGTTCTACGGCTATCGCGGCGGCTACTACGGCGGCAGCCCATACTACGGGCCGAGCATCGGCATCGTGGGCCTGATCATCGTGGTCCTGCTGATTCTGCTTTTGATGGGACGCATCTGATGAGCGGCGTGATACCACCCGTGATACCACCGGGCCTGCGCCAGGGCAGCATCAACCCGATGGCGCCGCAGGGACCGCCGCAGCAGGGCCTGCTGGCGCCCAACACGCAGAGCTACGGCGCGCCCCCGCTGCCGCCGATCGAGGGGCTGGTGCGACCGATGGGCCAGCGTCCCACCGACCACCAGGTCATCGCCACGCTGCTGCCCAGGCGCCGCGACGAGGACATCCCCGACGACCCGACCGACGACCTACCACCGGAGATCCGGCCTTACGCGCTGGGCCTGCGCCCGAGTGTGCAGCCATCCTCGACCGAGTGGGTGCAGGAGATCGTCTACCAGCGCCTCGGCAAAGAGGACCACGAGATTGCCGAGATCAATAGATATTATTTTGGTATCGCCAGAAACTATGACGAAGAACTGTCGACCCAGAGGGTCACTGCCAGCGAGTACTACAACGGTAAGGGTTTCGGCGACGAGCCGGCATTAAAGGGCCGCTCGCAACTGGTGATGACGGTCGTCAGGGACACCATACGCAGCACCCTCCCGAGCCTCCTGCGCGTGTTCACTGGCGTTGAGGACCCGGTGCATTTCGAGCCG
>Ga0207683_10002995_pt1 | contig 14752 bp, 7 predicted proteins | sample KBSM73metaG_FD_184333 | JGI IMG/M metagenome (GOLD analysis project Ga0207683, IMG submission 184333) | Miscanthus rhizosphere microbial communities from Kellogg Biological Station, Michigan, USA - KBS M7-3 metaG (SPAdes) (version 2) | ecosystem: Host-associated > Plants > Roots > Rhizosphere >... | reverse complement strand
GAGGGTGAAATTATCTCACGGGGCACATAGGCAACAAATCTTTCGTGCTAAGATTCACACTAAATCGGCGGGGGCAATCCTTTACTTTGCTTTTTGAGCACTCACGCCGAACGAAATCGTTGATAATTTGATCTTTACAACTTTGTAAAAAAAATTTATTTTATCATTTGAGGCCGGATTCTTCACAAATGGTGGAGCAGACGGATTAAAAACGAGGGCAATGAACGGCATTTAGACTAGAGTTCTCCCGATTTAGAAAGCCAATATACGTTAGTGACAACTCAGCTCCGCCTCGCCCATAGCTGGCATTTTTTAGTTGTGAGATATTAACGTCATAGCTAAATGCCACAGAAAATGGATGATAATCAATTTTTATCACTGGAATAATGGCGTCATTCCAGCGAAGAAATGCGCCACCTTCAATAGAATAATCCGGATCATCAAAAAGGGAACCCACTTTAAGGCCATAAAGCATTCCACCAATTATCTCCCTGTAAGTGCCTTGTTTTGAATAATCTGAGTGAAATATCAACCATGAGTTTTCGGTTACTCCCACTTTAAAGTCTCCCGAAAAAACCCACTTAGGATCAAGTAATACATTTGCGTTTTCATAAAAAGAATTTTTGGGCTTATTAAAATGATTGTAAGCCACACCGATCAATATGTTGTTGGCCGGATTGTTACCAAGCTCTGAATTAAAACTGATTCCGGTACTTCCATCCCAATATGAGTACTGTGACTTGTCAAGGCTTTCACCATCGCCGCCACCGTCGTACTGAGTGTTCGTAGTTATTCTTGAACGATCAAATCTCCTGGCAACAATTCCTCCCATAAATGCTGCGGACAGGTACATATTCTTTTCATTGCTGAGAGATTTGTGATAATTGATCACAGGGGTAAATATCGTGGTACTAAGATCGGCTGAACCAGCACGATCGTAAAATGCCTCAAAGCCGCTGGTTATAAAATCCTCGCCTTTACCTACCGGCATTTTATATTCTGCATTTAATGAACCTGTTTTGTACGCGTTCACAAAGCTGTTCCATTGAGAACGAAAGACCGCCTGGACTCTTATGTCCCCGTTCACAATTCCTGCAAATGCCGGATTACGGTACAACGGCGTTTCATAAAATTGCGAAAAATGAATATCCTGCGCGCATGCAGAATTAACAATAATAAAATGTACAAATCCGAGCAATTTTTTTTGATATTCTTTCATGATCTTTTTTTTATCATTGTAATAATGTTACATCACCTTTATAGCTGAGTAATTGATTGTTTTCGCAAACAATTTCACACACGTATACAAATACATCAGGAGACAACTGCTTGCCCTTATATTTCCCATCCCATCCTGCGCTGGCATCGTTGGGATTAAAATTCAATCTTTCAAATACCATTTCACCCCACCGGTTAAATACGCGAAGCGATTTGATCATGAACACTCCTTTTCCTCTCGGGTAAAACCGATCATTCATTCCATCACCATTTGGCGAGAACGTATTTGGTATGAACAGAGCCCCTTGATTACATATCACATAAATGGTCAAATTATCTTTGGCTATACATTCACCTTCATTCTTTACTTCTACCGTGTATTGAGTTGTTTGTTTTGGCGCAGCATTTGGATCGGGACAATCGATACAACTGAGACCGGGTGAAGGTGACCATTTCCATAAAACGACGTCGGGCGAACCAATAGCATGAAGCTGCACGCCTGTTGATCCTACTTCAATGGTCTGATCTGGTCCCGCTTCGACGGTTGGTATAGGAAATACTTTAATGAAAACACTCGCAGTGTCAACAAAACAGTTTGCACTGTCCGTAGCCGTAACCGAATACAAAGTGCTGCTTAGCGGGCTAGCCTGCGGAGAAGCGCTATTCGGATCATTCAATCCTGCTGAAGGCTGCCATGAGTATCGCTGACTGCCCGATGCAAATAAGCGCACTGATTCCCCGAGGCAAATAGTATCGCCTGGATTTACCTGGAGTGGAAGTCGCCGCTGCACTTTAACTAGTATCGAATCTTTACTTGTACATCCGTATTGATTCGTACCGGTAACAGTATAAATTGTATTCTCGACAGGAGAAGCAAGGGGATTGTCGCAAGCCGTGCAGGTTAGCCCTGGCGAGGCATTCCAGGAATAAGTATTGGCTCCAGTTACGTTCAACTGAATGGAGCTTCCAAAACATATTATTGAATCTGGTTTTGCATCGGTATTTGGAAGCGGGTAAATATTTATTGTTCTTGTTACACTATCTCTGCATTCGTGTTCATCCGTAACTAAAGATGTGACTAAATAAGAACCGGCGGAAGTGTATGCTTGCGGCGGAGGATCCTTGCCCTGGAAACTACTTCCATTACCGAAATTCCATTGCCAGCTTAGCAGACCTGCGTTTCCGCTGATCACCCGGGCTTCTATATCCAATTGGGAAGAAACGCATGCGGCAGTGTCGCCAACAATATCAATAACAGGACCTTTAAAAACTTTCACACTGTCCTTTAACGTTGTTGAATCTTTACAACCGGTTTCTGTTGTTACAATAAGTCTAACATCATATGTGCCTGGTGATCTGTATTGATAAGAAGGATTCTGAACACTACTGGTTCCACCATCTCCAAAATCCCAATGCCAACTGGCAATAAGATCGTTACTGACTGTAGAATCGTAAAAATTGACAGAAGCCGAATCGCAAAACATAGATTGAATCAAAGAAAAGTTTGCAGAAACTTCCCTGACTCTTATAGTGTCTGTTCCAACAATTGGAACTGTGCATCCCGTTATATCGCTCAATATCATTTTTGGCACATAGTCACCTGCTGACGTATAAGTATGAGAAACAATCGAGTCGTTTGTAGCGATTGTGGTGCCATCACTAAAGTCCCACGTAAATGAAATACGATCAAGAGTGGTTGCAATAAATTTTACGTTGTAAGGGTTGCATCCTTGTAAGGGTACATAACTAAAACTTCCCCGCGGACCACGCACATTGATCCTTTGCCTTGTGCTGTCTACACAGCCACCGGGACCAGTAACAATTAATTTTGCAAAATAGATCCCAGGTAATGTATAGTAGTGAGAAGGGTTTTCCAGCGTGGAACTATTACCATCTCCAAAATCCCATTTCACACTCCGATAATTTGAAGACGAGTCAGTAAATTTTACCAGCAGCGGAGGACAGGTACTGAAAGAATCAGAAACAAAGAACATGGCCCTGGGTATACTGATGTCAATGTATGTATTCTTTGAAACAGAATCTTTACATCCATATTGGTCGATGGCAAGCAATCTGACAATGTAAGTACCTGTTTTTTCATAGGGATGTACCGGGTCTTTGTCTGCTGAGTGCACGCTATCGCCAAAACTCCAGAGATATTGCAGATCGTTACCGGAAGACGTGTTGATGAATCTTACCGGCTTGTCAATACAGGTAGCTGTGTCTGGAGAATAAAAATCAGCGATCGGATCTGAAATAACTACAGATGCATATTTGATAATAGAATCCCTGCAGCCATAATTATCAGCAACCGTTAAGGAAACATCATAACTACCGGCAGCCTTATATTGATGAGTATACGGTGCAGGTGTTGTAGAATCAATCGTTCCATCTCCATAATTCCATATCCTTTTTACCAGTGAATGGGTGCCATCTGTTGCAGACGAATCGGCAAATGAAATCGGACCATTGTCGTAAAGACAAATAGCAGGCACAGAAGGAAAAAATTGCGCCGTTGGGCCAAATACACTGATATCGCGTTTACTTGTATCCGAACAACCTAATACGTCGGTAATAATTAATGAAACGGTGTATATGCCCGTAACATCATATTCATGGGATGCCGTTACCGCAGTTGTCGAGAAATGACCGTCTCCGAAATCCCATTGCCAGCTCGCTATTAATGCTGCATTTATATTTACTCCTGTAAAATTCACCGTGTTTCCTTTACACACTGTGGAGTTATCCGGAACAAAATCTGCACTCTCATGAATGACCTGGATCGCCTGCGTTGTCGTGTGATTACACGTTCCATTTGTAACGGTCAGCGTTACTTCATAGTTACCGGTAGCGCTATAAACATGTGAAGGGTTTTGTTGAGTTGAGGTTGCTCCATCACCAAAATCCCAGGACCATGATGTTGCACCAATGGAAAGGTTGAGAAAATCAATTCTGAACTTATCACCGCAACTCCTGTTGACAGTAAATGCCGCAATCGGGGGTTTTATGTGTACGATATCATTAACCCTGATGGTATCCGGACATGTATTGCTCCATACAATAAGAGTAGCAGAAAAGTACCCTGTATCCTGGTACTGATATGATGGATTTTGTGAGGTTGAAGTTCCCCCGTCACCAAATTGCCATAACCACTGATCTACATTACCTGTGCTGTTATCTGTGAATTGAACAGGTTGGAAAGCACAAACATCGTTTGGAGTTGCGGTAAAGGATGCATGAGGTTTACTGCCTGCCTTCACCGCTTCAGGCATTGTTAGTGTGTCTGTACATCCGCTTGTAGTTGTTATGACCAGCGAAACGGCGTAAGTGCCAGGTGTCGAATAAGTATGCGCCGGATTTTTAGCAATACCCGTAGTGCCATCACCAAAATCCCATAAATAGTTTGTTACCGGCTCACTTGCTGTTATTGCTGAGGATGGAGAGATTGTCAATGGAACACAACCCATTTGTGGTAAATCACTGATAGTGATAACAGGTTTTACAATTTGTATATATTGCAGCTTTACAATTGTATCGACACATCCGTTGTTGCTTGTGGCAATGAGTGTTACGGTATAACTGCCGGTGTCCGTGTAAATATGTATGGGATTTATATCTGTAGAATTTGCGCCATCCCCAAATTCCCATATATAAGTATTGTTACCCGGGGTGAGATTGGTGAACTGCACTGTAAAGGGAGTCTTGCAAGATTGAGTATTATTTGATGTGAAGTCAGAGCGTGGTGCTTCTTTTACAAAAATTGGGCGACTTACTGAATCAATGCAACCGCTGAAATGATTTACCAGCTTTATAACGTATGTTCCCGCTGAAGTATATTTTTTTACGGGGCTGATCTCAGTAGAGGTAGTCCCATCGCCAAAGTCCCATGATGAATTAGCGGGAGGTGGAGCAGTAGTGTTGACAAAATTATATTCCTGGTTCTTGCAAACACTATCGGGAATACTAAATTGCGAAGTAATAGTTCCAATAGTAATGAGATTCACTTTTTCAATCGTATCGCTACACCCTTCGGAACTGGTCGTTATCAAAGTCACAGAATAAGAGCCAGGAACAGAATACGTATGCACGGGGTCAGCTGCATCACTGTTTGTACCATCACCAAAATTCCATGTATAAGCCAGTGATGCGGGGCCGGTAGAAGTATTAGCAAAATTTACGGTAACAGGAGCTATGCATCGCCGTGGGTTGGTATTTGTAAAATCAGCTGTTACGCCTGCTGGTATTTTTATGTACCTGGTCTTACTGAATGTCCTTGTGCAACCATAATTATTAGTCACCTTCAGAGTTACTGAAAAATTACCGGCTGAAGTATACGTATGCAAAGGGTTGGGCAGTGATGAAGTATCCCCGTCACCAAAATCCCAGCTATGATTAGTAATAGAACCCGTTTCCGAAACGCTCAGATCAGAAAATTGAACTGGAAAAGGAAAACACCCCGTTGTATCTGGGGCAGTAAAGTCAACAACAGGATTTGGATAGACAGTGATAAATTGATTTTCTACAATGGAGTCGGCTCCGCTGGAATTTCGAACCACCAATTTTACGTTATATGTTCCCGCATTAAAATAAGTTGTTGAGGGGTTTTGCAAAAAAGAAATGACTCCATTACCAAGATCCCATTTCCATTGTAAAGGATTTCCGCTGGATTGATCTGTGAATTGAACAACGATAGGTGAACAACCCAAGACCGGCGTGGCCGTAAAAGCAGCCGAAGGTTGAGAAAATGATCGACTTTCCGATAGCAGAACGATGAATAAAATTGTTATCCCGCGGCAACCAGCAGTGCACATACTCATAGCAACCTGATTCAGATGGAAAATTGAATAGGGGCCTCTTATGCAAATTGATTTTCAATAAACGGGAAACAAAATTAAAGTTACATTGAATTGACAATATTTATAACTCTGCGCCTCTTAGTTCAACATTTGAAAGTCGATTTGGGGATATTAGCAATTTTGTCGGTTTCCCTTTTTTGTTCGACCGCCTCCGGTAAGTTTACATAGAATAAATACGAAGCACTTGTAAGAATTTGACTGATTTTTGGTTGTTTTTTACTTTTATCAAATACCCGTCAAATACATGCTTGCCAAATCAAAAGAGTTTTAGTAACTTTTAATTGGCGCAAAGCAGTCAAATCAAAAAGACCTCTGATTAGTTTTTTTAACCAACCTTCCTAGTTACCAGCTGTCGAAACTGGGCAAAAAAATGATATTCGTTCTAAACTGTTGAAAAGCCATGGTATGAACCTTAGCGCTCTGCTTTCATTTGCCGTGTTAGTAACCGGCTGTATTGTTATCTCAATTGTGTTTTACAAACACAAGGACCTGTCTTCCCGTCTCTTTGCCTTTTCATTATTCTCGCTTAACTATGCTGTGCTCCTGATATTCTTGTTTGAAAGTAAGTATATACTCTACGTGCCCTTCTTTTTCAGAACAGCACCTTTGTTTTATTACCTTATTGTTCCATCGTTTTACCTGTACCTGGTGTTTGTTTTGAAAAAACGTAATCGCCTTCATTGGACAGACGCTTTGCATCTTTTGCCAGCCACTATCTATTTTATCGATTATGTACCTCTTTTTCTAAGTACACCCGAATACAAACTTCAATTAATAAATACACTTATTGCGCATGATGAAAAAACGTTACTAAAATTTGGTGAAGGATGGATCATGCCTGCAAGAGTTCATTTTTTAGCCCCCGTCATTATCGGGCTTGTGTATCTCTTTTTTGCGGCTAAAATACTTCTGCATTATTACCGTTTCAGTATCGAACACAATAAGAAACTGGGAATATTGCGCTGGCTGGTGACAGCCACTTCATTGTATTTTCTTTTGGAGATCACCAGTCTGGTCATATTCCAATTCGCACTCCCCAATCAATGGATGCTAACCACCATGTGTATTATGGTGATATTTTTTACGATTAGCCTCATTTTATTTTCGGAACCTTATCTCTTGTATGGAAGATACTTTAATGCCACGTATTCAGGAAATGAAAACATAAAAAAACATAAACAGCTCAATTTACCTGAAGAAAAGATACATGAGTTGCAGCAGCTTTTTGAAAATTACATTAAAAAACAATCTTATTTACATCAACATACCAATCTGAAACAAGTCGCCAGCCAGCTGGACACACAACCTTATGTTCTTTCAACTTTCATCAATCATGTATACCGGATGCATTTCAATGATGTTATTAACTTACACAGGATAAAATATATTGAAGATGGTTTAACAAATAAAAAATGGGAATCGCTGACGCTTGAAGCAATTGCCGGAAAAGCCGGCTTTAATAACCGGATCACATTTTTGACCGCTTTTAAAAAATTTACAGGAACTACTCCGACACAATACATTAAGAAACTACGTGTTAAAAAAAATCAAACGGAAAACAACGCCGGTAATTAATGATGAGGCTTCCGGTTGGATTGGTGACAAATAATTCCAAAAAAACCAATATTTATTGCTTCGTGCCTTTTTTGGCTAAAAATAAAAGAAAAAACTTTGTTTTTTTTGCAATGAAAAACCCGCAACAGCAGCTTTCTTATGAAATTTAACAGAGAGAGTTTATTCCTGAGTTAGTTCTTTGGCAATTTGTCAATTTTGCCTTCAATGATAAGATTTCAAAATCTTTACCTGCAATCATGTATAACTTTAAAACTATTGACAAGCTTCAGTTCTAAAAATTTGTAATACCCTGGCTATATATATATTTTTAAATCTACAATTTTTCAGAGATCATTATATAAAGGCATACGGCAGGTTTCTTTTTTATCTCCGGCTGGGTTTGAAATTGACGAACGACAGATCTGAGTGTTGATCCCGACTAAATGAAAATAAAAATAGCACTGTTCTTTATCAGCGACGGACGGGGAGTCGAAAAATGAGTAGACTTTGGTTAAACAGCGATTTCGGTCCGGTGGAAACCGTCAATGAAAGTATCATAATTTACCATGTGGTTTTGAGCGGTGATACTTGCAGGATGTGTTGGTCGCCGGATTTGAAATCGTTGACATTAAAAAAAAGCATTTGTTGTGATATATCATCTCAAAAATATTGTTTGATCCCTGCCCTTTGGGGGCTGTTGATTCATTTCAAGAGATTACTGGACATGAGTGGTGATAAGTCTTAAACATTGGACGGATTCTTAGTTAGCATCGAAGGTCGGTATTGTGGCAATAGGGAGCCTTGGGGCCGGTTATCACCGGCTCCCATACTGACCGCAGGTTCTGAGAGGTATGTCGCGTCAAAATAGAAATTCAGGTGCGTTCATTTTTATTTATTATTGACTGGCTCAGCAAAAACTCTGGCTTATGATAGAAACGTCTTATCTCGATGTGCCGGTGTATGCCTCTTATAAAAAAGATTCCGACAGTGAATACCTCGACGGCAGCAAACACTGCTATATTTTAAGATTTGATAGAAACTATCTGCCACCGTCAAATGTTTTTTGGAGTGTGACCATGTATAAGTTGCCCGAGCATTTGCTGGTAACCAATCCTATAAAAAGATATTTGATCAATTCACCAATGTTTCCCGGCCTGGAAAAAGATCCTGATGGAGGCCTAACAATCTACATGCAAAAAAATTCTCCAGGACCCGGCAAAGAATGCAATTGGTTACCGGCGCCAAATGCCCCTTTTTTTATCGTTGTCCGCCTGTATTGGCCAATAGGTGAAAAAGAGACTGATCTCCATAAACCCCTGGTGATGAAATTGGATTAAACGGAATCTTGAACGATAATAGGTTAGAAAGCCTTGTCAAGGCAAAAGCAAATAAAATCGTTTCAATGAATTTTTACTGGACGCTATTTCACTTCAAATGAAACAGACCTTCCACCGACTCTTCCATCGACATTCATTCCTTGCAATACCGCGATATACTTGCCTTTCAAATCAGATGTAAAAAAATTGATCTCTGCCTTTCCTTGTGCGTCCGTATGAATACCAGGCGACCAGTATAAAACGTTTCTGAAATCAGGCAAGCGACTGGAAATTTGTTCCTGGGTTTCGTATACCGGCGAATAAAATTCACGTTGATACTGTAAACCCTCATACTCCAGCACCACTGGTTTCAAATCTGATAATATTGAAGGATCCGGTTGATAAGTAACAAAGTTCAGAATTCCATTGAATATAGAAGGGCCATAAAAATACTTTCGTTTAACGATAGCAATTTTTTTAACCTTTAGCGGGTCATATTTTATTACTTTATTCGGGTCAAAAACAGGGATCCCATTAATAAGGGTAAGAGGGTCATCAAGGAAGATCTTATTGTCAACGTCAGAAACGACCAGGTGAAAATTTTCTTTTTGCCTGCGGACCAGCACCTCGTAGACATATTCCCTTAACACCTCTTCCATTGTAGAAAACCGGGTGTAATTGTCCAGCAAATATTGAATATCAGGGTTACCAAAAAAAGCATTGCTATCAATGACCGGCGCATCAAATTGCTTTAATTTTTCTGATACAAAACTATTTTGAACCTGCATGCTCAGGTTATAATCTGAAATAATGCTTTTCATATTTTCAGAAAGTTCAAATGCCGGTAACGACTTCGGCGAAATTTTATCTGAGAAAGGATCAACAAGTTCTATTTTATATATGCTGTCTTTTGCATCAGTTTGCAGCACGATCTCGTTAGGCCCATAAAAATCTTTCGTATAGAAGCGAACTATTCCTGTTGAATCACTTTTTGAATTATACAGTTGTACCCTGGGGCCAGGCACTGAAAGATAAGCTAGCACATCAGCAGCCGGCATGGTATTCGTTATATTGGTAACCTTCGCATAGATAATATGCCCTTTATACTCGGGGACAAAAGAATAACCCGGTTTTGTCATCTCCAAAACATTTTGCCATGTAAATCGCCTCCATCCATGTGTCAACATGAGATTATCTGTTGCTTCATCTACTTCAGGATTTCTTTCTGACAAATAATAACCCGGCGATTCTATAGTGCCCCTTAAATCGGAAGTAAGCCATAAGTAACTATCGATTGCTTCGTTGTTTGACTGGAGAGAATCTACCCGGTAGACCGAAACAGAGATATCGGCAGGCACCGATCTTTTCGATTCATCTGCCGAGTTAACAGTCAATTTTACTTTTTTTCTCGAATTAATCTCCTGTTGTTCCAATGTCGGTTCAATGATCAGTTTTTGCCTGGGTTGTATAAAATATAACCGTTCACATACGGGCAAATTATTCTGGTCAAAAATGGTGATATGTGAAATACCATCTTCCAATTTGTTTTTATCAATATTAAATTCCCCAACCCCGTTTACCAGGATTCCCCTCTCCGATATTTTTGAAATTTGCCTTGTGTGGACAAATAAATAAACAATACCTGCAGACTTGACGTTGGTAGTAACACTTAAGCGCAGTTGTGATCCACTGGTTGAGTTCAGTTTTAGAACATATCCCTGTTCAAGTGCGGCTGGCAGTTCCCTGGTGAATGTGGTGTCCGGCAATTTAACTATCGCTCTGTAGTTACCGCCGCCCTCAGGTGTAAAATCAAAATTGCCGATACCAAACTTAAAGGTTTGAAAGGTTGCTACCGTATCATTGTTTTTGTTTACAACAGATCCTTTGCAATCAATTCCTTTTCCCGATTGATCAACAATTTTAAATGCCACCTTGCTTTGTATTCCCTGCACAAGGTTGCCCCCTTCCGGGAAAAATTGCAGATCAAAATTCCTGGACAGCTCCGCTTGCTTATTAAGATTCTTCAATGAATTGACAATAGTAACAGGCTTTTCAAAATAGTACCCGGCATCAAAGTTTTTCATCCAATTGGTGTATGCCCTTAACCTGTAGAACCCCGAATTAAAGGAAAGAGGTATGTACAATGAGCCGTTACCCGTTCCTTTGTCTAATGCTATCTTTGTCTGTAACACAGATCTTTGGTCCTTATCAAGGATCTCAACATACGCTACTTTACTCAGGTCGATTGCCTTATTATCATCACCACTCACCACGTATAACTTAAACCAAATGATTTCCCCCGCCAGGTAAAGATTTTTATCTGTATGTGTAAATATTTTTTCAGTTAGCGCCCGACTATTGTACTCATGAAAAGCAGATTGTATATTATTCAAATTTTGCTGCCCGAACGCCTGCAACACATTGAACAGATATATTACGAGGATAAATTTCTTTTTGATCAGGTTTTGCATTCTAAAAGTATCAGATTTCAATCTTAAATAATTTTATGGCCAAAAGTCCGGTTTTTGATGAACCCCCCTCAATGTACAATCGACGCATTGTGGCATTGATGCATAAAATGAAATGATTCCTCCTAAAGGATCTGTTGCTGCAGCGAAAGTCGGCATTAACCCAATTCCATGCTGTTTAATACTGTCAGGTTTATTAGCAATCTCAAAAAAAAGGCAACCCGGATCATAATTCCAGTCAGGAACCTGGCTATTGGAAATAAAGATCCTTTTTACCTGTTCCTGTGTTATTTCCACATGTCCTATAACTGTTTCATTTGAATCTGTGAGGCAATGGATGTTGCCTGATATTTCTGAAGGTTGCGGATCGAATATTGTACCCAATTGCTCTGTATTCTTTTTCATTTTCTGAAGGAATAAATATTCTTCATGGCTTATTGCATACTGTCTTAGGTTTATGCTATATAATACGCTTAATTTTTCAGAGTGAGGTTCAATGTATTGAACCGGCAAATAAACAAGATCTGAGGTCAGTTTTTCTGTAGAACCTAAAATGATAGTTGAAGAACTAAGAGTGTTCCAGCATTTGTAGATAGTTGTGTCATTATGCTGATCAGGATATTTATATGCAACACCCACCGGGTCAGTAGTTACTGGATCTATTATATATTTTAGGTCATTATAGTAAGCAGAATGGAACTCCCATGTTTCTTCGTATTTCCATTGATAATACTTCGTGTTATTTTGCGGATCATTGGCATTAGCATACAGTCTCAGTCCATCGTTTTCTATTTGCCAGGTTATACTGTCGATAGGTGGTGTATATTTCACGGCCGTATAATCGGAAACATATTCTTTCCCATCAAAGGTTTTTATTTGTAAACGATACTTTACGTTGTTGTCAAGTGTTAGCTGTGTAATACTGTAATCACCATTCCCATTACCAAACAATGGAAAGCCGCTTCCGTCCTCACCTTCTATATCTACCTGTGCTCCGGGCTCAGGTTTCAGCGCTGTATTATTCAGATCAGTACTACGTGATAAATGAATGGTTGTTGGTCCCTGCCCGCTGTTTATAAATCCTTCTACCACCAGGAACCCGGAACTCTGTGCCTCGATATTCGGGTCATATTCCTGCTTGCATTGTGCAAACAAAAGCATCATCGTCGTACAACTTATGACCAGTTCCAAATATGGTTTTATAAAAACTATTTTCATGGCCAGAAAGCAGGTTTTTGGCTTACTCCCCGAAATGTACAATTCATACAGTTCTTGTTATTCGTAGCATAAAATTTAAGGATACTCCCAAAAGGATCGGTGCTAGTGGGCGTAGTTGGATAAAGATCACTTCCATGTTTGGCGATACTGTCTAAATTATTATCAATAATCGTCTGAGCACAACCAGGATTATAGCCCCAGCCAGGCACCTGGCTATTATAAATAAATATTCTTTTCATCTGTTCCTGGGTTATCTCGATAAAACCTATTACAATTTCAGCAGGATCGGTCAGACAATGAATATTCCCGGATATTTCTGAAGGCTGTGGATCGAAAATGGTTCCCAATTGCTCTGTATTCTTTTTCATTTTTTGCAGAAACAAATAATTATCGTGACTAATTGCATACTGTCTCAGGTTGATGCTGTATAGAACACTCAGTTTTTCAGATTTCGGCTCGATGTATTGGACCGGCAAATAAACAATATCAGAAGTCAGCTTTTCTGTAGAACCTAAAATGATAGTCGATGAATTAAGTGCATTCCAGCATTTGTACAGCGTAGTATCTGGATTCTGGTCAGGCATTCTGTACACCAAGTCCGTAACAGCATTGGTTCTTATCGTATCCCGTATATACTTGATTGAAGTATAATAAGCCGAATGAATTTCCCAGGTTTCTTCATATTTCCATTGGTAATATTTAGTATCATTTTGCGGATCTCGTGCAATGGCATAAAGTCTGAGCCCATCGTTTTCTCTTTGCCAGGTTATACTGTCAATAAGCGGTGTATAATTTACAGGTGTATAATCGGAAGTATATTCCTTTCCATCTGCGGTTCTTATATGTACACGATATTTTATGCCATTATTGAGCGTTAGCTGTGCGATGCTATATTCGCCGTTTCCACTCTCAACGAATGGGAATCTGCTTCCATCTTCACCTTCTACATTTACCTGTGCACTAAATTCGGGTATTAATGTGGTGTGCTCCAAATCGGAAGAGCGTGACAAGTGAATGGTTGTAGGACCCTGGCCACTATTTAGAAATCCTTCCACCACCAACAGCCCGGTAGTCTTTGTTTCGATATGCGGCTCATATGCCTGCTTGCATTGCGCAAACAGCCATATCAATATTGTACCTGCCGTTACTTTAAAGAAATTTTTCATCAAAACCTGATATTAAAATTCACGAAAGGAATAATGCTTCCAAATATGGAAAGCTTATATCCTTTTATTGTTCCATTCTCCGTAATAAAATAAACCGAGTATGGGTTTTTCCTGCCGGTCAAATTATACACTCCGATTGTCCAGGAATTATGTGTTCGCTGGTGCACCCTGGCATTCCCTTCGATGTTCATGGAAAGATCAATGCGAAAGTTGTCAGGAATACGATAAGCATTCCGGTCAGAATATAACACACGCTGCGCTCCTGCATAATAATACATTCCAAAAGGAAGCGTGATCGGCCGGCCCGTGCTGTACACGATGTTCGATGAAACGCTGAAACGATGCGATAATCGTATGTTACCCACCAGGCTGAAATCATGAGGCTTATCATAATTGCTTGGATAGTATTCACCATGATTAATAACCTCTCCGGCTATCGGATCATCCTGCTTCAGGAAAGTACGCGAATAAGAGTATCCTATCCAGCCATTTAATTTTCCAGCTACTTTCTTTATCAACAATTCTATACCATAAGCTTTTCCCTTTGTATTGATCACATCCGTTTCAATGTTATGGTTCAACACCAACACCGCACCACTTTTATAATCAAGGTAGTGCCTCATTCGTTTGTAATAGACCTCTACCGACGTTTCAATCGTATTTGATCTGAAATTTTTATAAAATCCAAGGGAAATTTGCTCTCCTTCCTGCGGTTTGATATTAGGGTCACTCAATTTCCAGATATCAGTGGGAGCTATGGCAGTTGTATTTGACAACATGTGTATATATTGTCTCAACGAATTAACTCCTGCCTTAATTGAAAAATCCGGTGATAAAGCATAACGTAAAGCCAAACGATATTCAGGACCCTTATAAGTTTTAATGATATCTCCCTTTTTATATTCTTTTGTTTCCGTGCGGCTTGATTCGTCCCTCGGAAACCCGTCCGCATAGTA
>Ga0207683_10002994_pt1 | contig 14755 bp, 13 predicted proteins | sample KBSM73metaG_FD_184333 | JGI IMG/M metagenome (GOLD analysis project Ga0207683, IMG submission 184333) | Miscanthus rhizosphere microbial communities from Kellogg Biological Station, Michigan, USA - KBS M7-3 metaG (SPAdes) (version 2) | ecosystem: Host-associated > Plants > Roots > Rhizosphere >... | reverse complement strand
CGATGTTGCCGAGCGCGTTCCGGTCTGACGCCGGTAGCGCACATCTTAGTCTGGACGCCGCAATGCTTCTTCTCTGCCCGTCAGGAGTTCTCCGATGATCCTGGTTTCCGGCGAAGCCCTGATCGACCTGTTTATCGGCGCCCCCGCCCAGGCGGGCTTCCCGGCCGAGGCGATCGCAGGCGGGTCCCCGTTCAACGTCGCCATCGGCATCGGCCGTCTCGGCCGACCGGCCGCCTTCCTGTCGACCCTGTCGGACGACGTCTTCGGCGCATTCCTGGCGGAAAGGCTCGCCGAATCCGGCGTGAGCCCGGCCTATCTCCAACGCTGCGCGAACTACACCACGCTGAGCTTGGTGGCGACGAGCGCATCGGGTCAGCCGCAATATTCCTTCTATGCGCCGAACAGCGCCGACCGTGCGCTGACGCCCGAGGCACTTCCTGCGCAATTGCCCCCCGAGGTGAACGCCATCGCGGCCGGCTCCTACGCGCTCGGCGTCGAACCCATCGCCAGCAGCCCGTCTCAATTTCGCGCGCAGATTGAACGAGAGAACCAAAAGTGGGCGGAAGTGATCCGCAGCGCGAATGTGAAGGCGAATTAGCATTCGCGTCGACCGCGAGTCTATGCATAACCTGCTTGTTACCGAATCGAGGCTAAAATGAAAATCATCGACATGCGCTTGCGCCCGCCGTTGAAGTCGTGGGTCACGACTGCACAGTTCACGGAGGGCACGGCTTATTACCCAACGCGGCACGGCTTCCCGCGTCCGAAGTCCGTCAAAACCCAGGCCATGCAGGATCTATTAGACGAGATGGACGAGGCGAGCATTACTTGGGGCGTGATCATGGGACGGCAGTCGGCGCCGCCGCACGGGGCGGTGCCCAATGACGAAATCACAAAGGCGATCGACGAGCATCCGCAGCGCTTCGTGGGCTTTGCGGGCATCGATTTGCGGCAGATCGAGCGCGGTGTCGTGGAAATAGAGCGGACTTCGAAAATCAAAGGCTATGTGGGTGCGTCAATCGAACCCGGCGCGACGTTCGAAGCCATGTATGCAGACGATCGGCGGCTTTATCCGCTTTATGAAAAGTGCCAAGAGCTCGACGTTCCGATGTCCATTACGCTTAGCGGCTATCTCGCCTCGATGGTCGGCCACGATCTGTCGTACGGATCGCCGACGCCAGTCTTCAGGGTCGCAAAGGACTTTCCAAAGTTGAAAATTATTGTTTCGCATGCGGCGTGGCCAAATATCATGCCCATGATGGAAGTTGCTTTTATCCGTGAGAATGTCTATGTGTCGCCGGATCTCTACATGAACGGAATCAACACGCCCGGAGCGCACGAATATATCAAGGCCGCGAAATTCTTTCTCGGTGACCGCTTGTTATTTGGTACCGCATATCCGAGCCGGCCGCTTAAAGAAAGTGTCGACGCGTTTCTGGAATGGGACCTTTCCGCGGAATTGCAGGAAAAAATCCTGTACCGAAACGCAGCGCGCCTTTTGCGCATTGAATAAGGTAGTAGACCATGATCATCGATATGCGCTGTCGGCCGCCACTGCAGGAGTTCCGTGACTACTTCGACATTCCGCGTCTAACCTGGCACGGCCGGCGCACTGGCGCTCGCGAAGTGTCGCCTGCGTTCATCGCGGGCTCGATGGAGATGTTCTTCGAAGAGATGACAACCGCCGGAATCGATATCGCGGTTGTCCAGGGCCGCAACAGCCCCGAGGTGTTCATGGGACGGAAGTTCAACGCGGCATTCATCAAGAATGAAAGAATTGCGGAGCTGCAGGATCAGTACCGCGGACGCATCATCGGGCTGGCCGGCATTGACCCAACTAATACGATACATAATGCGGTTCAGGAAACCGATCGGTGCATCCGATCCCTGGGTCTGAAAGGTATATTCCTCGAACCCGGTCGGGCGCTGGGTGTCGGACCCGACGATTCGCGTCTCTTCCCGATTTACGAGAAATGCCTCGAGCTCAATGTTCCTGTGAACATCATGAGTGGACCTTACGCGGGTCCTGACATCGAAGTATCTAATCCGCTCTATATCGATCGTCTCGCGACTCGCTATCCGGAACTTAAAATCATTCTCGGGCATGGTTGTTATCCATTCATCCAGGAAATTCTCGGCGTGGCATTCAAACACCCGAATGTCTACGTGTCGCCCGACATGTACATTTTTGCACCCGGTGGAATTGCGTATGTCGAAGCTGCCAATTCCACGCTGCGCGAGCAGATCGTCTATGGTTCGGCGTATCCGCTACGGCCGGTAATTCAAACGGTCGACGACACGCGCAAGCTGCCATTTGAAACGACTGTGCTGGATGATTACTTCGCGGGGAATAGTAAACGGATTTTTGGCATTTAATAGCAAAACGAGCCGTATGGACGCAGTATCTGGTGTCCTGGAGTTAAATCCGAGGAGAAGGTTGTGAGAATCGGTCATTCGCTACTTTGCGCAGCGGCATTGTTTGCCGCTGCAGACCGCGCGACATGTGCGGACAGCGCGATAGGCTATCCAACCAAGCCGGTTCGCTTAGTCGTTCCTTGGCCACCGGGCGGAGGAACTGATGTTTTTGCGCGCGTTATTGGCCAGAAGCTCGGGGAGCGCCTCGGATATACGGTCGTAGTTGACAATAGACCTGGTGCGTCGGGAAACGTAGGTGCCGAAATGGTCGCAAAGTTGCCGCCCGACGGTTACACGATCATGCTGGCGACAATTACGCTCGCGACGAATCCAAGCATGTATAAAACATTGAACTTCGAACCGCTTAAGGATTTCGCGCCAATTACGCTAGTAGCGGGGGTTCCTCACGTGCTTGTCGTAAGTCCCACTCTGGCGGCGAACTCGGTTAAGGACTTGATCGCACTTGCCAAGGCGGAACCCGGAAAACTTAACTATGCTTCCGCCGGCAACGGCAGCCCGTTTCATCTGGCAGCGGAACTCTTTAAGTCACTGACGGGCACTACCATCGTGCACGTCCCATATCAAGGCGGTGGTCCGGCGATTACTGCCGTGATCGGCGGCCAGGTGCAACTAACTTTTGGAAATCTCGTGGCGGTGCTTCCTCTGGTTAAGGGCGGGAAGCTAAAGGCGCTAGGCGTAACGGGTGCCACGCGATCAGCGGCCGCTCCAGACCTGCCAACGATCGCCGAAGAGGGCGTGCGCGGATATGATTTCAGCTCGTGGTTCGGATTTTTCGCACCAGGAAAAACGCCCAAGGCAGTCATTGCCAAACTGAATCAGGAAATCGTGCATATTCTGAAAACACCCGAGATGAAAAATCGGCTGACACAGGACGGAGCGGACGTAATAGCAAGCACTCCGCAGGAGTTCAGCGCGTACTTGGCGTCCGAAACAAGGAAATGGGAGCAAGTCATCAAGCAGGCCGGCATACGCGCAGACTAGTGGCCGAGTTTTGAAATTGTCAATCTATCGAAAATACGATCTTCCCATGACTGTTTTCCAGACAGGGCAGAGGTTTTTCCTGCCTGTTCGTCGCAACGTTGCAGCTCGAGATGGCTTATTCGCTGAGTTCATAGCAAGCCTTGTTCTGCAAAACTCAAAATACCGCTAAGCTTCGCGTATGATGAATTCACTGAATAAAAACAGATGCCCGAAATGAATGACGAGTGCCGGTTGCTATCCGTAAGCAGCATACTGGGATACGGCTTTCCAGAGTCTTCGCTGGCGTTGGGACTGAAACGCAAGCCGCATTTCATGGGCGTTGATGGCGGCAGCACTGATCCTGGCGCATATTATTTGGGCTCCGGCGAGTGTCTTAACTCTCGAAAAGCGATGAAGCGCGATCTGCGCCTTATGCTCCTAGGAGGTGTTTCGGCAAACATTCCAGTCGTGATCGGAACATGCGGCGGCGCCGGCGCCGAGCCGCATTTACAGGCCGTCGCGGAACTCGCACGGGAAATCGCGCGCGAAGAGAACCTTAAATTCCGCATGGCGCTGATCCATTCTGATCAGGATCGCAGCAAGGTCGGTGCGTGGCTCAACGAGGGCAGGATCAGCGCGCTCAGGAATGTGCCGCCGCTGACCGCAGCGACCGTTGAGCGGTCCACGCGTATCGTCGGCATGATGGGCGCGGAGCCGTTCATGCAGGCGCTGGACGGAGGCGCGCAGGTCGTGCTCGCGGCCCGCGCGAGCGACGCGGCTTCCTGGGCTGCTTGCGCGATGAGCCGCGGTATGCCGCCCGCGCCTTCTTGGTATGCGGGCAAGATGCTCGAATGCGGAACGGCGTCCGCCACGCCCAAAGGGCATGATTGCCTGATCGCAACGGTGCGTCCCGATCACCTCGAAGTCGAGCCCGTCAATCCGGCGCGCCGCTGTACGCCCCTGTCCGTCGCAACGCATGGTCTGCATGAAAACCAGAGCCCGACAATACATGAAGAACCCGGCGGGCTGCTCGATGCGACCGACTGCGAATTTATCGCGGTATCCGATCGCGCGGTGCGCGTGAGTGGAATGCAATGGCGGACGCGCGACTACGACATCAAGCTCGAAGGCGCGGAGTTCATCGGATTTCGCGCGATCACCATATGCGGCACGCGCGATCCGATCCTCATCAGCCAGATCGACTCGTACCTGCAGACGGTCAGGGACGACGTGCAAGCACGCGCGTCAGGGTTCGGCGTTTCGCCGGAAAAATATCACGTCGTCTTTCACGTCTACGGCAAAGACGGTGTGATGGGCGCGGCCGAGCCCGTCAAGCATATAGCGTCGCATGAGCTCGGCATCGTCGTCGAAGTGGTGGCGCCCGACGCGGAAGACGCGAAGGCGGTGCTGGCGATCGCGCGCGTGGTCATCCCGAAAGTCGATTTTCCGGGACGCTTGTGCAAGAGCGGCAATATGGCTTTTCCGTTCTCGCCTTCCGATATTTCGGTCGGGCCGACGTACCGCTTTTCGATTTTTCACGTGGTCAAGCCCGACAGCCCTTACTCGATGTTTCCAATCGACTACGTGGAGGTGCACTGACCATGGCGAAGCTCTCGGAAATCGCAAAAGTCTGCAAAAGCAAGAACGCGGGGCCGTTCGAAGTCACCATCGACGTCATGTTCGACAGCCGCGAAATGTACGACAAGGTATTGAAGAGCGGCGTGCTGTGCGAGCAGTTGTTCGCGACTTTGTATAACGTCGACGTCAAAGATGTTTTGTTCACGCCTTATCCGGCGGCGTTCGCGTTCAAAGGCACGATTCCGCGCCGTATATCGTCGGGCGATCTGGGTGACACGGATGTATACGGCGCGCAGCAGCACGCGCCGATGCTCGATGTCGAAATTCCTCTATAAATTCGAATTGCGTGAGCATGTTGGCAAGGTGGGCGTTGATTCTGGCTGTATTGGAATTACCCGGATCTGCCATCGCGCAATCGTATCCCGCAAAACCCATCCGCATGATCATTCCGGCGGCGCCCGGCGGCGGCGTCGATACGATCGGACGCGCGCTGGGCCAGAAACTTACCGAGTCTCTTGGCCAGCCGGTGGTGGCGGACAACCGCGCGGGCGCCGGCACGATGATAGGCTCTGAACTGACTGCCAAAGCACCGCCCGACGGCTATACGTTCCTGATGGTGACCAACAGCCACGCGATCAACGCGAGTGTGCAGAAAAACCTCAAGTACGATCCGCTGAAGGATTTTTCGGAAGTCTCGCTGCTCGCGGTCTCGCCGTACCTGCTGGTCGTGCATCCAAGCGTTCCCGCTAAATCGGTTCGCGAGTTGGTGGCGCTCGCGCGCAAGCGGCCGGGAGAACTGCTGTTTGCGTCGGCTGGTACTGCGTCGGCGACGCACCTCGCCGGCGAGCTCTTTAAAACCATGGCGAAAATCAGCATCACGCACGTGCCGTACAAGGGTGGCACGCCGGCCGTCACCGATCTCGTGGGCGGCCACGTCCAGCTCATGTTTAACAACCTGATATCAGTCATGGCGCTCGCCAAGGCCGGCCGTTTGCGCGCGGTCGCGGTCACCAGCGCGAAACGGCTGCCGGTCCTGCCCGAGTTGCCGACCGTTGCGGAATCGGGGGTGCCCGGATACGAAGCCGCGTCCTGGTACGGCGCTCTGCTGCCGGCCGGTACGCCGGCGCCCATCGTGGCGATACTCAATCGCGAACTGGTCAAGGCAATCAAGACGCAGGAAGTGCGCGACCGGCTGGTCTCTGAAGGCGCGGAGGTAATCGGCAGTACGCCGGACGAGTTCGCGCAGTACATGAGAAACGACATCGAGCGGTGGCGCAAACTCGTGCCGACGCTGGATCTTAGCTAGGAATTCGCATGGAACACGGCAAGGCATTGGCTGCATTTTCCGCGACCGTCAATTGGCGTGACCTGCCTGGCGCATTGCGCGAGAAGGTCGTCGATCATGTGGTCGATGCGATCGGGGTCATGTATTCGGGCATCGGCATGGAGGCCTGCGCCAACGCACGGCGGGCCGCGGCGCTGTGGGGCGCGGGTGACGACGCGGCGGTGATCGGCACCAAGTTGCGGCTGCCCGCGCCGAGTGCTGCTTTCATCAACGCGCTGCATGGGCGGATACACACGTTTGACGACACGTACGAGCCGGGCACCATGCACGCCGGCACCGCGGTCGTAGCCGCGGCGCTCGCACTCGCCGGCAAGCATGAACTGGATGGCGAGTCGTTCCTGTCCGCGGTGATCGCAGGTTACGAAGTCGCGGCGCGCGTCGCGGCCGCGGTGAGCCCGAGTCACTACGCGGCCGGATTTCATAATACGGGCACTTGCGCGGTGTTTGGCGCGGCGGCGGCAGCGTCGCGGCTGCTCAAGCTGGGACCGGTGGAGACCGCGGAAGCATTCGGCCTCGCGGGCGCGACTGCCGGAGGTTTGCGTCAACACCAGATCGACGGCTCGATGCTCGATTCGGCTTTTCACGGCGCGCGCTCGGCGCAATCGGGTGTCATGGTCGCGCAGCTGCGTGCGGAAGGAGTGCGCGGGCCGCCCGCCATTCTCGAAGGTCCGCTGGGTTTTTGCGCGGTGATGGCGCGCGAACGTAATCTCGACCGTCTCGTCGACGGGCTCGGCCGGGATTACGAATTCGCCAAGATCACGATCAAGCCCTATCCGACGTGCCGCTTCGCGCATGGCCCGATCGAGGCAGCGCTGGAATTGAAACGCCAGCACGCGATCGACCCGGCACGTATCAAGGACATTACCGTTGCCACGTTCAGGCAGTCGATCGAAGTGTCGGACCGTCCGCAGCTGAACGCGTCGTTCGATGCCGTCGTCAGCCATCAATACGCGGTGTCGTTGGCGATGGTTAAAGGAAAAGTCGAGCTTGCCGAAATCATCAATTACGAATCCGGCGACGCGCAGGCGCTCGCGCTGATGCAGAAGGTGAGGGTGGTGCACGATACGGCACTCGAAGCGGACTTTCCACGCGCCTGGCCGCATCGCGTCACCGTCAATATGCAGGACGGGCAAACGTATTCGCTGTTGAGCGAATATCCGCCGGGCCGCGAGGCGCCGATTCCGCGCGCCGCAGTCGATACCAAGTTCCTGAGCCAGTGCGCACCCGCGTTGGGCGCGCAGCGCGCGCAAGCCGCGCTGCAGACATTGCGCGGCATAGCCGAAATGAAAAACGTGCGCGCGCTGGGCGCCGTGCTCGCGGGCGCATGACGCGCAGCCATTCCGTGCGCAATATCGGTGCAATCGCGTTCGCCGTGCTGGTCGCGTGGGCAAGCGCCGCGTGTTACGCGCAACCGTACCCGAGCAAGCCAATCCGCCTGATGATGCCGTATCCGGCGGGGGGCTCCACGGATATCGTTGGCCGCCTCGTTGCGGAGCGCCTGACGGCGGCGCTCAAGCAGGGCGTCGTAGTCGAAAACCGGCCGGGCGCGAGCGCGCAGATCGGCACGGAGGCGGCGGCCAAAGCGCCGGCGGATGGATACACGTTGCTGATGGCGACCAGCACGAATGCAATCAACCAGGCGCTCAATCCGAACCTGCCGTATGACTTCCCGAAGGAGTTCCAGCCGATCGCGCTGATCGCCAACGCCGGGCAGGTGCTGGTCGTTCATCCTTCGCTGCCGGCGCGCAGCGTGCGCGAATTTATCGCGCTGGCCAAAGCGCGCCCGGGGCAATTGGCTTATGCATCGTCCGGCGCCGGCACGTCGGGTCACCTGGCGATGGAGGCGCTGTCGAGCGCGGCCAAAATCAAATTACTGCATGTGCCCTACAAGGGCAACGCACCGGCGTTGAACGATCTGCTCGGCGGACAGGTCACCTGCGGGTTTGCCAACGTCGTGTCCGTCCTGCCGCAGGTTAAAGCGGGACGCTTGCGAGCGCTGGGCATATCGAGCGCGAAGCGGTCCGCGCTCGCGCCCGATGTGCCGACGATAGCCGAAGCGGGTTTCACGGATTTCGATATCAGCGCCTGGTTCGCCATCATGGCGCGCGCCGACGTGCCGGCTGCAATTATCGCGCGGCTCAATCTGGAAATCGCCCAGATTTTGTCGAGCAGTGAAACGCAGGAGAAGCTGCTGAGTTATGGGCTCGATCCCTCGCCGTTGCGCTCGACCAAAGAATTTGCCGATTTCCTGCAGGCCGATATGCGGCGCTGGTCCAAGCTCGCCAAAGAAGCGCAGCTGACCCCACAATGATATTCAGCCTGTGGCCATACCCTCTATTCGGCCCACCGCATACACGCTACACTTTTCCCCTCCCGCACGACACCAACAAAACTCAACGATGACTTCAAAACGCAGTGCGGCACGCCGTGGCAATACGCATTTTGATCCGATCGATCTCGAAGTCCTCTGGAACCGGCTGATCACGGTCGTGGACGAGGCGGCGTATGCGGTGATCCGCACCTCGATGTCCAAGGTCGTCGTCGAGGGGCGCGACTTCGGCGCATTGCTGCTCGATCCGAAGGGCCGGCTGGTTGCCGCCGATGTGAGCATCGCGTCGAAGACGGGAACGATTTCGGTCGCGGTCAAGGAACTGCTCAAGCAGTTTCCCGCCCACACGCTGAAGCCCGGCGACGTGCTCGCGACCAACAATCCGTGGTGGATCATGGGCCATCTGAACGACGTCGCGGTCGTTGCGCCGTTGTTCCACCAGGGGCGGCTCGTGGGCTTTGCCGAGTGCATGGCGCACATGGCGGACATCGGTGGCTGCCTGTCGGGACCGCCGCGCGAAGTCTATGAAGAGGGCTTGATCATTCCACCGCTGAAGGCGCTGGAAGGCGGGCGGGAAAACCCGGTATTTTTCGCGATGCTCGGGGCCAATGTGCGCGTGCCGCATCAGGTGCTCGGCGATGTGCGGGCCTTGATCGTCGGGTGCCGCGTGATGGAAGCGAAGCTCTCCGAGTTTCTCGCCGAGCAGCGCATGCGCGATCTGAACGCGCTCGCCGATGCGATCCTGCGCAAATCCAGCCAGGCGATGCGGCAGGGCGTGCGCGAAACCATACCGGACGGGATCTATCAAGGCAGCACGAGCGTGGACGGGTTCGCGCAGCCGCTGCACATTCATGCGCGCATTGAAGTACGGGACGGGCATGTAAAGGTCGATTTTGCCGGCAGCTCGGCGCAAAGCGACCAGGGCATCAATTGCACGCTCGTGTACACAGCCGTGTGGAGCACTTACACCATCAAGTGCCTCGCGGGGCCGCACGTGCCCAACAACGAAGGCACTTTCTCGCCGATCCGCGTCACCGCGCCGCAGGGCTCTTTCCTGAATCCGCGCTTTCCGGCGCCGGTGCGCATGAAGCCCTCCAGCGGCCATTACATTCCGGACGCGATCATCGACGCGCTGAAAGGCGTGATCAAGGACCAGATACTCGCGGAGTCGGGCAACAAATTTCTGGTCGATTTCGCCGGCCGCGACGAAGCCGACCGCCCGTACTCGGATGTCATGTTCATCATGGGTGGCATGGGCGCGCGCGGCAGCAAGGATGGCCTGCATTGCATGAGTTTCCCCGCCAACTCGTCGAACCTGCCGGTGGAGATACTCGAATCGACGATACCCGTGCGCGTGCTCTATAAGCGCATACGGCCGGATTCCGGGGGCGCCGGCCGCTATCGCGGCGGCTGCGGACAGGAGTTCGCGTTCGAGTCGGTGTCCGCGACGCCGCTGACGGTGCGCGCGGTTCACGGCAAATTGAGCGCGCCTCCGGGCGGCTTGCGCGGCGCCCTGGCTGGCGCTGCCGGGGCGCTGCTGATGAACGATCAACCGATCCCGGACAAGACTCCGCGCGTTATGCATAAAGGCGATGTCATGCGCCTAGTCGTGCCCGGCTCGGGCGGTATGTATCCGGCGACGGAACGTGAAAGAGCGGCGCTGATGCGCGACATCGAAAACGGCATCGTGACGATCGAATCCGCGCATAAGGACTATGCGTTGCCGCGCAATGCGGCGCCCGTCAAGTAGTCGATCGGCCACCGTCATGAAAAAAATTCGCAGGCAGGCAGTCTCACGGCGCGCGCGCTATGCGCTGGGAGTCGACATCGGCGGCACCTTTACCGACTTCGCCCTCATGAATACGGCGAGCGGCGAGGTGCATGCCGCCAAGGTGCTGACCAATTACAAGGATCTCACCCGGGCGGTCCTCGACGGCGTGCGCCAGCTCGCGGCGGGTATTCCCGGGTCGCCGGCTGCGATCGAGCGCGTGATTCACGGTACGACGCTGGCGACCAATGCGCTGATCCAGCGAAAAGGCGGCAGGACTGCGCTCCTGGTGACGCGCGGGTTCCGCGACGTGCTGGAACTCGGACGCGAAAGCCGGTTCGACATCTACGACATCAACATCGAGCTGCCTGCGGCGCTCGTGCCGCGCAAGCTGGTGTTCGAAATTGACGAGCGCATCGACCACACCGGCAAGGTCGCTGTTCCGCTCGCCCTTGAACAGGCCGAGTTAGTCATCGCCGAACTCAAAAAGCAGGGCGTCGACGCGATCGCCGTCTGCTTGCTGCACGCATTCAAAAGTCCGCAGCACGAGCGCGCACTCGCAGCGCTGATCGAGCGCGAACTGCCGCGCGTCCCGTTATCGCTGTCATCCGACGTGATGCCCGATATCCGCGAGTACGAGCGCGCGAGCACGACCGCCGCCAACGCTTACGTGCAGCCGGCTATCCGCGGATATCTCGACCATCTGGCCGCCGGGCTCAAGAGCGAAGGGATTGCGGCGCCATTGTCCATCATGACTTCCGACGGCGGCATCGTCAGTTGTGAAACCGCCAATCGCTATCCGGTGCGCCTGATCGAATCGGGGCCGGCGGGCGGCGCGATGGCCTCGGCATTTTATGCGGACGCTGCGGACATGCCGAAAGTGATCGCGCTCGACATGGGGGGGACGACCGCCAAGGTGTGCGTAATCGACGACGGCAAGCCTGAGCAGTCGACGGAGTTTGAAGTCGACCGCGTCTTCCGGTTTGCCAAGGGCAGCGGCTTGCCGCTCAAGATCCCGGTTATCGAAATGATAGAAATCGGCGCCGGCGGCGGCAGCATCGCGGGCGTCAGCAAACTGGGCCTGCTCAAAGTTGGCCCCGGCAGCGCGGGCTCCGATCCGGGCCCCGCGTGTTACGCACTCGGCGGCAATATGCCGACGGTAACCGACGCGGATTTATTTCTCGGTTACCTCGACCCGAAATATTTCCTCGGCGGCCAGATGCCGCTCGACCGCGAGGCGGCGGCGCGCGCGCTCGACGAGCACGCAGCAAAACCGCTTGGGGTATCCGTGTTGCGCGCGGCGTGGGGCGTGCACGAGATCGTCAACGAGAACATGGCACGCGCGGCAAAAGTGCATTGCCTCGAGCGCGGCAAAGACGCACGCGAATATACGCTGATCGCGTATGGCGGTGCCGGGCCGGTGCACGCGTATCGCGTTGCGAAAATTCTGGGCATCAAGACGATTTTTTATCCGCTGCGCGCCGGCGTGATGTCGGCATTCGGCTTTCTCGTTACCGCGCCGTCGTTCGAAATGATCCGCGCCGATCTCGCGCCGGTCGAATCAGCGGACGCGGCCCGCATCAATACATTCTTGCGCGAAATGGAGAATTCAGGCAAAGCGCTGGTTGCAACTTGCGGTGTCGCGAAGTCGCTGCTCAGCACCGTCGTAGAAGCGAACATGCGCTTTGCCGGCCAGAGCTTCGAGCTGTCCGTGCCGATCAAAGGCGTGCTCAGTAAGCACGAACTCGGGCGCGCCAGGCAGCGTTTTTTCGATTTGTACAAGGCGCGTTATCACCGCCTGAACCGCGACGTGCCGGTCGAAATCGTGAGCTGGCGCGTGATCGTCAAAGGACCGACCCCGACTGTGAAGCTGGATACCGTGCACGAGCCGGTGGCCGGCGCCAAGGCGCTCAAAGGACACCGTAAAGTTTTCATGCCTGAAGCGGGCAAATTCGTGAATTGCCCGATCTACGACCGTTATTCGCTCGCCGCGGGTGCGCGCCTCAAGGGGCCGGCTGTCATCGAGGAGCACGAATCCACCGTCGTGCTGGGGCCGGACGCCGCAATCGACGTCGACCGGCACTGCAATCTGCGCGTGAAACTCGGCCGCGGCAAGCCCGCAGTACGGCGCGGCTGATATGCCGGGCGAGCCGCGAACTGCCGGTTTACGACAGTCCGGTTGTCGAACGGCGTTAAGTTCGAACAGCCTTAAAGCGGTCTAACTGCCTTCAGGCGCGAATGGATGTCGTGCCGCAATGCGGAGAACTCAGGCAGCGTGCGGTGTGATTCACTGCGCGGCCGTGAGAATGGAATAATGACGTCCGCGAGAATGCGCCCGGGCCGCGGCGTCATGATCAGCACGCGGTCCGACAAATAGATCGCTTCCTCGATGCTGTGTGTGACGAACAGCACGGTCTTGCGCGCGGCGGCCCACACGCGCAGCAGCTCGTCCTGCATGTCCTCGCGCGTCTGCGCATCGAGCGCGCCGAACGGCTCGTCCATCAGCAGCACCGCAGGATCGATCGCGAGCGCGCGCGCGATTCCCACGCGCTGCTGCATGCCCCCGGAAAGCTCGTGCGGATACTTGCGCTCAAATCCTGCGAGCCCCACCAGCTCTACCAGGCGCTGCGCCACGCTGTGCCGCTCGCTTTTAGGCACGCCCTTGATTTCCATTCCGAACTCGATATTGCCGCGCACCGTGCGCCACGGGAAAAGGTTGAACGACTGGAACACGAAGCCGCGTTCCTGCGTCGGCCGCTCGATCGGCCTGCCATCCATCAGCAGCGTGCCGCTGTCGGCTTTGGCGAGGCCGTCGAGTATGCGCAGGAGCGTGCTTTTGCCGCATCCGCTCGGCCCCAAGATGCTGACGAACTCGGAATCGGTCACCTTCAGCGAGACGTTGTCGAGCGCAACCACGTCGCCATCGCGGCCCGGGTAGGTCTTGCACACATTCTGCGCTTCGATACTCGCCATTAAATCAACCGAGTTCTTTTAGCGCCTGCGCGACGATGGTGAGATCCGTCGCCGCCTTCAGATCGATCGGCTTGTCGTCGATGGCTTTCGCCGCGCGGTAGTACGGCAGCAGTTTCTCGAGGTTGGATACGCGAAACGCATTGTCCGCCGGCCATACGCCGATCTCGCGCGAAAGCGCGTTCCAGTGCGTCCGCATCTCGGCTTCCGGCATGGTGTCTTTTTCTTTCAGTGTCGCGTATTTGACGAACGAATTCCTGTAATACGCAAAGTCGGCATTCGCCTTGCGGCTGCCGATGATGATGCCTTTCATAAACATGACGGCCTTCCTGCGGTTGGCTGGATCTTTGAGCCAGTCGGCGCGCGCGAACACGACCTCATTGACCCAGGGATCGTATTCCTTGTGCGGCACCAGCAGCACCTTGTAGTTACCGCTTTTCTGGATTTCCGGCACTTGGTCGAAATGCACCTGCGTCGCCTGCACCCGCTTGCTCAGCAACGCGCGCACGCGCGTTCCGCTGCCGCCGACGTCCGCCCCCTTCACTTTGGCCAGGTCGCCGCCATTCTTGAGAAAACCGCCGATGGTCATCACCTGCGTGATGTCGCCCTGCGAGTTGATGCCGACGGTTACGTCCGGCTTCTCCAGATCTTTCCAGGTCTGGATGAAATCGGCGTTGACGACGACGACCAGCGTCGTGTGCAGGTAGTGGTTGCCGAAGATCACGATGTCGTTGCCGGCCTGGCGGCTGTGCAGCAGCATGATCGGCTCGGATATGCCGATGTCGCCCGTGCCGCCGGAGACGGTTTGCAAGGCGTCGCGCATGCGCTGGAATCGCTGCATTTCCACCTGCAGGCCGAGCTTGGGACATTCGTCGAGAATGCCGAAGGTCGGCGGGCAATGAATGCCGAGCACGAACCCCAGATTGATGCATTTCACGGTGTCGGCTGCGTGCGCGGCTGCGGGGAATCCGCCGACGCCCGCGGCCAGCGGCGCACCGGCGATCAGGCGCATCGCTGCGCGTCTTGTCATCTTTTGCGTGGACATCGATCTTCCTCCGTTGATTGCGTATTCAATTCGACAGCTGCTGGCGCTCCGAGTACCACGGCGCGGTGCGTTGCGCGAACCACTTGAGCGCTTCGTTCAGCGCGACGCCGACCAGCATGATAGTGAGCAGCGCGCCCAGCAGAGAAACAGTGGAAATTTCAACCCCGGCGTTGTAAACGACGCCGCCGAAGCCGACGATCACATACATTTCGGCAATTACCATCGCGCGAATGGCATGCGCGAGGCCGATGCGCATGCCGACCAGGATGTAAGGATACAGCGCCGGCAGCATGACTTTGAAAAACGTCTGCACGCGGGACGATT
>Ga0207683_10002993_pt1 | contig 14757 bp, 9 predicted proteins | sample KBSM73metaG_FD_184333 | JGI IMG/M metagenome (GOLD analysis project Ga0207683, IMG submission 184333) | Miscanthus rhizosphere microbial communities from Kellogg Biological Station, Michigan, USA - KBS M7-3 metaG (SPAdes) (version 2) | ecosystem: Host-associated > Plants > Roots > Rhizosphere >... | reverse complement strand
CATCGCGGTGGATCTCGAGACAGGGCTCGGCGACGCCCGGCGTGTAGGCGTTGGACAGGTCGATCTGGCTGACCAGGGGCTTGGTCGGAACGACCTCGAGCTTTCCTTTACGTCCGCGAGAGTGGTAGTCGAGCGCCTCTTTCTTTCGCCCCATTGCCGAAACGTAGCACTTAGTCGTTGTCTCGGTTCACTACGCTGACGTCACGGGGGTCGTAGTTGTTGTAGTTCGTGTCGGCGCTCGTACAGGGCGCAAACATGACGGTGTAGAGCTGGTCACCGTCCTTGATCGCATCGTCGACGCCCTTCACGACGACGTTCTGGAACCCGAAGCTCGCCGGCGTGAAGCTCAGCGACGTCGGGCTGACCGTGCCCTCGGTCAGGTCCGAGCTCTGCACCGTGCACGTGACACCCGCTGTGGGCGCGACGGTCAGTAGGACACGGATCGTGACCTGTCCGCCGCTCTCGGTCGTCTTCAGGTGCGGGTGCGCCTTCACGTAGACCTGCGGGGTCTCGTTGTCGACGTTCGTGACGCTGACGTCCGGCGGGTTCAGCCCGCTGTAGGCCGCGTCCGTGCTGGTCGCCGCGCCGGTGATGATCGTGAACACCTGGTTGCCGTCGGCGATGTTGTCGTTGACGCCGGTGACCGTCACCGTCTGCGGCGTGTTCCAGTTCGCCGGCGTGAACGTCACGCTCGCGGGCGAGACCGTGCCCTCGGTCGTGTCGCTCGACGTCATCGACACGGTGACGTTCGCGAGCGGCTGCGTGTTCAGCACGATCGTGAAGGTGTCGGTGTCGCCGAACTCGGAGACGAGCAGGCCGCTCGTCGGCTCGACGGTGAAGCCCGCGACGTCGTTGTCGAGGTTCGTGACCGTGACGTCGGCGGCGTCGAGCCCGTTGTAGCCGGGGTCGGCGCTGACGGCCGGCGCCGTGACGACCTGGTAGACGACGTTGCCGTCGGCGAGCAGATCATCGACACCGGTGACGGTCACGCTCTGCGTCTGGTTCCAGTTCGTGGTGGTGAACGTCAGCGACGACGGCACGATCGTGCCCTCGCTCGTATCGCTCGACGACAGGTTGATCGTCACGTCGGCGCTCGGCTGGCTCAGCAGGCGGACCGTGAACACATCGCTCTGACCGCCCTCGCTCGTGACGAGCCCGGTGGTCGGCGTCACCTCGATGCTGGCCGAGTCGTTGTCGAGGTTGGTGACCGAGACGTCCGCGCCGTTGAGGCCGTTGTAGTTCGGGTCGGCGCTCGTCGCCGGCTTCGTCGCGATCGTGTAGACCTGATTGCCGTCGACGAATGCGTCGTCGATGCCGGTCACGGTGACCGTCTGCGGCGCATTCCAGTTCGAGGTCGTGAACGTCAGCGACGTCGGCGTCGGCAGGCCTTCGCTCGGGCGGCTCGACTGCAGACCGATGATGACGCTCGAGGTCGGCTGGCTGCGCAGCACGACGGTGAACGTATCGGTGCCGCCGGTCTCGGTCGTGATGAGGCCGCTGGTCGGCGAGACGATGATGCCGGCGGTGTCGTTGTCGAGGTTCGTCACGTCGACATCGGACGCGTTGAGGCCGCTGTAGCGCGGATCGACGCTGGTCGCCGGGGCGGTGACGATCTTGTACGGCTGGTCGCCGTCCTGGACGAAATCATCCTTGCCCGTGACGGTCACGGTCTGCGGCGAGCTCCAGTTCAGGGCCGTGAACGTCACGCTCGCGGGGGCGACGGTGCCCTCGGTCGTGTCACTCGACGTCAGCGCGATCGTGACGTTCGAGAGCGGCTGGCTGAGCAGCACGATCGTGAACGTCGCGGTACCGCCCGCCTCGGTCGTGACGAGACCGGTGGTCGGCGTCACGAGAATGCCGGGCGAGTCGTTGTCGAGGTTCGTCACGCCGACGTCCTGTGCGTCGCGCGTGTTGTAGCCGGGGTCGGCGCTGGTCGCCGCCGCGAGCACGATCGTGTACGGCTGGTTGCCGTCGGCGACGAAGTCATCGACGCCGGTGACGGTGACGGTCTGCGGCGCGTTCCAGTTCACGGGCGTGAACGTGAGCAGCGTCGTCGAGACCGTGCCTTCCGACGTGTCGCTCGACGACACCGGGATCGTGACGTTCTGCGTCGGCTGGCTGAGCAGCACGACGGTGAACGAGGCGGTGCCGCCGCCCTCGGTGGTCACGAGGCCGGTCGTCGGGTTGACGAGGATGCCGGCCGAGTCGTTGTCGAGGTTCGTGACGCTGACGTCGGTCGGGTCGAGCCCGCTGTAGCTCGCGTCGGTGCTGCTCGCTGGCGACAGCACGATGCGGTAGAGCTGGTTGCCGTCGGCGACGGCGTCATCCTTGCCGGTGATCGTCACGGTCTGCGGCGCGTTCCAGTTCGCGGTCGTGAACGTGAGCAGCGCGGTCGAGACCGTGCCTTCCGTGGTGTCGCTCGATGCGACCGGAATCGTCACGTTCGCGCTCGGCTGGCTGAGCAGTACGACCGTGAACGTATCGGTGCCGCCGCTCTCGCTGGTCACGAGGCCCGTGGTCGGCGAGACAACGAAGCCGGCGGTGTCGTTGTCGAGGTTCGTGACGCTGACGTCCGCCGGGTCGCGGCCATTGTAGGCGGCGTCGGCGCTCGTCGCGGCCGCCAGGTTCACCTGATACGGCTGATCGCCGTCGACGATCGAATCGTCAATACCGGTGATCGTGACGGTCTGCGGCGCATTCCAGTTCAGCGACGTGAACGTGAGCTGCGCGGTCGAGACCTTGCCTTCGGTGAGATCGCTCGAGGTCACCGGCACCGTCACGTCGGCGATCGGCTGGCTCTGCAGCACGACGGTGAACTGCGCGGTGCCGCCGCCTTCGGTGGTGACCAGGCCTGTCGTCGGCGTGACGACGAAGCCAGCGGAGTCGTTGTCGAGGTTGGTGACGGTGACGTCGTCGGGATCGAGCCCGCTGTAGCCGGTATCGGTCGAGACGGCCGGCGAGTTGACGATCGTGTAGACCTGATTGCCGTCGGCGATGAAGTCATCGACGCCGTGCGCGGTCACGGTCTGCGGCGCGTTCCAGTTCTGCGTGGTGAACGTCAGCGACGCGGGCGTGGCGGTACCTTCGCCCGGATCGTTCGATGCGACCGCGATGGTGACGTCGGCGCTCGGCTGGCTGAGCAGCACGACCGTGTAGGTGTCGGTGCCGCCGCCTTCGGTCGTCTGCAGGCCGCTGGTCGGCGTGACGAGGAAGCCCGCCGTGTCGTTGTCGAGGTTGAGGCCCATGACATCGTCGGGATCGACGCCGTTGTAGGTCGCATCGGTCGAGACGGCCGGCGCGAGCGCGATCACGAACGGCTGATCGCCATCGGCGATGTTGTCGTCGACGCCGGTGACCGTCACGGTCTGCGGCGCGTTCCAGTTCTGGTTGGTGAACGTCAGCGTGGCAGGCGCGACGGTCGCCTCGGTGAGGTCGTTCGAGGTCAGCGCGACGGTGACGTCTGCGCTCGGCTGCGAGTTCAGCACCACCGTGAACGTCGCCGTGCCGCCGGCCTCGGTCGTCTGCAGGCCGCTGGTCGGCGTGACGAGGAAGCCGGGCGAGTCGTTGTCGATGTTGGTGACCGAGACGTCGTCGGGATCGACGCCCGCGAACACCGTGTCACTCGATTGCATCGGAGACAGCACGATCATGTAGCCGACCGGACCGTCCGCGATCGCGTCGTCGATGCCGGTGATCGTGACGATCTGCGGCGCGTTCCAGTTCTGCGACGTGAACGTCAGCATGTCGGTATCGACGTTGCCTTCGGTCAGGTCGCTCGTCGCGATCGGGATCGTGACGTCGGCGTTGGGCGCCGCGCTGAGTGCGACGGTGAACGTCGCCTGGCCGCCGGCCTCGGTCGTCATCAGGCCGCTCGTCGGCGTGACCACCGCGCCTGCAGAATCGTTGTCGTCGTTCGTCACCTGGACGTCGACCTCGCCGAGGTCCGGGCCGGCGACCTGCACCACGTAGGGCTGCGGGCCGTCCGCGAGCTGGTCGTCGACGCCGTAGATCGTCACCGTCTGCGGCATGTCGAAGTTCGACGGCCCGAAGTCGAGCGACGTCGGCGACACGGTGCCCTCGAACGGGTTCGTGCTCGTCAGCGTGACCGTCGTGGGCTTCGCGGGAAAGCGCGTCAGCTGCACCGTGAACGTCGCGGTGCCGCCGGCCTCGCTCGTGTGCAGTCCGGTCTGCGGAGAAACCAGCAGCTCGCCACCACCGGGGTGGATGTTGTCGCCGCATCCGGCAGCGAGAGCCGAAACCAATAGCGCGAGCCGCGCCACACCCCTCGTGGTCGTCATCACCCACCACAATACAGGGTCCGCCGGGGGAAGATCGACCGCCCGCGCGCATCATGTAGGGGGCAACCCCGCCGCTACCCGTCCCGGGGGGGACGGCTAGTCGTTGTCGAGGTTCGTGACCGTGACGTCCCCGGGGTCGTAGCCGTCGTAGGCCGGGTCGGCGCTCGCGCAGGGGCCGATCCGCACCGTGTACTGCTGGTCCCCGTCGACGATCGTGTCGTCGACCCCGGTCACGGTGACGAGCTGGAAGCGCTGGCCGGCCGTGAAGGTGGCCGAGCCCGGGGTCACCGTGCCCTCCGTCGTGTCGGAGCTCACGATCGGGCAGGTGACCGGGGCGGTCGAGGCGACCGTCATCACGAGCACGATGAACGTACGCCGGCCGCTCTCCGAGGTTTTCGGATTCGGCGGACCGAGCACGAGGATCTGCGGCGTCTCGTCGTCCAGGTTCGTGACCGAGACATCCGGCGGGTTGAGGCCGCTGTACGCCGGGTCCGCGCTGACCGCGGCGCCGGTGATGATCGTGTATGGCTGGTTGCCGTCGGCGACGTGATCGTCGACGCCGGTGATGGTGACGGTCTGCGGCTGGTTCCAGTTGCCGGCCGTGAACGTCACGCCGTTCGTCGAGACGCGGCCCTCGGTCGTGTCGCTCGACGTCAGGGACACGCGCACGTTCCCGGTCGGCCGCTGCGTGAGCACGATCGTGAACGTCGCGGTGCCGCCGCCCTCGGTCGTCACCAGGCCGCTCGTCGGGCTCACGACGATGTCGGCGAGATCGTCGTCGCGGTTGATCACCGAGACATCGGCCGGATCGAGGCCGCTGTAGCCGGTGTCGGTCGATACCGCCGGGTGGTTGATGATCGTGTAGGGCTGGTCGCCGTCGTGGATCGTGTCGTCGACCCCGTGGACCGTCACCGTGCGCGGCGTGTTCCAGGTTGCCGGCGTGAACGTCAGCGACGTGGGCGTGGGGACGCCCTCGGTCGTATCGCTCGAGCTGATCGGGATCGTGACGTTCGCGGTCGGCTGGCTGATCAGCCGGATCGTGTACATGGCCGTGCCGCCAGCCTCGGTGGTGACCAGGCCGCTCGTCGGCGTGACGATGAAGCCGTCGAGGTCGTCGTCGACGTTGATGCCGGTGACATCGGCGGGATCGATCCCGCTGTACTCGACGTCGGTCGACACCGCGGGCGCCGTCTGGATCGTGAACGGCTGATCGCCGTCGTGAATCGCATCGTCGACGCCATGGGCGGTCACGGTCTGCGGCGCGTTCCAGTTCTGCGCGGTGAACGTCAGCGACGTCGGCGTGACCGTCGCCTCGGTCGTGTCGCTCGACGACAGCGCGACCGTGACGTCGGCGACCGGCTGCGCGGTCAGCACCACGGTGAACATATCGGTGCCACCGGCCTCGGTCGTGCGCAGGCCCGAGGTCGGGGTGACGATGAAGCCCGCGGTGTCGTTGTCGATGTTGGTCACCGCGACGTCCGGCGGATCGACGCCGTCGAACCCCGGATCGCTCGACTGCATCGGCGACAGCTCGATCATGTAGTCGATGTTGCCGTCGACGATCGAATCGTCGACACCGGTGATCGTCACGGTCTGCGGCGCGTTCCAGTCGTCGGCGGTGAACACGAGCGACGCCAGGTCGACCGTGCCCTCGGTGTCATCGCTCGTCGCGAGCGGGAGCACGACGTCGGCGGTCGGCTGCGCGTTCAGCGCCACCGTGAACGTCGCCTGGCCGCCACTCTCGGTGGTCATCAGGCCACTGGTGGGCGTCACCGCCACGCCGGCCGCGTCATTGTCGTCGTTCGTGACATCGACGCTCGCATCCGGCACGCCTTCACTCGTCAGCTGGATCGTGTAGGGCTGGGCGCCGTCGATCACGTGGTCGTCGATACCGGTGATCGTCACTGTCTGCGGCATGTCGAACGTGGCGGAATTGAACGTCAGGGTCGCGGGCGCGACCGTGCCCTCGTGAACGTTGGAGCTCGCGAGCGAGACCGTCATGTCGTCGCCGGGCGTGCTCGTCAACTGCACCGTGAACGTCGCGGTGCCGCCTGCCTCGGTCGTGTGCAGACCCTCGGTCGGCGATACCAGCAGATCGTCGACGATGTGGATGTTGTCGCCGCAGCCCGCCAGCGAACCGACGAGCAAGGCGAGGCGCGCGGCGCCCCGGAAGGTGATCATCTCGATCGACGATACGCCAAGTCTCAGCCGTCGACGAGAATCGGGACTTCCAGCCGGGCCGCGACCGCGAGCGCACGCAGGAATGCGGCGAATTGCTCGATGTCGGGGTCGGGCTCGGGAGGCAGATAGGACCGGGCGAGCGCGCGCGCACGGCCCTCGGGATCCTTGAGGTCATGCAAGCTGGTGTCGTGTGGGATGACCCCACAGAACAGGGCGAGCATCAGCGAGTGCGTCGGGGCGAGATGCCCGACGAGGAACATCATCTGGAACAGCTGGTCGCTCGAGATGTCGATCGAGCCGTCGGGGCTCTCCCAGCGCACGCCGTACGCGACGCGGCTCTCGAAGTACGTATCGCCGGCGGCGCGCAGCTTCGCGGTCGGTGAGCCATCCCAGCCGAACTCGCCGAGCCCGCGGACGAGCAGCGCGCCAGCCGTGCAGCCGAGGTTCTCGGGCAGCCGCGCCATCAGCCACTGCTCCACGCGCTCGGGGATGGGATAGCGAATGCGGCGATGACACGCGAACTCGCGCGGGAGCTCGGCCGGGCACTTCGCGCAGTACTCGGCGACGACGTCGAGTGGGTCGCTCTCGTCGATCAGATCCTGGAGCGTGACGCCCTTGGCCGAATCACCGACGGTGGTGCGCATCGTCAGCTGGATCTCGATGTCCTTCGGCGCGCGCTGGTCGCCGTCCTGCCGCATGTGCGCGAGCGCGCTGCGCGCCAGGATCCGTGTGCGGTTCATCTGCACGAGGCGCTCGACGCCGAGCCGCTCTTGCGGTTCGCACCGGACTCCCAGGAGATAGTCGATCGCCATCGCCTGAGGCTACCAAGGCACCCCGACAATGGAGTGAGCCAGCGGACGCTGGCGAACGGGCCCGACATGGAGTGAGCCAGCGGACGCTGGCGAACGGGCCCGACATGGAGTGAGCCAGCGGACGCTGGCGAACGGGGACGACATGCGGTAACCATTGGCCCGCCTGCACCCGTAGCTCAGCTGGATAGAGCGTTGGCCTCCGGAGCCAAAGGTCAGAGGTTCGAATCCTCTCGGGTGCGCCAGCGCGAATGAAGACCTTGGCCGAGATCGCGATCGAGGCCGGCCTCGTGACCAAGGACAACGCGGTCAAGGCAGGACGGATCGCCGCGCAGCGTCAGGAACCGCTCGTCCACGTCCTGATCCGCGAGCTCGGGGTCGACGAGGTCGCCCTGATCGGCGCGCTGCGCAAGCAGACCCGCGTGCCGCTGATCGACCCCAAGGACATCGAGGTCGACCCCGAGGCCCTGCGCCTGGTCACCCGCGACGTGTGCGCGCGGCTACGTGTGCTCCCGCTGCAGGTCGCGACCGAGGGCCGGACGAAGGTCCTGCGGATCGCGATGGCGGACCCGACCGATGCGTCGGCCATCCTCGAGCTCGAGCACATCACCCACTGCGAGATCGAGGTCACGGCGCTGCCGCTGTCGGCGATCGAGGAGCTGGTCGACAAGGGATTCCGGGGGTTCTCGACGGCGGTCGTGCAGCGGCCCAAGGGCCTGTCGGTGATGACGCGCAAGACCCCGCTCGCCGTCGACGTGCAGAATCTGACCGAGTCCGAAGTGTCCGTGACTGCCCAGATCCCGCTGACCTCCATGGCCCCGGACCCGGGGATCGAGCAGAAGTTCGCCGCGCTTTGCCAGCTGCTGGTTTCCAAGGGCATCCTGACCGAAGCCGAGCTCATCGAAGCCCTCAAGAAGTCGGATTCCTAGCCCGTCGAACGCTACATTTCGTAACGGGCCCGGGCCTTTCCCGTGCGCTATCATCGAGCCCTGGTCGTCCGTCAGGCGCGACCATGCCCGCTCATGACATGACCACGATGGCCTCGATCACCTGCGCCGGCTGCACGCACTCGTACGACGAGACAGCGTTGTTCTGCCCGAACTGCGGCCGGCCGAAGGTACGTACCGAGGTCGCCGATCCGCTGATCGGCAAGGTGCTCGGCGAGCGGTTCCAGATCCAGGAGCAGCTCGGCCAGGGCGGCTCGGGCACGATCTATCGCGCCGAGCACGTCACGCTGCGCCGCAAGGTCGCGATCAAGGTGCTGCACACCGAGCTGTCGCGCGACGACCTCGCTGTCGAGCGGTTCCGCCGCGAGGCGACCACCGTCGCCGAGATCGACAACGAGCACATCGTCGAGATCCACGACTTCGGGCGCACGCATGACGGCCGGCTCTACCTCGCGATGGAGCTGCTCGAGGGCGAGACGCTCGATCACGTGCTCGCGCGCGAGCATCAGCTGTCGGTCGAGCGCGTCGCGGACATCTTGATCCAGGTCGGCGAGGCGCTGATGGAGGCGCACGCGATCGGCTACGTCCATCGCGATCTGCGCCCGCGCAACATCTACCTCGCGGTGCGCCGCGGCCGCGCGAACTTCGTCAAGCTGCTCGACTTCGGGCTCGCGAAGCTCGTCGAGACCGATGCGCAGGCCGCGTCGACGAGCCTCGGCATGACGTTCGGCGATCCGCGCTACATGTCACCCGAGCAGGCGCGTGGCGATCGCATCGATCGGCGCGCGGACATCTATCAGCTCGGCTGCGTCGCGTACGAGATGTTGACCGGCGCGCCGCCGTTCACCGGTTCGCGGGTGTTCGACATCCTGACCAAGCAGGTCACCGAGGTGCCGTCGCCGCTGCCGACCAAGCGCCCGGGCGTGCCGCTCTGGATGGAAGCGGCCGTCGCAAAGATGCTCGCGAAGGATCCGGAGAATCGGTTCGCGACGACGACGCGCATGGTCGAAGCCCTGCGCCGCGGCATCGAGACTGGCGAGGTCATGGAGGATCAGATCGCGCGCCGTCGCGAGTCGATCCCGCCGCCGTCGGTCTCGCGCGTCATGCAGCGCATGGGCATCGCGACGCCGGCCGACCAGCCCGTCGAGTCGCAGAAGGCGCACGAGCTGCCGAAGCTGCCGCCCGCGCCGGCGCCCGAGGTTGCTGCCGCGCCCGTGCCTGCGCCCGCCGCGGCCGCGCCCGCGCGCGAGACGCCGCTGGAGCGCCGCCGCACCGGCACGCCGCAGGTCGGAGTGCCCGTCGTCGACGCCGTGCAGCCGCCGGTCACCGGTGTCATCGAGGCGCCGTCGGGTCGCGCGAAGCGGCCGTCGCAGGCGCCCGACGACGGACCCAGCGTCTCGCAGGTCTGGTACGAGGACGACGACGACGCGCCGGCCGCGCGTGCGAAGGCGAAGAAGACGAGCTCGCCGTCGTCGACGGACATGTCGCTCTACGACGAGCTGCCGCCGCGCAAGCGCTGGCCGCTGCTGGTCGGCGTGCTCGCGCTACTCGCGGTCGGCGGCACGATCGCGTTCGCGGTCACCCGCGGCGGCCCGACGACGAAGACCGCGCCTCCGGTCGTCGCCACCGCTCCGGTTGCCGCACCGCCGCCGGCCGATGTCCCGCAATCGACGATCATCGACAACAACACCGGCTCTGCCGCCGGCTCCGCCGCGCCCGGGGCCGGATCCGCGACGACCGCGATCGCGAAGGTCGATCCCAAGACGGATCCGAAGGCCACGCACCCGGCGCACGAGGTCGCCGTCGCGCACCCGCACGAGACCACGCCGCCGCACGGCAACGGCCAGGTCGACTTCAGCTCGAGCGACGATCTCGCGAGGCGTCGCCCGGGTGGCCCGAACACGACGACCACCACGATCTCGACGAACCCGACGACGACCGTCGTGACGGTGCCGAAGGATACGAACAAGGGCAGCGGCACCAGTGGCGTCAGCGGCGCGGAGGGTCCGCAGGATCCGTACGGCACCGGCGGCACGGTCGCCGACCCGGGCGACGGCGCGGGGCCCGACAAGAAGGCCGAGTTCTACGCGAACCTCGGCCAGCAGCAGCTGTCGTCGGGCGATACGGCCGGCGCGGCTGCCAGCTTCAAGAAGGCCTCGGAGCTCGACGCGAAAAACGTCAACGCGGTGATCGGCATGGGCGAGATCGCGCTGCGCCAGGGTCTGTTCGGCGACGCGATCGCGCACCTGCGCAAGGCCGCGAAGGTCTCGCCGCGCAACTCGCAGGTGTTCACGCTGCTCGGCGACGCCTACCTGGGCGCCGGCCAGAACTCGACCGCCGCCGACAACTACAAGAAGGCGCTGCAGCTCGATCCGGATAACGCCCGCGCCCGCGATGGCTTCAACGAAGCGTCCTCGCGCGTCCCGCCGCCGACCGACGACAACTAATCGATCAATCGCGCGTCGTCGGGTTCCCGAAACCAGTTTCGCCGCGCGAGCTCCTTCAAGATCGTCGGATACGGAGAGAACTCCAAGTGGGAAAAGCGATGCGCCTTCAACAGCGCCGCGATCAATGGGCCTGGGCGGTTGCGGCGGGTGAGGGCTCGTAGCGCGTTGATGTAGTCATCGCGAAATACCGTCGGAATGATGATGGTGGACAGTGACTCGGAGACGAGCTCGGCGTTCATCATGATCCGAGCGGTGCGACCGTTGCCGTCGACGAACGGATGGACTTCGGCGATGAGAAACATCATGAAAATCGCACGGTGAAGGCCAGGCTGCACGCTCGTGTAGATCTCGAAGCCTTTGCGGAGGGTTCCCCTCAGGTAGTCGGGATGAACGAACTCGGTATCCCCCGCGAAGTTCGGCCGAGTCTTGAAGACACCAGGTTCCGCTTCTGGGCGTCGCGCCATGATTGTGGCGTGCCGGTCCTGTAGCAACGTGCTGAACGCTTCGAACGTTTCCGGTGTTCGCCCCATCTCGCTCGAGCTCGAGACGACATCGAATGTAGCCAAGACGTCGTGTGCGTCCTTCGGGCGTGCTGCTGGGATCTTCTTGTCGAAGACGATCTCTTCGGCTTCCTCGATTGCGAACCTGGTTCCCTCGATGTAGTTCGAGAAATACGATTCGAAGAACGCCTTGTTCTTGTGATGGTCGGGCGCGGTAAAAACGTCGCGGAGTTGCGGCAGGGGTGTTCGAAGCGCACCAAATAGCAGGGAGAACCGCTCGACACGTGCCGCATCGAACGGTTCGCCAATCACGCGTGCCCTTGCGAGCTCGCTCGTGACCGGACCCTCGCGAGTTCCCAACAACGTGCCGATGAGCCGATCGAGCTCGTCCCCTTCCTTTTTCCAGTCGAATTGTTCTGCGATTTGTCTGGCGCGGTCTCGTACCGCATTGAGCTCCGCTTCCCCTCCGAGATGTAGGATTTGCTCCAGCTGCGCCTCGATTGTTTCGCGAGGTACGCGTCGGTCGACCGTGCGTTTGTCGGTGGAAACGTTCTCCAACAATGCACGGGCATTGGACGAGACTCGGAAGCCCATGACGCTGCCGTCGTCTGGCAAGGGCAGCGGGCCGCGTACGAACCGCAGGGTGAGCCCAGGGTATTTCAACTCGCGATTCGTGCTCGCGGTGATGAACACGTCGCCTTCTACGCTCGGCCGAAACTCCAGCGCGGTGCGATGACTCACGAGCGCGCCGGGGAAGCGATTTGCGACGATCAACGACCACGCCTCACGGAGCGTCTTCGCGACGTCTTTCTCAGGAACCGAGACGTAGACGCCGGGGCCGACGGAGCGAATCGCACCGCGCTTCTTGAGCTCACCAACTCGGCTTCGTTCGGTGCTGCTCGTCCCAGCGAACAGAACTGGCGGCAAGATAGGCGGATTAGGCGGCATGTCTGAAGCTCGGCAAGCGGCTGCTCCGTGGACCTACTGTCGAATTGTGGTCTAAGTATGCCTCGAAGTTCGTCAAGAATAGGTCGTAAATTACGGTTCCGATCATAATCAGGTCGAAATGTTTGACCATTGTCAAATATTGGTCGAAATATTGGGTTATTCGCAGAAATTGGTCGAAATATTGCTGACGCCGGAATATCTCGCGGGCAGACCGCGCATGGCGCGGGCGCGTTCATAGCCGCGATGAGAATCGCCATCGTTTCCGCGGCGCTCGCCGCCCTCGGTTTGCTCGCCGCATGCGAGCGCGCCGACCACGCCGTTCCGACCGACCCGCCCGCTCCGACACCCGAGGTCGAACGCCTCCTGCCCGAGCCGATCATCAGCGACCGCTCGCACGTCGAGCACCCGCCTGCGCTGCCGCCGGGCGCGGCGTGGTTTCACCGCCTGACCCGCAGCGAGCAGTCCGACGTCGAGTGGGTCTGCAAGAGCGAGCGCGCCGATCCGTGCTGGGGCCCGATGGGCCTGCGCATGCTGACCCAGGCCGAATCCACCCGCTACGACGGCGTGCGCTCGCTGCTCGGCCGCGACTTCGAGCGCCACTGCACGCAGGAGCTCGGGCCGCGCCGCGGCTGCAACACGCCGCTGGTCGTCGCGTTTGGCGGCGAGCCGGTCGCGTTCCGCAGCGATGCCCGCGCGTTCGCGTTTGGCGCGACGGCGGTCACCACCGACTGGCCGACCTCCGACACGCCGTGGATCGCGCTCGACCGCAACGGCGACGGCATCATCGATCGCGGCGGCGAGCTGTTCGGCGACGCGGTCCCGGGCGCGCACGACGGCTTCGAGGCACTCGCGCAGCTCGACGCGAACCACGACGGCCGCATCGATCGCGATGACCCCGCATTCGCATCGCTCGTGCTGTGGGCCGATCGCGACGGCGATCGCCGCAGCACGGCGGACGAGCTGACCCCGCTCGCATCGGTCGTGACCGCGATCCCCCTCGCGAACCGACGCGATGTGCGCTGCGATGGCCGCGGCGACTGCGAGGGCGAGCGTGGCAGGATGCTCTGGCGAGATGCCACGGGCGCCGCGCGCGCCGGCGCGGTCGTCGACGTTTACCTCCCCGAGCGCTAGCGCCGCTTCTTGTTCGGCTTGGTGCGCTCGGCCGGGACTTCCTTGCTCGGCGCGATCCACGACGACGGCGTCCCGCTGTTGGCGACGCCGAGGCGGAGGCGACGCGAGGACCAGCCGATTCCGAGCTTGAGGCGCTTGGTACCGAGGTGCATGGTTTCATCCTGAGGGTGGCGGATCGCGCACCGCAACTTTAAGGCGGGGGAGGGATCTGCACCTGTGAGATGATGTCGGCGATGTTTCACGTGTTCGTCGAGGGAGCGGCGGACGCATCGCCCGAGGGCCTCACGCGCCTCGCGAACGCGATGGCGTCGAAGTACGGGCTGCCGGCAGCCGAGCTGCGCGCGCGCCTGCAGGCGGGGCGGTTCCGCGTGAAGGGCAATGTCGATCGCCAGACCGCGGTCAGCTACATGCGCGACCTCGAGATCCTCGGCGCGCGCTGCGCGATCGAGGAGGCGACGGCGGCGAACTCGATGGCGACGCCGCCTGCGGGTGTACCGGTCGCGCGCCCGTCGACGCCGCCTGCGGGCACGCCTGCCGCGCGCCCGTCGACGCCCAACGCGCTCACCGACCAGCCACCCTCGCGGCCGTCTGCGCCACCGTCGGCGCTCGCCGGGATGCCGCGCGCCGCCACGCCGGCGCCGGTTCCCGGTTCGTACGCGAGCGGGCTCTCGGCCGCATTTAGCAGCGACAGCTCGCCGGCCGCGGGCCTCGGTGCCCTCGAGAGCGATGGTGCCCCGCTCTCGCTGTCGTCGGTCGACGGCGCGGACAGCTCGCAGCCGAACGTCATCGAGAAGTCCCCCGAGCCGGCGTTCGGCGTGCCGGCGAGCATCGGCCCGGCGATGGCGAAGCCCGACAAGGCCAAGAAGCCCGCGCGGCCCAAGGACGAGCCGCTCGACATGTTCGCGCCGCCCGACGCGCAGGACGCCGAGCTCGCGGTCGACATCGCCGACGACGAGAAGGACTTCGACGCCCGCAAGCGCGCGAGCACACCGCCGGCGGCCGCGCCGGTGGTGCGGCCCGGCAGCCAGCCGTCGGTCCCGACGCTGCGGCCGAAGACCGATCCTGCGGCATCATCGTCGTCGCGGCTCGCAAAACAGCCTGCCGCCACGTCACTGCCGAGCAAGCTCGGCCCGCTCGCGAACGAGCGCGTGCGAACGATCGCCGGGGTCGTGCTCGCGATTGTCCTCGGCTTCGTCCCGGCGCACTTCATCGCGCACTCGCGCGAGGCGTCCGCCTATCGCGATCTCGATGCCCGCCTCGTGTCGATCCAGTCGAGCGCCGATACGCCCGAGGCGTGGGCCACTCTCGACAAGACGCGCGCGGACTTCCTCGATCGCAAGCACGAGGAGCGGCGCAACATCGCGCTGATGGCGCTCGCGATCTGGGCGCTCGTCGGCGGCGCGATCGGCTACGGCTGGTTCAAGCGCGTCCCCTGGGACGAGCTCTAGCTCTCTTCGAGCGCCTTCTGCTTCGCCTCGCGTTTGATCGTCACGCGC
>Ga0207683_10002991_pt1 | contig 14760 bp, 13 predicted proteins | sample KBSM73metaG_FD_184333 | JGI IMG/M metagenome (GOLD analysis project Ga0207683, IMG submission 184333) | Miscanthus rhizosphere microbial communities from Kellogg Biological Station, Michigan, USA - KBS M7-3 metaG (SPAdes) (version 2) | ecosystem: Host-associated > Plants > Roots > Rhizosphere >... | reverse complement strand
CGCGGTGGCCCCGCCGTTGCTTATCGTCGGCCCATGGTTCGACGCCCGGCGCTGATCGCACTGCTCGTGCTCGCTGCCACCGTCTCGACGGCGAGCGCCGACGGCCTCTACTTCTCCGAAGGGCTCGGCGGGACGCGCGTCCATGACGAGCTATCGGCGTTCCTGCCTGACGCGTTTCATGCGCGGGTCGCGATCGGCATGCGGCGTCGCGAGTGGGCGTACGAGCTGTTCTTCGCCGGCCACTTCAGCAACGACATCTACGACTACGGCGCGCCGCAGACGAACCTCGTGACCGGCGGCCTGTCGGTCAAGTACATCCAGCCGATCGCGCCGCACCTCGAGCTCTACCTGCGCGGCACCGCGAGTGTCGGCGCGACCGATCAGGATTTGCAGGGCTACAGCGGCCGCGGCCTCGGCGCCGGCGCCGGTATCCAGCTCAAGGGCAAGGGCTCGGTGCTCGGTCTCTTGTGGTGGCCGCTGTTCTTCCTCAAGCAGGGACCGCGCATGACCGCGGCCTTGTGGCTCGACACCGGCTACGAGTTCTATCGGCTACAGCCGGGCGACCAGAAGCGCGGCAGTGCGATCGACGCGCAGCTCTCGACGATGACGTTCGGGTTCGCGCTCGGAACCGACTTTTAGGGTAAGCCTACCGGGTGAAACGCACCTGGTACCACGTAGCGCTCGATCAGCCGGGCGGCGCGCCCGTGCTCGTCGCCGCGAGTGGCGAGCACATGGGGCAGGCGATCGCCGAAGCGCAAGCGCACGTGCCCGGCAGCTGGCCGCTCGCCGTCGATCATGCGAGCGACGACAAGATCCCGCTCGGCGAGAGCGTCGGCAAGGGGCATGTCGTCATGCTCGGCGACGCGCGGTGGGGCGACGTCACGCGGTTCCACTGGCCGGTCGGCGTGCTGCCGTCGCTCGCGGGCTCGAAGGCTGTCGCGGCAGCCGGTCCCGGGTGGGCGAAGCGGCCGCAGAAGCTGCTCGTGATCGAGGCGCAGACCGACGCCGAGCACCTCACCGATCTGTTCATGGGGATGATCGAGAGGCTGCCCGCCGGCGACAACCTCGAGGTCCGCGTGCTCGATCACTTCGAGGACGCCCAGGCCACCGACGTGTGGCTGACCTCGCGCGTCACCGCGAAGAAGATCCTGCGCTTCCTCGATGACCACGACGAGGAGCTGTTCGGCAACGGCCACCTCGAGCTGTCGATCTACGTGCGCGCGCACAAGGCGACCTTGCGGCTCACCGAGCACAAGACGGTCGTGTGGCTCGCGGAGGAGGGCGCGCTCGAGAGCGAGGTCAAGGGCTGGCTCGGCGAGCTGCACGTGCCCCAGGTCTCCGAGCTCGTCACCGTCAGCCGCGGCCCGCACTTTCACTACCGGCCGGCGAAGAGCCGCGATCGCAAGAAGCTCGGCGAGGAGCTGTTTCGCCAGCGCCTGCGCAAGGTCGATTCGGTCAAGAAGATCGCGCGCGCTTGACCGGCCTGGGCGTTCGCGACGCCTCCGACGACGTTCGCGCCGACGGCGTTCGCGACCCCGCCGCCGGCATCCGCGACACGGGCTTCGGCGTCCGCGACACCGCGGGGTGATCGCGCCACCAGAAGCGCCACGGACGCGCGGCCCATGCGCCCGCATACGCGACCCCGACCCGCGGACCGCTCGCGATCACCGACGGTGCAGCGTGTGCCGCGACGAACAGCGCGCCGGTCGCGAGATCGCGCCGGTCGTGGGACCGGTCGAGCTTCAGCGCCGTCGTCACCTTGCCCGGTCCGCGACCGACGCTCGGATCGTCGCCGAGCCCGACGAGCGGCGCGACCGCGCGGATCAACACCGCCTGACCTTCGCCGTGGCCACCGGTGACGATGTTGAACATCTGGTGGATGCCGTAACAGAGATAGACGTAGCTGATCCCCCCGGGACCGAACATCACGCTCGTGCGCGCCGTCGGGCCGAAGCGCGCGTGCGAGGCGGCATCGTCGGGCCCGTGATAGGCCTCGGTCTCGACGATCATGCCGGCGCGCCCGCGATGGACGAGCGCGCAGCCGATCAGCTCGCGGGCGACGACGAGGACATCGCGCTCGAAGAAGCCGGCGGGCAGTCGCCGCGATTCAAGATCTTCGATGGTGATCACGGTGGCGGTAGCGGCCCGACGAGGTGCGGACGATCCGTTCCCTCGAGGACCTCGGTCACCCTACCATCGGCCGCGAGCGCGTCGAGCAGCGCGACGATCGCCTGCTGGTAGTCCCCCGGTGCGAGGTATCCCTGCAGCAAGCGGAAGCGCAAGAACAGCAGCGCTGTCTGCGCGACATCCGACAGGCAGTAGCGCTGGATCGAGCCGAGCTGGCCCGCGTGGAACAGTCCTTCCACCTGCGAGCCGTCGACGCCAACTTTGCCGGGCAGGCCGATCAGCCGCGCGACCGCATCGAGGCTTCCCGAGCGCGTCGCGCCGTGGTCGGCGAGCCAGTCGCACAGATCGAGGTGGCCCTCCTCGCTGTAGCGATAGCGGACGTTCTTCTCGCGGTAGTACCAGCCGAGCGACACACCGTGGCAAAGCGAGCGCAGCGCGATCACCGGGAGATCGAACGCGCGCCCGTTGTAGGTGACCAGCACCGGCCGCGCGCGCCCGACGAACCGCGAGAAGTCTTCGAGCAGCGCACGCTCGCGCTCGTCCGGCGTGCCCTGGCCACCATCGGGGTCGCCGACCACGCCGAGGCGCTTGAGCCGGTAGCTGTGATCGAGCCACAGACAGCCGATCACCACGATCCGGTGCGCCCAGGTCGGCGGAAACACCGCCGCGTTGGGCTCGCCCCCCAGCGGGCGGTTCCAGCGCTCGACGTCAGGAATCGTCTCGATGTCGAGGACGAGGTACTCGGCGCTGGGCGTACGGGCCACGGCCGGACGCTAGGCTCCCGGTGTGACATCGATCGCCCAAGGTCGCGCTTTGCCGGGGGCCCCGCGCACGCAATAATGTCCGGGATGGTCGCCTCTGTACGCCTGCTCGTAGCGCCGCTCCTGTTGCTGCCGGCCGTGGCGTTCGGCGACGGCGCTGGTGTCTGCCACACCATCTCGATCGGGCTCCAGCCGCAGGCGGCCACGACCCTGATGCTCGACGAGCCGCCGCAGATCGTCGCGTGGGTCGAGAAGACCGACGGCACGTTCGTCGACACGGTCTACATCACCCAGCAGACCGGCCGCTTCGGCCTCGGCAACCGCCCGGGCCGGTGGGACTTCGAGAGCGGCCCGATGTGGCCCTACGGCCGCCGCGTCACGACGTTCCCGGTCTGGGCGCACCGCCACGGCAAGACGTTCCAGGTCGTCGAGTTCCAGAACTCGCCCGGCAACCCGCTCGACTGCGCGACGGTCGGCGGCGGTTCGGGCCCCGACTACATGCAGTGCGGCGAGAACGACCTCAGCCACGCGTTCAACCAGAGCTCGCGCGAGCCGCACTACTGCCAGCCGCTCCAGCAGAACGAGACCAAGTGGCGGACCGCCGCCGACGCGATGACCTGCGCGACCGCGGCGTTCACCGACAAAGGCAAGTTCGCGGCGAACGTCCCGGCGGGCGATGTCTCGACGCTGTATCCGCCGCGCGTCGATGCGATCCGGTCGTCGTCGACGGACTCGGTCTCGGTGTCGAGCTACAAGCAGATGAACCCGTTCGACGCGATCTCGCAGGCGACGCCCGTCGAGGGCAGCGAGGCGGCGCTCTCGTGGGTGTTCCCGCAGGACCTCGCGCAGGGCGACTACGTGATGTGGATCGAGGTCAACAAGGCGTTCGATCTCAACTCGACCTACAACGAGATCTCGTACCCGCCGGCGATGGGCATCATCTACAGCGAGTACGGCATCCCGTATGTCGGTCAGCCGTCGCTCGTCTACAAGGTGCCGTTCACCGTCGACCTCGCCGATCACACGGTCGGCACGGTGCAGTACGCCGGCTACGGCGATCCGACCGGCCAGACCGGCACGCTTCACCCTCCCGACAGCACGATCGAGGCAAACACGCCGGGCTCCGGCGAGGGCCGCCTGCAGATCATGACCGACGGCAACCGCGTCCGCGTCACCTCGCACGTCGAGCTCGACTCCACGCCGCCGGCCGATCCCGCGAGCCTCGAGACGATGTCGGTCACATCGACCACGGCCGACATCGGCTTCACCGCGCCCGGCGACGACGGCGTCATGGGCATGGTGCAGCGCTACGACGTGCGCTACCTCGTCGGCGAGCCGGTCACCGACGCCAACTGGGACCGCGCGTATCCGTCGACCGCAGTCATCGTGCCCGTCCCCGCGGGTCAGCTGCAGATGGTCGAGATCAACGGGCTCCTCCCCGCGACCGACTACTACATCGGCATTCGCGCGACCGACAATTGCTACAACTCGAGCCACGTCGCGTCGACGAAGATCACGACCGCGACCGCGCAGGTCGGCGAGGTCGACGCCTGCTTCATCGCGACGGCCGCGTACGGCTCGCTGATGGCGAACGACGTCGAGATGCTGCGCCACTTCCGCGACTCGGTGCTCCAGCAGACCGTGCTCGGCGAGCTCGCGGTCGAGACCTATTACACGTTCGGGCCCGCGGTCGCCGGCGTGGTCAGCCAGTCCGAGCTGCTCCGCGAGACCGCGCGCGATGCGCTGCGTCCGCTCGTCTCGGCCGTCCGCCGCCTGGCCTTCTGATGATCGTCATCTGGGGCACCCGCACCGCGGGCAAGACCGATCAGCGCGAGGGCCAGTACGCGCTGACGCGGTTCGCGCACGTCTACTGGATCCCGCTGTTCCCGGTGTCGGCGATGTGGGTCACGCGCGACGGCGTCGGCCATCAGACGAAGATGTCGGGCAAGAGCGTGGTCGCCGGCTACGCGCGCACGTGGGGGCCGATCTTCACGGCCGCTGGCATCTGCGGGCTGGTCTCGCTGCCGGTCGCGATCGTCGCGGTGTCGCTGACCGCGCTCGCGTGGGCGTGGAAGGACGTCAGCGGCGAGTCGGCGAAGCGCAAGAGCGATCTCAACGCGCTCGCGTTCGGCACGCGCTGCGAGCCGAAGCTGTTGCCGGGCGAGCTCGCCGACGGCATCAAGCTCGAGCTCGATCGCAAGTGGGCGGTGATCTCGAATGGCCAGTCGCCCGACGAGGTCGCGCGGTTCGGCACCGACGACGTCGAGCGCGCGGCGACCGCGTATGGCCTGTTGCGGCTCGCGGCGTTGAAGCTGCCGTCGAGCCAGGCGCGCGAGGCGGAAGGCCATGCGAACCGGCTCGCCGAGGGCGTCCGCGACAAGCTCGCGCTCGGTCCCGGCGGCCCGTACCGGACGTGACTCACATGCCGGCGACGGCGACCGTGCCCGACAGCGAGGCCGGCACCATGTCGGTCGTGCCGTTGCACGTGCGCGACAGCACGATGTTGCCGTTGAACGCGAGCGCGTAGCCCTGCGTGCCCTGACCGCTGTTGCACATGCCGTCGCTCGTGACGGTTCCGCTCGGGACCGCGGTCGTGTTGATCGTGAGCGAGCAGCTGTTCTGATCGCCTTTGAGGTCGATGATCTTCACGTCGAAGCCGAGTCGCCCGGGCGTCGTCGCGAGCAGATCGGGTCGCGGGATGCAGAAGTTGACGAGGCCGGAGCCGCCTGACAGCGAGCCGACAACCGTCAGGCTCTCGATGCCCATCGGCGCGGCCGGATCGGGGCAATCGTGATTCGGGCCCGAGACGAGGCCGCCGTACGTGAGCGAGACATCGCTGCCATTGGTGGCGACGAGGCCGAACTCGGCTGCGTTCTTCGGGCCGCACGATCCGCCGCCGTCGTCGCTGCAAGCAGCGAGCGCGAGACTAGTACTCGATAGGAAGAGTAAGCGCCACATGGGCCACCACCGCGTTGCCGAACCGGTTGTGCTGGATGACGTACTCGAGGATGCCCTCGAAACGCGCGCCTGCCCAGCGTCCTCCGAGATTGAATGCTTCGCCGAACACGCCGAGCTTGGCTTCCATGATGTGGCCGTCGAATGCCGACATCTTTGGATCATTCGTCACATACGGCCGGGACAACGTCGCCGGGTCCGGATAGAAGTCGCGGAAGAAGTACGCCGCGGTCTGCCGGTAGTAGCGATAGCGGATCGAGGCGTCGGCGTGCGCGCCGACCTCCTGGACGATCCGGAGCTCGGGAGTGTGCGCGTGGATGTGCCAGTCGTCCCAGTAGTAGCGATACGCGGCGATGAACGTCGTCTGCGTGCTCTCGACGTACTGCTTCACGCTCGCGGCGACCGACTGACGCGTCCTCGTGAACGGGTGGCGCTCCGGGACCGTCGTTCCGAGCACCGGCACGTTCGCCACGCGATATGGGTTCGACTGGTACCCGTCGAGGTATGCGATGTCGTAGTTCGCGCCGAGCACGGTGGTCTTGCTGACGATCTGCGAGACCGTCGCGAAGCCGTTGTACACGTCGAGCGGACACGACGTGCTCGTCGCCGTCGCGTCGCCCTTGCACAGCAGCATGATCCCGCCGAGCGGACCCTGCGCACCACTGGCATCGACCTTGTCCGCCGAGGCCGCGCCACCGACCCCGACCGTCGCGTTCTTCTGCGCGAGGTCCGCCTCGGCACGCGCCGACACGTAGATCGATCGGTAGTCGCTCTCGTCGGAGAACTTGCCCTCGCCGCCGAGGCGCAGGCGATCGAGGATCGATCCGCTCGGGCCGTCGAGCTCGTGGGTGTAGCCGAGGGCGGCCTCGTAGCGCTGCTCGGTGAACGGCTTCGCCATCGCGGCGCCCGACCCGGCGGATGCCGACGTGATCGCATCGACGAGCACGTGCGCGGTGACGAGCCCGCGCGCGCCGACCTCGAACATGCCGTCGAGCATCGGCTGCATCACGCGCGTCGACTTCTCCTTGTAGTACACGCCGCGGACCGACAGATCGCCGTCGGCGAATGCGGTCGTGGAGACGAGGAGGCCCGCGATCGCTAGTTGCAGCCGCATCCGCCACCTGGCTGCCCGTTGCCACCGGTCGCACCTTCGCGCGAGCCACGTGCGTGCTCGCCGAACCGGGCCTCGCCGACATCGCGATCGTTGGTCATCGCTCGTTTCGCGAGGTCGCCGCGCTGGTGGGCTTTGACGACCACGCACCCGGTTGGGATCAGAGCGATGAAAAGAGCACAGACAAGGCTTTTCACTGCTGCGCGACCATAACACCCCTCCTGGCGAGCGCGCCGGATTTGGGTGTACACAACGCGCATGCGTACCTCGCTTGCCTTTGTTCTGTTCAGTCTCGTTGCGTGCGGAGGCGCCGCTCCGAAGGAGACCACCACGCCGGGCGGCGGCGCGGGCAGCGCGGGCGGCCCTGCCAAGCCGACGGCCGCGGGTGACGTCTCGTTCGAGATCCCGAACATCGAGATCAAGGGCGTCGCGTTCGAGCCGCAGGCGCTCGGCACGCCCGGTATGCCGCTCGCCGAGCCCAAGGGCCAGTCGAAGCCGCTGACCGGCGCGAAGATGGACGCGCAGATCATCAAGCAGCGCGAGGTCGTCGCCAAGACGAAGGACCCGGTGCAGAAGCAGGCGCAGGCGGCTCTGCTCGCGACGATGCTCTATCACAAGAGCAAGGAGACCCCGGCCGATCAGCAGAAGCTGCTCACCGAGGCGCGCCAGGCGCTGCGCGATTCGGTCGCCGGTGGCGACTACACGAAGGCCGACGAGATCACGCTGCGCCTGCTCGGCAGCTACGAGCTCCTGCTCGGCGACATCCCGAACGCCGAGAAGGCGTGGGGCGCGCTCGTGGCGAACAACCCCAAGGACAAGGACATCGGCTTCAACAAGGCGTGGCTCGCGTTCACGCAGCTGCTCCAGTTCAAGAACGCCGAGGCGCTCGCCACCGTCAAGGACGAGCAGCCGAGCGAGAAGGCGCCGGAGCTCGCCTACGTCATCGCGTGGGCGAAGTGGCGCACCAACGACCAGGCCGGCGCGTGGCAGGCGATCGTCGCGGCGGTGAAGGGCTGGAACAACATGCCCGGCCGCGACAGCGTCGATCGCGACGTGCTCCTGTTCGCGGGCCGCACCGGCGTCTCGATGAACGACGCGGTCGCCGCGCTCTCGCCGATCTACGGCAAGGGCGCTGACCCGATGTACGAGCTCTACGCCAAGCTCGGCCTGCAGTCGTATCAGTTCGCGGGCCGCTGGACCGACGGCATCGCCGCGCTCGAGAAGGCGCTCACCACCATCGGCTCGAAGGTCCCGGCGAACGATCTGCCGGTGATCAAGTACAACCAGGGCGACTACACGGTTCGCCTCGACGATCCGACGACCGCCGCGAAGTACGCGCTCGACGCGCTCAAGGCGCTGCCCGCGTGCGGCACGAAGTGCAGCAACCAGGACAAGGAGAACGTCGTCGAGAGCGTCTACGTGATGGGGCGCCTGTTCCACCTGCTCTACGCGACCGCGCACGACGACCGCTACTACCAGCCCGCGCTCGACCTCTACAGCAACGCGGTCCCGCTGATCACGATGAACCAGGCCACGCACGTCCAGGCCGAGAAGGACATGGGCTACCTGCAGGGCTCGTTCAAGGCGATGAAGCACGACGCGGGCACCTACGACAAGGACGCGATCGGTGCGCTGCTCAAGCGCCACAACCAGGAAGTCCAGGCCTGCTACGAGCAGTTCCTCGCGGCGAACCCCAAGCTCGGCGGTGCGCTGACGATCAACCTCGAGGCGAGCGCGCAGGGCCAGATCACCGGCGCGTCGAGCGAACCGAAGGCCGGCATGCAGGACATGGCGGGCGTCGCGGGCTGCGTCGTCGAGCACGCGAAGACGTGGAAGCTGCCGAAGAAGATCAACGGAAGTGGCACCGGCACTGCCCGCATGAAGCTCGTCTACGCGCTCTCCAAGCGCACCGACATGAAGTAGCGCCGCCGCGAAGGCGCTACGCGGACGGCCGCGAAGGCGCGCTACCGGGATTGGCCGCGAAGGCGCACTACCGGGATTGGCCGCGAAGGCGCGAAGGCGCGAAGGCGTTGGTTGTGGGCGGCGCTATGCTGGGTCGCGAAAGCCAGTATGCGAGCGGATGGGGGCAAACGAGTCGCCGGTGCAAACGGGCACATGGGTGACGGACTCGATCGGTGCTGACCGCGCGCGTAGCGCGCCCAATTACACTTCGCGCCTTCGCGGCCAATCTGTGTCGAGCGCCTTCGCGGCAGACACACGTCTCGAACGCTACAGCTTCTTTTGCGCCTTGGCGGACGATCGGCGGCGGCGGCGCGGAGCGCGGGCGAGCCGGGCGGTGCGCTCGAGCTCGGAGATCATGCGCGAGGCGAGGCCGACGCGCGCCGGGTGATCCGGATCGCCGGCGAGGCCGGAGCGCGTCGCCGCAGCGCACGTCGCGAGGAAGCGGCGGAGCGCGGCGAGGCACGCATCGCGATCGCCGAGCTGGTGGAGCGCGGCGGCGAGGTTCCAGTGATGGAGCGCGAAGCCCGGCTCGAGATCGGCGGCGCGCTGGAGCGGCGCGAGTGCCTCGGCGAGCTGGTTCTTCGCGAGCAGGCAGGCGGCTTGCGCGGCGGCGACGTCGGCGGAGTCCTGGTTGCAGCGCGCGAGCAGCAGCTGGGCGCGGGCGGGCTCGCCGTCGGCGAGGAGCTCGATCGCGCGGCCGAGCGTCGACGAGGTCGGGTGCGCGTGCACGCGGCCGCCGAGGTGGGCGTCGCCGAGATCGAGCAGGTCGCGGCCGAGGTAGTAGGGCGAGGCGAGGCGCGCCGGATCCTCGGCGGTCTGGCGAGCGGCGTTGGCGACGATGCCGCGCGCGCGCTCGAGATCCGAGGACGCGACGCTGTAGCCGTCGGCGACGAGGTTCGCGACCAGCGGCGCGTGATCGTCCGCTGCGTCCTCGTGCAAGCAGTCATCGATGCGGCCGTCGCGATCGATGAGAACGGCGAACCGGCGATAGCGGCGCTCGCCTGCGATCTTGCGGCTCGCGACGACGACGAGGCGCGCGGCGGCGTCGACGAGGATCGCGACGTGCGTCGGACGAGGCGCGCGCGGGGCCGCCGGCGCGCGGGTGGGCGCGGCCGACTCGGTCGCGTCGGCGCCGGGACCGAACACCGCCTCGTTGAGTCGCTCGCGGAGCTCGGAGGACAGGTCGAGGCGGACGCACAGCTCGGCGGTGAGGCGCTGCGCGGCGGGCGCGGCGGCCTCGGACATCACCGCGACCAGCTGGACCATGTCGTCGGGCGACAGCTGCTTGATCATGAGATCGGCCGCGGCGGCGACATCGGCCGGTGTGTCGAGCTGGGCGGCGAGCGCGAGCGCGGAGCGGCGCTGGATCGCGGACGGATCGGAGAACCGCGCGGCGCCGCGTTCGCCGAGCTCGGCGAGCAGGCCGAGCGCGCAGACCTTGCCCTCGTCCGCGGCGGCGCTCGCGGCGATCCGGTGGAGCTCGGCGATCACGCGCGGGCGCGAGGGCGTGGTCGCGAGGTGGGCGAGGGCGGCGCGGGCCGAGTCGCGGCGGCGCGGGTCGGCGTGGCACAGCTCACGGCCGAGCAGCGGGACGCAGGTGCCGCCCAGGCGGTGGACGAGCCGCTCGATCTGCGTTGCGCGCAGCGGCGATTGTGTCCGGCCCCCGGACGGAATCCCGAACCAGTCGGCGAGCCTTCGCAGGTCCCCGAACGCGGTATCGATCCCCATCTGTGGCCATACGTTATATGTATGGTCACGTAACAGTCAACAGAAATTTCGGGGCCTTACCGGACACCGACACCGATGATGCACAGAATGTACGTCGCCTGAGGTGAGGACACCGCTGTAGCTGTGGGTGGATTTCGCTTGTCTGGTCGAAGCTCGTTCGCAATCCTGCCGTCGACGCTCCGGGGAGTAACCATGGCCAAGTCCGAGTCGACCGCGGTCAATCAGCTCATCAGCCTGGTCCAGGGAGGCAGCCCCACGCGGGACGAGCCGTCCGATGATCTGTTTGGCCCCCCCAAGGCGCGGGTCGCTGCCCCGCGCATGACCTCGACCGTCCCGCCGCTGCGCGGCGCCGGTGATGTTGTTCCGCTGCCTCCGCAGCGTGCCCCGACGGGTACGTCGCAGCTGAACGTGGAAAAGCCGGTCCGCATGGTGACCGCGCCGCCGTCGCGCGCGCACTCGATCCCGCCGCTGCCGCCGGCGCGCAACTCGGCATCGAAGCTGCCGCCGCCGCGCCCGACGCCTTCGCAGGCCGCGGGCACCCCACCGCCGACCGTGCTGCGCACCGCGCCGCCCGCGACCACGTTGCCGCCGCCGACCGCGCAGCGCGCACCGGCGCAGCCACGCAAGACGCCCGCCGGCACACAGCCGGCACAGCCGGCACAGCCCGCACAGGCCCGCGGCACCGGTCCGCAGCGCACGACCCCGCCCAAGACCACGCCGGTCGCCGCGCCGTTTGACAATCCGATCTATGGGCGCGCTCCGATCGACAGGACCGGCGATGCGATCTCGGCCGACAACTGGTTCGAAGCGAGCCGGATGGTCGAGAAGTACGACGAGACGTACGTCGGCACCGCGCCGGCGCCGAAGCGCGAAAGCGCGAGCGAGACGCTCAAGAAGATCATGCTGCCGCTCGTCGTGCTCTCGGTCGTGAGCGCCGGCGTCGCGTACGTCGTGTTCAGCCATCACGCGAAGAAGACTGCGCCGCCCGTCACGCATGTCGCCGCGCCGGCCGCGAAGGTCGCGCCCGCGCAGATCACCGCGACGCCCGCCGCGCCGAGCACGGAGTCCTCGAACGCCGCGACCGCCACGGCCGGTGGCACGCAGCCCGAGCCGCCCGCGCCGAGCGCCGCGCCCGCCGCCGCGCCGAGCGACGAGCAGGTCGCCGCACACCCGAACGCGAACGACGTGAAGATCGTCGCCAAGGACTCGAGCCACAGTGCACCCGAGGTCGCCGCGCCCGCCGCCGCCACGCCCGCTGCGCCGGTTCCCGCCGCGAACGTCGCCGCGATCGCCGAGACCGCCCCGGTGGTCCACGAGGTCCCGACCGCGCACGGCACGATGAAGCTCGTCGATGTCCGCATCGACTCCAAGCCGGCCGGCGCGACGGTGATGCTCGTCGACAACGGCAAGACGTCGTTCCTCGGCACCACGCCGGTGGCCGCCTCGGTCGATCCGACGCGCAGCTACGACGTCGTGCTGACGCTCGAGGGCCGGCCGACGCAGATGGCCCACCTCGATCCGACCAAGGCCCAGAAGCTCGAGGTCACGCTGTCGAAGACCGGCGCGAAGGCCGAGACGCCGAAGGCCGCGCGTGTCGAAGCAGCGCCGCCCAAGGCCGCATCCGCGCCGAAGGCCGCGCCCGCGAAGAAGCAGCACGTCGCTGCGTCGCAGCCGACCGGCGGCCTCGCCGATCCGGGCTTCGATGCGCCGGCCGCGCCGGCGCCGAAGGCGGATGCCGGTGGCGAGGGCACGCTGATGGTGTCGAGCAAGCCGCCCTGCGAGATCTGGATCGACGGCAAGGACACCGGCCTGATGACGCCCCAGCGCTCGATGTCGCTCCCGGCCGGCGCGCACAAGGTGACGTTCTCGAACACCGACGAGAACATCACCAAGACCGTGACCGTGAAGATCGACGCCGGTCAGTCGACCAAGCTGATCCAGAACCTGATGCAGTAGCGAGCGGCCGCCCTTACAGGTGGCACATGTTCGCCGCGGTGGGCTTGCAGATGCCCATCGCGTTGCACGTGCCGCCGGCAGGGCAGGTGTTGCTGCCGCCGGCGGTGCAGACGGTCGTGCAGACCTGGAAGCCGTCGCTCTGGAACGTGTGGCACATCGGCGCGTCGGTCGTGCAGTCGTGCTCGGTGGCGCACGAATCGTAGGCGCTCCCCATGCACTTCGGACCGCGCGGGTCCGCGTCGACGTTTGGCGGGTTGTCGCCGCTGCACGCTGCGAGCACGGCCACGAGCACGAATGCGAAGCTGCGCATGCACACATCCTACACCCGTTGGTGTAGGGTCCGCGAAGGAGGCTCTGCGTGGCACACATCGACGTCTTCAAGGGGTGGGCGGAGACGATCCGCGCCGACATCGACGCGCTCAAGGCGCTGCTCGAGGCCGACAAGGCGAGCGCCGATGCGCGCAAGCTCGCCGGTGCTGCGCTCTCGTACCTCGTCAGCAAGATGGACCTGATCCCCGACTGGAACGAGGGCATCGGCGTCATAGACGACGTGATGGTGCTCCGCGTGTGTGCCCAGCTCTCCGCCGGCTACGACCGGGGCAAGCTGCCCACGAGCGCCGAGGTCAACCTCGAGCGGATGAGCAACGAGGCCGACAAGATCGGCGCGTTCCTCGGCGGCGGCGTCTACGACAAGCTCAAGCAGTACTGCTCCAAGCTCGCCGAGCAGGCCGTTCGCGGCCGCACGCCGCAGCAGCTCACCGAGGATCCGGCGCTGCGCAAGACGCTCTACGCCGAGGTCGAGGACGAGGTGAAGCAGACCGTGCCGATCGTGATCAACGATCCGGTCGACGCCGAGCTTCGCCTCAAGTCCTACCTGACGCAGAAGCTCAACAAGTGATGCGCGCGCTGATCGCTGCCACGCTCCTGGTCGCTGCCACCGCGCACGCGGACGATGCCTTCCAGACCGCGCAGCGCGTGAAGCGGATCGAGAACGTCGTGTGGACGCTCACCGCGACCTGCGACGACCCCAAAGCTGACGACACCGAGCACCGCCAGTGCAAGCACGTGCGCGATGCGCGCGCGGCCGACCTCGCCGGTGCCACGCTGCTCGTCGACGGCGATGCCGATGCGTTCGACCTCGGCGCGTTCGAGGCCAAGAAGAAGTCGGTGACGATGACGCTGTCGTCGTGCATCCGCTGCGCCGGCGTCGAGCTCGACGGCAAGAGCTGGGTCATCACCGGCGGCAGCAAGAAGCTCTACGACAACGCGAAGGCGTTCTCCGACGAGAGCGCGGCGAAGGCGTGGACCGCCGCGGTCGCCAACCCGAAGGTCCAGCTGCTCGTGAAGGTCCCGGCCAAGCCCGTCGAGGGCAAGACCGTGACGCTCGACATCGTCGGCTATCGCGTCTACTCGCCGTGCGACGGCAGCGTGATCATCTCGAACCCGGCATCGGGCCCGCTCGAGGCCGACAAGAAGCAGTGCCACCCGGTCGACACCAAGGCGTCCGATGCGCCGAAGGTCGACCAGCTGACGCCGGCGATGATCACCGACGCGATGAAGCCGGTCGTCGAGGCCGTGCACGGCTGCTACGAGAAGCTCGGCGTCGCGGGCACGGGCAAGCTGAAGATCACCGTCGCCGGTGACGGCACGATCGCGCGCTACGAGCAGCAGGGCGACTTCGCGGGCACCGCGACCGGCAACTGCATCGACAAGGCACTCGGCAAGGCGCGGTTTCCGCAGTCGCAGAAGCCCAAGACCACGATCAGCTTCCCGATCCGCCTGCCGTGACGATTCCAGAGCTGCTCGCCGCGCTGTGGCGTGATTACGTCGCGACGACGCCGCAGGCCGAGCGCATCCACCGCCTGCTCTCGGAGCGCGGCGAGTCGGTGCGCAACGATCACGTCGCGCTGCGCACCTACAACCTGCCGCGCATCGGCCTCGCGCAGCTCGCGGCGCCGTTCGAGGCGCTCGGCTGGGAGCTCCAGCCCGATCGCTACCGGTTCCCCGACAAGAAGCTGGACGCGCGCTACTGGCGGCACCCGGATCCGGCGCTGCCGAAGGTGTTCATCAGCGAGCTGCGCGTCGAGGAGCTCTCGCCGGGCTCCAACCAGATCGTCCAGCAGCTCGTCTCGCAGCTGCCCGCGGACTTCGCGCTGTTGC
>Ga0207683_10002989_pt1 | contig 14762 bp, 10 predicted proteins | sample KBSM73metaG_FD_184333 | JGI IMG/M metagenome (GOLD analysis project Ga0207683, IMG submission 184333) | Miscanthus rhizosphere microbial communities from Kellogg Biological Station, Michigan, USA - KBS M7-3 metaG (SPAdes) (version 2) | ecosystem: Host-associated > Plants > Roots > Rhizosphere >... | reverse complement strand
CGGCCGCCATCAGGGCGCCGTGATCGACCGGCGCTTCGCCGAGCCGGTCGGCGCCGTCGAGATCACGCTGACCCCGGCGGGCCGACAGGATCCGCTGCTCAGCGAGCTGCCCGCGGCCTTCGAGGCCTTCACCGGTCACAAGGAAGCGGTGAGCAAACTGCCCGGGCACGCCGTCCTGCTGGCCAGTTCGGCTGGCTGCCCGGTGCAGGCGTTCCGGGTCGGCGGCAACGTCTACGCGACGCAGTTTCACCCCGAGCTCGACGTGGCCGGCCTGTACACCCGGATCGGGGTCTACAAGCACGCCGGCTACTTCGACCCTGACGAGGCCGACGAGATCAAGGCGCGGGCCGCCCGCAGCAATATCACCTGGCCGCCGGCGATCCTGCGCGGGTTCGTCCGGCGCTACGGTCAGCGCGTGCCGGCCCGGGCTCAGGTCGGATAGTCCGGCGACGGCCCTGGTCGAGGCGCTGCCGCCGCTTGCGCGGCGGGAACGCCGGCGGTAAGAAGTGCACGTGGGGAGGTCTGGTCCCGCGGGATCAGTCAGCGGCACGGCGACCGTCGAGCTGTTTCTTGCGGGCACGTTCAGGGTCGTCCGGGACGGCGTCCAGCTGACCGATGGCGAGATCGGCAGCCGGAAGTCGCGGACGCTGCTCAAGCTGCTCGCGGTCGAGCGGCCCGGCCTGGTCACGGTCGACCGGATCGTCGAGATCCTCTGGCCGGACGAGCGGCCCGCGTCGCCGGAGCAGAACGTCGCGATCATGGTCAGCCGGCTGCGTGCGGTGCTGGGAGCCGAACTCATCCAGGGCGGCCGGGCCGGTTACCGGCTGGCGGCCGGGCCGGGCCTGGTCGTGGACCTGGACGTGGCGGCCGGGTTCTGCGAGCAGGCCGAGGGCAAGCTGGCCACCGCCGCCGCGGTGGCCCTGGCCGCGGCCGAACGCGCGCACGAGCTGCTGTCCGCGGGCACGGCGATCGGCGACGAGCCGTACGCGGACTGGGCGGAACCGGCCCGCGACCAGGTACGCGAGCTGCTGCGCCGGGTCCGGCTGGCGGCGGCCGAGGCGTCGCTCGCGACCGGGGACCCCCGGCGGGCGGCGGGCTACGCGGAAGCGGCCGTCGCCGCGGATCCGCTCGACGAGGCAGCGCACCGCTGGTATATGTCGGCCGCGGCCGCGGCCGGCGAGCAAGCCAAGGCATTGGCCGCCTACGAGGCGCTGCGGCAGCGGCTCGGCCGCGAGCTCGGCGCCGACCCGGCGCCGCAGACACGGGAGCTGCACCTGGCCATCCTGCGCGAGCAGGACGGCGGGCTGGCCCGGAGCGGGTCCGGCCGGGCGGCGCCTCCAGGCCCGAAGCCGGGCGCGATCCTGCTGGCCGGGCGCGACCGGGAGAGCAAGGAACTGCGGGAGGCGTGGGCCGCGGCCGCCGGCGGCCAGCCGGGGCTGGTCACGATCACTGGCGAGGCGGGGATCGGGAAGACGACGCTAGCCGAGGCATTGGCGGCCGAGGCCGCCGAGGATGGCGGCACCGTGCTGCGGACCCGTTGTTACGAGACCGAACGGTCGTTGTTCCTGCAGCCGATCGTGGAGGCGATCGCTCCGGTGGCGGCCAGTACCCCCGCGGGCACGCTGCGCCAGCTGCTCGGTGAGCACGCGACCGCCGCGGCCAGCCTGCTACCCGAGATCGCGATGCTTCTCGGCGCGCCGCCGCCCGGGCGGGGCAGCGTGGAGATGGAGCGGAGGCGCGCCTTCGAGGCGGTCCGGGCCTTCCTGCGCGGGCTGGCCGAACGCAACCCGGTGCTACTCGTAGTGGACGACCTGCAGTACGCCGGCCAGTCAACGGTGGAGCTCATGCACTTCCTCGGCCGCGAGCCGGCCGGCACCAGGCTCCTGATAGTGGCCACCGTCCGGGCCGAGAACGACGCGCAGATGAACGCCGCGCTCGCCCCCGTGGCCCGCCGGGTGGAGGTGGGGCCGCTTGACGCGGACGCGGTGGCGCAGCTCGCCCGCGCGGCCGGGCGGGACGAGCTGGCCGGGCGCATTCTGGAGCGGACCCGCGGTCATACCCTGTTCGTGGTCGAGGTGCTGCGCGCGCTGGCGAGCGGTGAGGAGGGCGTGCCCGAATCGCTGCGGACCGCCGTGCAGGCCCGCGTCCGCCGCGCCGGGCCGCCGGTGGAGACGCTGCTCCGGGCGGCCGCCGTGCTCGGGAGCACGGTCGACCCGCTCACCCTCGGCGCCATGCTCGACCTGGTGCCCGCGGCCGCGCTCGAGCAGTGCGAGGCGGCGCTCGGCGCCCGGCTCCTGGTGGTCAGCGGCCGCGACTACGAGTTCGCCAACGACCTCATCCGCGACGTGCTGTACGCCAGCACGCCGGAGCCGACCCGGCTCGCGCACCACCGCCGGGCCGCCGACCTGCTGACCGGCCAGCCGGAATCGCTGGCCAGGCACGCCGCGGCGGCGGGCGACTGGCTGCGCGCGGGCCGGGCCTGGCTGCGGGCCGCCGAAGACGCCATGGGCCGGTACTCCGCCAGCGATGCGGCGGCGCTGGCCACGCATGCGCTCGAGGCGGGCGGGCGGGCGGCCGACTTGGAGGTATCCGCCCGCGCGCTGGTCCTGCGCGGCCGCGCCCATCACGCCATGGGCGCCGATGCCGCCGCGCTGGATGACCTGACCCTGGGCGCTGATCACGCCCGCGCGGCCGGCGACCGGCGGCTCGAGATGCTCGCCCTGTACGAACTCGGTACCGACATCACGGTCCAGCGCGGCCTGCCCATCAGCTATCACATGTCCAATCTGGAGAACGGACTGCGGATCGCTGAGTCGCTCGGGGACCGGGCCAGCGAGGCCAATATGCTCTCCCAGCTCGCCATCCTGGCAGCCAACCGGCTGCGCCTCGACGAGGCGCTCGATCGCGGCTTGCGAGGCATGGCGGCGGGGCGCATGGCCGCCGACGACCATTCCCTGGCCTCGAGCCTCGACGGGCTCAAGACCGTCTACCTCAGCCTCGGCGATATCGGCGCGCTCACTGGCGTGCTCGCCGAGCTGATCCCGTTGCTGCGCCGCCTGAGAGATCCGTATCTCATCCAGTGGGCGGAATTCGATAACGCGTTCCCGGCCATCGCCGCGGCGGACTGGACCGCCGCCGCGGCGGCCATGAAGTCGGCCATCGAGGTCAACGGTACGGCGGGCTATCCGCACACCACCGCGTGGTACGTGGCCCACCAGGGCTGGCTGGCCCGCCTGTGCGGCCGCATGGAAGAGGCCATCAGGCTGGGACACCAGGCGGTGGAGCTGACCGAGCAGCACGAGGTCACCTGGTGGCAAGCCGCGGCCTGCGCCATGCTGGGTGACACCGTGCTGCTGGCCGGCGACCGGGCCGGGGCGATCGCGCTGTTCGAGCGTGGGCTGGCCGCGGCGAGGCAGGCGGGCGTGGAAGGCTACCTGCTGCGCTGCGCCGCCCCGCTGGCCGCCGCCACCGGCTCGCGGGCTCTGCTCGCCGAGGCGGCCGGGCTGCTCGAGCAGGCGAGCATCCCGGACGGCGGCGCCTGGATGCTGGGCTACGAGGTGTACCTGTCGCTCGCGGAAGCATGGCTGGGGCACGGCGAGCCGGACCGGGCTCGCGCGGCGCTGGCGCCGTTGCTGGCCGTCGCGGAGCGGGAGCCGTGGATCCCCGCCCTAGCCGCGGCATTGGCGGCGGACGGCCGCGCCCTGGCCCGGCTGGGCCAGCGCGAGCAGGCCCGGACGGCACTCCAGCGAGCCGCCCGGCTCGCCGCTGAGCACGGGCTCCCGCACGTGCTGCGTGACGTGCGGGAAGCCTTGGGTCAGCTCAGATGAGTTCGGATAGCAGGACGGCGGCCCGGGCGGCGCCGTCGGTCTCGACCGGGCGGTAGCTGACCGGGCGGCCGATCTCGGCCGCGATGGCCTGCGCCAGCGCCTCGGGCCCGGTCTGGTCGTAGTCCAGGCAGCGGCCCGCACCATACCGGTCCAGGCGGTGCCTGACGTGGAAGTTCTGCTCGAAGTGATGACGCAGCGGCACATAGATGAACGGCCGTCCGGAGGCGGTGAGCTCCATCGTGGTGGTCAGCCCGCCCTGCACGACGGCCAGGTCGCACGCTGCCAGGTGCCGGTACAGCTCGGGCACGTAGCCGCGCACCTCGAGGCCGTCGGCGGCCGATAGCGAAGCAAGCGAGTCCGGGTCGATCCGCGGCCCGGTCACCACGACCATCCGCAGGCCGGGGACCAGCGCCCTGGCCGCCGGGTACGCCGCGACCGCGTGGCGGAGCAGGTCCGTGCCGACGCCAGAGCCGCCCACGGTGACCACGCAGACCTGCTCGCCGGGCCGGTAGCCGAGTTCGGCGCGGAGCGCGTCGCGGTCGGCGAAGGCGCCTGGCTCGAAGCCGGACACGTAGCCGGAGAACCGGTAGTTCCGCTCCACCCAGTCGCGGATGGCGGGCAGGCCGTCGCCGAACCCGTGCGGGACCACGTCGTCCGGATTGCCGACGAACACAGACCGGTCGCGCAGCGCGGGGAAGCGCGCGATCTGCTCGATCATCTCGGCGTTGTAGTCGGCGGTCAGGGCCTGCTCACGCGGACCGCCGTCGGGCATCGGCAGCCAGCCCACGAAGTCGGTCATCCAGGCGTAGGGCGCGCGCTTGAGCTCGGGGTTCTCGTGCAGGAAGTAGTCGATGTCCCAGGCCTCGTCGCCGACCCACAGGTCGAACGGTTCGTTCTCGGTCAGCTCGGCGAAGACCATGAAGTTGGCGACCAGGATCTCGTCCATGGACCTGACCGCCTGGAAGGCGTGCAGGTCGTGCTCTGCCGCCTCGCTCTCGATGTGCCCGGACTCGCTGGCCAGGAAGGCCGAGGCCGGATGGATCAGCTCGGAGCGCCGCCGCAGCAACTCGGTGACCGGGTGCTGGGCCAGCCAGTGCACCTCGAGGCCGGGTTTGAGCTTGCGCAGCTCGTCGGCGATGGCCAGGTCACGCCGGGCGTGGCCGAGCCCGATGGGCGAGGAGACGTAGAGCACCCGCTTGGGCCGGTTCAGCGGCCTGGTCCACGTGCGCCGGACCGGAGCTGGCTGCGGCGCAGGGCGGAAGCGGTCGGCGAAATCCCGGATGGCGCGATTGACCACGACGGGCTCCCGGCCCGTCGGGACGTGCCCGGCACCGTCCAGCATCAGCAGGTCGCCGCCGGTGAGCGCGGCGGCCTGCTCGCTGCGCTCGCACGGCTGGCAGCAGTCTTCCCGGCCGTGGATGGCCAGCACGGGGCAGCTCACCCGGGCCAGGATGGCTTCGGTATCCTCGCGGCTGGAGGAGGAGAACGGCGCGTCGACGAACAGCAGGTTCGTCTCGGCGCTGGTGTCCATCGCCCAGCTCACCAGGTCCTCGTGCAGCTTGGTGGAGTGCGGCTCGGGCAGCAGCTCGCCGAAGAAGAACTCGGCGTAGCCTCGCCAGTCGCGCAGCCAGTAGAGCCGGTTCTCCTTGGCCCAGCCCTCGTCGGTGTCGCAGGCCGCGTCGAAATCGTAGACGGCGCGCACGGCGCTGGGCGGGGTAAGGTACGGCGCCCAGGTGGCGATGCTGACCACGCCGAGCACCCGGTCCGGGTGCAGCGCCGCCGTCAGCAGCGACGTCCAGGCACTGCTGCACAGCCCGACGAGGACCGCCCGGTCGGTGCCGGTGGCATCCATGACCGCGATGGTGTCGGCCACGTACTCGGTGTCGGCGTAGGCGGCGGACGACTCCGGCCGGTCCGACCGGCCGTTCCCGCGCGGGTCGATGGTGACCACCCGCGACGTCCTGGCCAGGTACGGCACCTGGGCCTTCCAGGCCCGGGAGTGGACCAGCGGGTCGGTCGGGGCGAACACGATGGCGGGCTCGCCCGAGCCGAACACCTCGTAGCTGACCTTGACGCCGTCCCGCTCGACGAAGCCCTCAGAGTGCGGATATCTCGCCCGCATAGCCCCCTCCTCGTCCGTTGTACCTGTTCTAACGAGGCCCGTTGCAGCCGGGTTGCAACGCCATTGCAACCCCCCGGCGCAGTCTGGGCCGTGATGGCATACCGAACACCAAGGGGAGTTTCATCATGGCTATCGACACCGACAAGTTGCACGAGTTCCTGGGCAAGTTCGTCATGGACCTCGGCGCGACGACGGCGGCGGGCAACGTGGTCATCGGCCACAACCTCGGCCTGTACAAGGCCCTGGCGGCGGCTCCGGCCAGCGCTGACGAGCTGGCCGCGGCGACCCAGACGAATCCGCGCTACGTGGCCGAATGGCTGCGCGGCCAGGCCGCGGGCGGCTACGTCCAGTACGACCCGGCCGACGACACCTACTCGATGACCGAGGAGCAGGCCTTCGCGCTGACCAACCCGGACGGCGGGGTCTACGCGCCCGGCGCGTTCGTGCTGGCCCTGGGCGCGCTGAAGGCCGTGCCGCGAATCACGGAGGCCTTCCGGTCCGGCGCCGGGATGGGCTGGCACGAGCAGGACGAGGACGTCTTCATCGGCTGCGAGCAGTTCTTCCGGCCCGGCTACATCGCCAACCTGGTCCCGTCCTGGATCCCGGCGCTCGACGGGGTGGAGGACAAGCTGCGGGCGGGCGCCCAGGTGGCCGACATCGGCTGCGGGCTCGGCGCGTCCACCATCCTGCTGGCCCAGGAGTACCCGAACTCCCGGTTCAACGGGTCCGACTACCACGACGAGTCGATCGAGATGGCCCGCAAGCACGCCGGTGACCAGGGCGTCGCCGACCGGGTCAGCTTCGAGGTCGCCTCGGCGTCGACCTTCTCGGGGACCGGGTACGACCTGGCCGCGACCTTCGACTGCCTGCACGACATGGGCGACCCGCTGGCCGCGGCCCGGCACGTCCGCCAGGCGCTCAAGCCCGACGGCACGTGGCTCATCGTCGAGCCCGCCGCCGCCGACGACGTGGCTGGCAACCTGAACCCGGTGGGGCGGGTCTACTACAGCGCCTCCACACTGCTGTGCGTGCCGAACGCGCTGTCCCAGTCCGGCGGCTACGCGCTCGGCGCGCAGGCCGGCGAGGCCGCCATCAGGCAGGTCATCACCGACGCCGGCTTCACCCGGTTCCGGCGCGCCGCGGAGACCCCGTTCAACCTCGTCTACGAAGTCCGTCCCTAACAGGCCGGGCGCATCCCCTCTGGCCGGAGGGCTGTCAGCACGAGCTGGCAGCTCATCCGGCTAGGAGGGGAAGGGGATGCGCCGAATCCTTGCCGTCAACCGCGAGTTGACGTTTGCGCTTCGTCAACCTAAAGTTGACGCATGTCGCAACCACCCGTAAGGCTCGATGAGCTGATCAGTTACATCAGGAACACCGAAGGCACCGCGCTTGACCAAGTATCGGCGGCCGTCCGGATTTCCGAGCATCTCGACGAGCTATCCGACCACCTGATCGGCCATTTTGTCGACCAGGCCCGCAAGACGGGCGCATCGTGGACCGAGATCGGACAGTCCATGGGCGTCACCAAGCAGGCCGCGCAGAAGCGGTTCGTGCCCAGGGCCTCGGACTGGGGAGACCTGCTGTCCGGCGCCTTCCCGCCTGATCCGGTCAAGTTCTCACGGTTCACCGACCGGGCTCAGCGCACGGTCATCGCGGCGCGCCAGGAAGCCATCAAGCGACGGCACGACCGCGTGCTCCCCGAACACCTGACCCTCGGCCTGCTGCACGAACAGGAAGGCCTGGCGGCGAGAGCCATCGCGGCCCTCGGAGTATCGGCGGAGGCAGCCCGCGCGGCCATCGGCGCAGTCCTGCCAGCCGCCCTGCCGGACGGGGTGACCCCCGGGCACGTCCCGTTCGACTCGCGAACCATGAAGGTGCTCGAGCTCACGCTGCGTGAGGCGCTGGCCCTCGGGCACAACTACATCGGTACCGAGCACATCCTGCTGGGCCTGCTCGAGGAGGAGGAGAGCCTGGGCGGCGGCACGCTGGCCGGCCTTGGCATCACCAAGGAGCGGACACTGGCCTGGCTCGTCCCCGTACTCGAGCAGATGGCGGCAGCCAAGGGTCACTGACGCCCGGCAGACGGTTTCTGGAACGCCATGAAACCCCGGATCCAGTGCGCTCTAACGCACTGGAAGTCCGCTTTCATGGCGTCCGGCACCGGGCCGCCGAGGCGACGGAGCGGCCGGTCTAGGCGACGGAGCGGCCGGCCTGCGGAAGGCGGCGGGCGGCCGGATCGGTGAGCGCGGGGGGCTGCCACCCCGCGTCGGCCGGATTGAGGTTCACCCCAGGCGGGACGATCTGGTCGATGCGGTCCAGCACGGCGTCGTCGAGGGTCACGCTGGCGCCCGCCAGCAGGTCGGTGAGCTGGTCCATGGTGCGCGGCCCGATGATCGCCGAGGTCACGCCCTGGTGCGCGGTGGCGAAAGCCAGCGCCAGATGGGTCAGCGAGCAGCCCGCGTCGGCGGCGACCTTGATGAGCTCCTCGACGGCCGCCAGTTTGGCCTGATTACCGGGCAACGACGGGTCGAACCGGTGCGGCAGCCGCCGCGCACGGCCGATGGTCATGTCGATGTCGGTGTCCTTGCGGTACCGGCCGGTCAGCCAGCCGCCGGCCAGCGGGCTCCAGACGATCACGCCCATCCCGTACCTCTGGCAGGCGGGCAGCACGGCCGCCTCGATGCCGCGGACGAAGATCGAGTAAGGCGGCTGCTCGGAGCGGAACCGCACGTGGCCACGCCGGTCCGCGACCCACTGCGCCTCGACGATGGATTCGGCCGGGAACGTGGACGAGCCGACCGCGCGGACCTTGCCGGCGTGGACGAGGTCCGACAGCGCGGACAGGGTCTCGTCGATGTCGGTGTCCGGGTCCGGCCGGTGCATCTGGTACAGGTCGATGTAGTCGGTCTGCAGGCGGCGCAGGCTGTTCTCCACCTCGCGGACGATCCAGCGGCGCGAGTTGCCGCTCATGTTCGGGTCCTTGCCCATCGCGCCGTGTGCCTTCGTGGCCAGCACAACCTCGTCCCGGCGACCGCGCAAGGCCTTGCCGACGATCTCCTCCGACTCCCCCGCCGAGTACACGTCGGCGGTGTCGACGAAGTTGATCCCGCCGTCCAGCGCGGCGTGGATGATCCGGATGCTGTCCTCGTGATCGGGGTTACCCCACGCGCCGAACATCATCGCGCCGAGGCAGTAGGGGCTCACCTTGATCCCGGTACCGCCGAGCGTCCGCATCCGCATGCCGTGCGCCTCCCTGATATCGCTGGTCTCGCTGGTTTCGGCGGTTTCGCCGGTGCCTGCCGCTACGCGTAATCCTAAGTACGGTGCGCCCGGGCCTTAGGGACGGCCCCACGCCATCCCGCGCGACCCTCTCATTGTTGACTAGGGCAGGTATATAGTTGACTTAGGCAATCGACCATCTGGGGACACCGTGAATGATCTGACTGTCGAGGGGACGGCTGACGACGGCGCCGCGGTGGCCGCGGTGCGCGGGTTCAACCGCTTCTACACGAACGCGCTCGGGCTGCTGCGGGGCAAGTACCTGGACACGCCGTACTCGCTCACCGAGGCGCGGCTGCTCTTCGAGCTGGCGCAGCGGGAAACCAGCGAGGTTACGGACCTGCGCCGGACGGTAGACATCGACCCGGGTTACCTGAGCCGGATCCTGGCCAGGTTCGAATCAGACGGCGTGATCGCCCGGCAGCGTTCGGCCGCGGACGGACGCAGGCAGGTCATCCAGCTGACCGGCAGCGGCCGCGAGGTCGTCGCGGGTCTCGACGCCCGGTCGGCCGATCAGGTCCGCGACATGCTGGCGGCCTTGTGCGATGACGACCGGCGCCGGCTGCTCGACGCGATGCGCGTAGTCACCGAGACCCTCACCGGGTCACCGCAGCCCCGGGGCTACCTGCTCCGGGAACCGCGCTCCGGCGACATGGGCTGGGTGGTGCAGCGGAACGGGGTGCTGTACGCCGAGGAGTTCGGCTGGGACGCCTCGTACGAGGCCCTGGTGGCCAGGATCGTCGCGGACTACGTGGAGAAACGGGATCCGGAGGCCGAGGCGGCCTGGATCGCCGAGGTGGACGGCGTGCCGGCCGGCTGCGTGTTCTGCGTGCGCGAGGACTCCGCTACCGCGCGGCTCCGGCTGCTGCTGGTGGAGCCGTGGGCCAGGGGGCTGGGGATCGGCGGCCGTCTCGTCGACGAGGTGCTGCGGTTCGCGCGCCGGGCCGGCTACTCCCGGATCACCTTGTGGACCAACGACGTGCTGGCCGACGCCAGGCGCATCTACCAGCGGGCCGGCTTCACCCTGGACGACGAGAGCCGGCACCACAGCTTCGGGAAGGACCTGACCAGCCAGAACTGGTCGCGCGACCTGTAACGGCCGGGCGGGCTCGGCCGGGCCGGACAGCCGCGGCGGAGCCGCCGTGACGGCGGGTAGCTCCTCGGTCCGCTCGAACAGCAGGAGCACCGCGCCGGCCAGGAAGCACAGCGCGCCGATGAAGGTGCCGAGGTTGGTCACCGGGACGCTGAGCAGCTCGGTCGTCCCCGGGATGACGTAGCTGGCCACGGCGGAGAACCCGAACGCGACCGACCCGGCCAGGTTCACCCCGGTGATCCACCAGGCCAGCGATCTCGGCCGCCAGGCCGTCCAGCCGTGGCACACCTCGAACCAGGCCAGGAGGCTGGCGATCAGGAAGCAGACCGATCCGAAGACGTCGGGGCGCCAGACGTGGTGCCGCGCCTGCGCCGTGCCCACGGCGGCGAAAATGGCAGCGAACGTGCTGACGTTGAACTCGAGGGTCCCCACGAGCTGCACGGCGGTCGCCTGCCAGTCGATCTGGCCGGGCAGGAACACGAAGACCTTACGGCGGGCGGCGCCGGGGCGCCGGGGCGCGGCATCAACGGCCTCGCGGTATTGCAGGAAGCCGGCCGAGGTGAAGAACAGCGAGCCGATGAAGAACGTCAGCGCGTCGGGCCGCGCGCCCACGGCGTCCACGTACGCGGGCACCGTGCCCAGTGCGAACAGGATCGAGCCGACGGCGAAGAGCACCCCTATCCACCAGTCGCGATCGTGCGGCGCCCACCACGTCGAGCCGCGTCGCGCGTCTGGATGCAGGTGCTTGCGGTGGGCGCGGGATTCCCAGTGCGCGATCACGCCGTCGGGCCGCTTGCGGACGACGAAGGTGACGAACGGCCCGAACCCGCGTTCCTGTATTGTTTCGGGCTGCGCCGGCATCAAGGGCGGTTCGGCGTCCGCGTGGCGGCTCACAGTTACCTAGGATGGGGCGACCGCGGCCGGGCGGCATCACCCAGCGCGGATGAGGTCACAGCGTCCCGAGCCGATGCCGGCGAGGTGCGGCTAGACCCGCTAATGCCCGGTCAGCAACCCGCGCAGGTAGTCGGCGCTCTGCCGGACGTCGGCGACCGGGCCTTCGCCGCGGGGATCCTCGGTCAAGATGGTGTCCTGTTCCAGGACGTACCAGCCGCCGTAATCGCGGTCGCGCAGATGGCTGATGATCGCGGCGAAATCGACGTCACCGCGCCCTAGCGGCCGGTACATGCCCCGCCCAACCCCTTCGGTGTAGCTCAGCCGACCCGACCTGACCTGCGCCGCGATCTGGTCATCGACGTCTTTGAAGTGGGTGTGCGCGATCCGGTCCGGCGCCTGCCTGGTCAGCTCGGCCGGGTCGGTGCCGCCGATGAGCAGGTGGCCGGTGTCCAGGCAGAGCGAGATGGCCGAGCCCTCGAGCACCCGCTGGACCTCGTCGCCGCTCTCGACCATGGTGCCGACGTGCGGGTGCAGGACGGCGCGGACGCTGCGCGCGTCGGCCAGGCTGGTGAGCCGGTCGAGGTTGGCGAGCAGCGTGGTCCAGCCCGCCTCGTCCAGGACGGGCCGCGTGTCGTAGCCGTCCCGGCCGGTGGCGGCCGACAGCACGAGCACCTCGGCACCGGCGGCGTCGTAGCCGTCGAGCAGGCGCTCGATCTCCGGCGCGGGGTCGTGGCCGGCCTCATGCAGGACCACGGGAGTGAAGCCGCCGACCGCGGTCAGGTGGCGGGTGGCCAGGAACTCCGCCATGACCGCCGGGTCGGCGGGCAGGAAACCGTCCGGGCCGAACTCGGTGGCGGCGAGGCCTACCTGGGCCATCTCGGTCAGGACGCGTGCGGGCGGGAGCTGGTAGCCCCACCCGGGCACCTCGCATACGCCCCAGGAGATGGGCGCGCCTGCGATCTTGTCAACGGAGCTGGTCATCAGCGAATCTCCTTCGTGGAGTAGGTGTACCTCCGGGTCTGGCGGCGGGCGCTCCACGTGCCGAGTTCGGTCTCCAGTTGCTGCCGTGACCATTGCTCTGACACGGCGCGGCCGAGGATGTCAGCCTGGGTGCGCGGCGCGAGCCCGTCGATGGGCTGGTCCAGGTCGAGGTTGGTGGGGAACGGGTAGCCTTCGGCGCACGCCGCGATGACGTTGGCGATCGCCGTCGGCGATGCTCCGTCATCGATCATGCCCTGCAGGGCCGGGGACACGGCCGCCGACATCGCGGCCCGGTCGACGGCTTCCATGGGCCGGGCGAACGCCGAGGACACCTGCAGGAGGTTGGCCATCCGGCTCACGTCAGCGGTGCGGTTGGCGCCGGCGGCATGGAACAGGGCGGGGTTGAAGAACACCGCGTCTCCCTTGTCCAACGGCAGCTGCACGTAGTTGGCCTCGAAGTACTCACCGAACTCCGGCATGCGCCAGGCCAGGTAGCCCGGCAGGTACTTCTGCGAGTGCGGCAGGTACATGGTCGGCCCGGTCTCGGCGGGCATGTCCGTGTGCGCCACCGCGCCCTGCAAGGTGAGCACGGGAGAGAGCTGGTGCACGTGCACGGGGAACCGGGCGGCCTGCTCGGCGGAGGCGAATCCCAGGTGGTAGTCGCGGTGCATATCCTGGGCAGCGCCACCCGGATTGACCACGTTGACCTGCGAGGCCACCTGGTAGCCGGGCCCCAGCCAGGCCCGGCACACGGTCGCGATGAGGTCGTTCGCGTAGTAGTCCGCGAACACCTCGGGCGCCCGCAGGGCCAGCTTCTCCAGCGCGTTCCAGATCCGGTCGTTCTGCCCGGCGGCGGCGAAGTGGTCCCCGACCGCTCCGCCGCCGGCCCGCTGGGCGGCAATGATCGCCTCGAACTGCCACGTGGCCCGGTCGATGACCCACGGATCATCGAATGCGCCCGCCAGTACTACGATGCCGGGGCCGTCGAGCAGGGCGCGGGCCAGTTCGGTTTCAACCTGCGGTCGGCACGCCGGGCGGGAAAGGTGCTTCCGCAGCCGCGCCCCGTCGTAGATGAGCACGTTCTGCTCGACCGTACTGGCGTGCGGGTAATCGGCCAGATCCGTCTTCCGGCTCACCAGGTCGATGAGGTCGGCCAGACGGCAGTCATCGGCCGACAGGTAGCCTGGCGCGGCATCGAATGTCATCCGCTTGCTCCTCGAGCGTGGTCATGGGTAATCCCCTCAGGCAGGGAGTGGGTACGCCAGGCGGGATCGGCCACGGCCTGCGGCTCGCGGCCGCAGAGCACGTCGAGGACGCCGCGGGCGGCGGCGGTGAAGGTCGCCGCGGTGGCCCGCCGGCTCAGCCCCATCAGGTGCGGGGTGAGGACGACATCGGGATGGCCGTATAGCGGGTGGCGTCCGGGCGGTTCTGGGTCGAACACGTCCAGGCCGACACCTGACAGCCGTCCGTCCGTCAGCGCCCGCCACACGGCGTCGGTGTCGAGGAGCCCGCCGCGGCCGCAGTTGACCAGGACCGCGCCCGGCCTGACCCGGGCCAGGAAAGCGTCGTCGACCAGGTGCCTGGTCTGCTCGTTCAGGGGAAGGTGCAAGGTGATGACGTCGCTGCGCACCGCGAGGTCGCCGAGGCTGGCGCAGTGCTCCACACCGGGCAGGTCGGCGGGCGGCTCGCTAACCGGATCGTAGGCCAGGACCCGCATCCCGAAGGCCGAGGCCAGCGCCGCGGTCCGGCGGCCGATCCGGCCAAAACCGATCACGCCCAGCGTGGCGCCGTCGAGGTCTCCGACGCTGACACCGGCACGCTCGGCCCAGCGGCCGTCGCGGACCATCGTGGTGAGCGGTCCGAACCGCTTGACCAGGTGCAGGGCCATGCCGATCGCGCCCTCGGCGACCGCGGCGGCGCCGGCCCCCGGGGTGACTACCACGGCGACCCCCCGGGCCGTCGCGGCCGGCACGTCGATCAGGTCGGTGCCGACCCCGGTCCTGGCGATGACGCGGAGCGCGGGCGCCCGGCCCAGCAGCGCCCGGTCGACCCGGGCGTCGGCGCGGGCGATCGCGCCCTCGGCGGCGGCGAGTTCGGCCTCGCCGGGCGTGGCGACGAACCGGCAGTGCCCGTCGAGCACGCCGGACACCAGGCCCGGGTCGACGGAACCCAGCGCCACCACGACCGGCAGGTCACCGACCCGCTCATGACTGGGCATCAGGCGTGCCCGAACGTGGCTCCGGGAACCGGCGCCACCTTGTGCCAGGCGCGGTCCCTGGCCGAGGCTGCCGTCGCGGCGATGACCTCGGCGTCCGCGAGGGCCTCGGCGATGGTCGAGTTACGCTGCTCGCCGCCGCCGACCGCGACCAGGAACTTCCTGGCCTCGATGACCTTCAGGTCGTCGTAGCTCATGCTGTGGCCCGGCCCGGGCTGGAACCGTCCGTAATCACCCAGGGACGCGTTGCCGAGGATGGTGGTGTAGCCGTGGTCGGCATTGGCGGGACCGCCCCGGCCCAGGCAGAGGCGTAGCTCGTTCATCTGCTCGAAGTTCCAGATGGCGGAGCCC
>Ga0207683_10002988_pt1 | contig 14764 bp, 8 predicted proteins | sample KBSM73metaG_FD_184333 | JGI IMG/M metagenome (GOLD analysis project Ga0207683, IMG submission 184333) | Miscanthus rhizosphere microbial communities from Kellogg Biological Station, Michigan, USA - KBS M7-3 metaG (SPAdes) (version 2) | ecosystem: Host-associated > Plants > Roots > Rhizosphere >... | reverse complement strand
CGGATGCGCGCGCGTTGATTTTCCATCGGCATTAGTGTTGCCCGCGTCCCCGGATGATTATAACGAATCTTGACCGTGACTTCGTGCGCCATTGTAGCCGCGGTCGCTGACCGCGGACCGGGGTCATCGTTCCCAGCTCCAGAAATCCAATTGACGCGATCGATCTCGAACTCTTCCACCAGCAAATCTTCCGCCTGACCAACGATCACCCGGTTCGTTTCCGGATCGAGATCGACGACATACCGCGGCTGCGCTGACCCCCCTGGCAAACCTTTGCGCTGGCCAATGGTAAACATCTCAATCCCGCCGTGCGTCGCAATGAAGTTACCGTCGAGATCGTAAATTTCGCCGGGATGAAATTGGTTCTCGCCAAGATGCGATCGGAGGAATGCTTTGTAATCCTGTCCGGGCACGAAACAAATCTCCTGGCTGTCCGGTTTGTCGGCCACTCTTAGGCCGATTTTTCGGGCAATCGCGCGGATTTCGGATTTCGACATTCGACCGAGTGGAGTGAGCGCACGCTGCAATTGCTCCTGCCGCAAACTAAACAGGAAATATGACTGATCTTTCCGTGAATCGACTCCTTTGCGTAACACGGCGAGCTTGTGGCCACGGTCGCCGGCCACAGCATCGTGATGTTCAATGATCGCGTAGTGTCCGGTCGCGATATAGTCACATCCGAGCAGCTCAGCCTTTTGCCAAAGATTTCCGAATTTCAATTTCTCGTTGCACATCACACATGGATTCGGCGTGCGACCGGCCTGGTATTCGCTGGAAAAATAACTGATCACGAGTTTTTCGAACTGATCCGCTTCATCGATCACGTAATGTGGAATTCCGAGGGCACGGGCAACTCCCCGTGCGTCTGCCACGGCCTGTGGCCCGCAACATTTGTCCTCCGCCCGCGAAATACAGTCCTGCGGCCACACTTTCATCGTCACCCCAATGACGTCATAGCCTTGCTCGCGCAGCAAATAACCAGCGACGCTGGAATCGACTCCGCCGCTCATGCCAAGAAGCACGCGCTGTTTGTTTCGCGAATTCACTCGCGGAAAATCGGCGAGGCCGCGCAGTTGGTCAACGCGCGAACCGGATTCGTTCCGCAGTGTATATGCTTAGCGTCGACCGATCCTCTCATTAACACCCTGCTTTAGCTGGGTGCTAATAACCCCCTGAGGAAGCCCTAACCGCTTCAGCGGTTTTTCGTCACTGCACAAGAAAACCGCTAAAGCGGTTGCGGTAGTACTCCTGGCCCATGCACGTCGCTGAAGCGAGGTGTTGATGAAATGGGATATCCGCAACGCTAAACACGTTCCCCGCAGTTGCCGATTACGGCGCGGCTGGCAACTGCGCTCGAGCTGACCGGACTTTCCGGCTAACGTGTACGCTGTCACGTAAAGTAAAGCGCCACGGCAAATGGGCCGAGCGCCGAATGCCGATTCTCTCGTCGGCAACTACGTCAATCGAAGCAGCTGGCTTTTGAAAACAATAATTCTCGTTGCTACACAAATCCATCTCGTCGTGCCGCCCCGTGATGGCCAATGCCTGTGTCAGCTTTCCAGGACCCGAACAAAGCTGACGAGCATCAATGACGCCCCGCCTCTTCCTCATCAACGCGATTCCGCGAGTTGGCTCGAGCGCACGGATGAGAACAAAACCGTTTTCCCTTCCTTTCACCAAGACATTCAACATCCAGTGAACGCCGTAATTGAAATAAACGTAGGCCGCCCCCGCATGATTTCGCTCGACGAACGCGCGCACACTCGGGCGCACAAAGCAATGACAAGCTTCATCGCCGATTGCGTTGTAGGCTTCCGTTTCGACGATTATCCCAGCGCACGAACTCCAAATTAGCTCGCACCCGATGAGATCGCGGGCACAGCTGAGCGGGTCGCGCTGGAAAAAATCTCTCCCCAGCATTTCGCCCCGCCCGGTTCCCACTACCAGCTGGCTCACCCTCCCGGTTTGTAATAAAGCGGAAGCGTGATTTCGCACGAAACCGGTTGCCCATCACGAAAAGCCGGAATGAATTTGGCATTGGCAAAATCATCCAGTGCAGCGTCGCCAAATCCCAAAAGCGGCGGAGATTCCTTGACCACTTTTTCTTCCTGCAAATTTCCACTAGCGTCGATTTTCACCCAAAGGTCGACCGTCCCGTCCACCGCCAGCGGCGCCCGCTCCGCGCTCGGATAATGCAACCCGGAAAATTTCGAGTCTCCGCCCAGGCATAGCTGCGGTCCGATAAAATCGCTTTCTTTTTTCAGCTCGCTCTCTTCCTGATTCGAGAAAATCCGCAGCCGAGGTTTATTATCAACCACCTCGAAAAGCACGGTCCCGTAAAAAACGACCGTGATCGGCTGATGATCACGCACCGCTGGAATCATCCTCGCGTTCGCCAGCACTCGCAGCACTTCCTGCTCGAGCAATTTTGAATCGGGCGTGCCCCGATAGGTGCCGCTCCATTTCAGTTCGCCCGTTTTCTCCACTCCTGCGGAAAACATTACCGCGGCATCTTTTTGCCCTGCTTTCAGCAACAGTTTTTCGTCAATGCGATTGATAATCGCCTCTGGCGATTTGCCGATGAGCGCAGGTCGATACAATGGCAGATCTTCGGCCGAACATTTCAGCACGAACCCAATAACGAGCAGGAAAACAAGACGGCGCATATCGGAGAAGAACGCAATAGCGCCAGCTAATGTTTGCAAGCGCAAACTACGCGACGCGGCCACAGCAGTTTTTGTATTTCTTCCCGCTGCCACAGGGACATGGTTCATTGCGGCCGACTTTCGGACCGCCACGCCGTACTGGCAGATCGATTGCATATTCACCATTTTCAGGCTCCACCGCCCGTGTCGCAGTCGTCGGCGTATTTGTTCGGACACTGGCGGGACGTTTCGTCGTTCCAGTCGACGCTCCGTCCGATCCCGCTCCCGGGGCAGTTTCGCGCAATAGAAATTGCGGAAGTGTCGCCAGGAAATTCTCGAATGCCTGCAGGTTCGAGGTGCTGCGGAAAAGATTGTGCAACACTTCGTTCTTAATGTTCGCCATCAGCTCGACGAACATGTCGTAAGCTTCCGCTTTGTATTCGATCAGCGGGTCCTTTTGCGCATACGCGCGCAGATAAACACCTTCGCGTAATGCATCCATCGCGTACAAGTGTTCCTGCCAGAGCCGATCAATCGCGTTAAGAATGATGTAACGTTCCAGGCTTTTCACCGCCGTCGGTTCTTCGTGCGACGATTTCCGCTGATAGGCATCCTTGATTTTCTCAATCAAAAATTGCGTGTTTGCCTCCGGATCGCGCGTTTCGAATTGGGCGCGCTCTTTATTTAGTCCGAGCGGGAAGGTGGTATTGACCCATTGCAGCAGGCCGGCGTAATTCGCGTCCTCGCCTGGCTTCCCGGTTCCAAGATACTCTTGAACTTTGGCCGGCACCGCTTCATCAATCACCTCGTAGATCAAGGGGCGCGGTTCCTCGCTATCGATCACTTCATTGCGATAACCATAAACAACCTCGCGCTGATTGTTCATCACGTCGTCCATGTCGAGCGTACGTTTGCGAATGAGATAATTGCGTTGCTCCACTCGCTTCTGCGCCGTCTCCACCGACTTATTCAGCCATGGATGTTCGAGCTCCTGCCCTTCTTCCAAACCGAAGCGCTCCATTATTTTTGTCATCCGATCGGCCGCACCGAAATTCCGCATCAGATCGTCTTCGAAACTGACATAAAAACGCGACGCCCCTGGGTCTCCCTGGCGCGCACAACGTCCCCGCAACTGCCGATCGATCCGGCGCGATTCGTGGCGCTCGGTGCCGATCACGTAAAGGCCGCCTCGGTCTGCTACCCCCGAGCCGAGTTTAATATCGGTGCCGCGTCCCGCCATGTTCGTGGAAATCGTGACCGTTCCGGCTTGACCGGCGCGCGCGACAATCTCCGCCTCCTGCATGTGATACTTCGCGTTCAACACGTTGTGCGGGATTTTTTCACGCTTGAGCATGCGCGAAAGCAACTCGCTTGCTTCCACGCTGACCGTCCCAACCAGGACCGGTTGCGTCTTGGCGTGGCATTCCTTAATCTCGTTAATCACCGCGTTGTATTTCTCACGCCGCGTCTTGTAGATGCGGTCGTTGGAATCTTTGCGCGCGACCGGCCGATTGGTCGGAATCACCAACACGTCCAGCTTGTAGATGTCGTGGAATTCGTTCGCTTCGGTTTCAGCCGTGCCCGTCATCCCGGCCAGTTTTTGATAAAGTCGGAAATAATTTTGAATCGTAATGGTAGCGAGGGTTTGCGTTTCGCGATCGATTTGCACCGCTTCCTTTGCTTCCACTGCCTGATGCAACCCATCGCTCCACCGCCGCCCCGGCATTTTTCGGCCGGTATATTCGTCCACGATGACGACTTTGTTTTCTTCCACGACGTACTGCACGTCCTTCTCGAACAAGCAATAGGCGCGCAACAATTGCGAGATGTTGTGAATTCGCTCCGCTTGCGTGTCGCAAAGCTGTTGCTTTTCCCCTTTTTGTTTTTCCTTTTCCTCGTCGCTCAACGACTGGTTTAGATCGATCTCGGTGAACTCGCTGATCAGATCGGGCAGGACGAAGGCGTTCGGATCGTCCGGGTTCATGAATGAGCGACCCTGCTCGGAGAGGTCCGCCTCCTGCGATTTTTCGTCGATGGTAAAGAACAACTCTTCCTTTAACGCAAAAAGTTCGTCCTTGCGGGTGTCCTGATAAAACGACAGTTCCGCCTTGTCGATCGCCTTGCGCTTTTCCGGGTCCTCCATCATGCGTAACAATTGCTTGTTGCGCGGTTGACCAAGCTTTACTTTGAACATCTGGAGCCCGCCTTCTTCCAGGTTACCCGCGTCGAACTTCTCTTTGGCCTCGCTCGCAATGCGATTACAAAGCATGGTCTGTTTGCGCACCAGCTGCTCCACCAGCGGCTTCCACTTGTCGTATTGGTGCGTCGAAATTGTCGCGGGTCCGCTAATGATTAGTGGCGTGCGCGCTTCGTCGATCAGAATGGAATCGACTTCATCGACAATGGCGTAATTGTAGCCGCGCTGCACCTGCTGTTCGCGCGTCGTCGCCATTCCGTTGTCGCGCAGATAATCGAAACCGAACTCGGAGTTTGTGCCGTAGGTAATGTCGCAGGCGTACTGCTGGCGGCGAACGCTCGGTTCCTGATCATGCTGAATACAACCGACCGTGAGGCCAAGAAAGCTATAAAGTTGCCCCATCCACTCGGCGTCACGTCGCGCCAGATAATCGTTCACCGTGACCAAATGCGCGCCGCGCCCGGTCAGTGCGTTTAAATAAAGCGGTAAAGTCGCAACCAGGGTTTTGCCTTCACCCGTCGCCATCTCGGAAATCTTGCCTCGATGCAATACGAGTCCGCCGATGAGCTGGACATCAAAATGCACCATTTCCCATTTCATCGGCTGATCGCAGACGGTGAAAGTGTGCCCTCGCTCTGTGAGCCGGCGGGCGGCATTTTTTACAACCGCGAACGCTTCCGGCAAAATCTCGTCGAGACGTTTCCACTGCTCCTCCGGCGTGGGCAGTTTAGCCAAGTCCTCCTTCCAACTCGCAGTCAGTCCGCGCAGTTCATCATCAGAGAAACTCTGAAATGTCCCTTCCAACTCGTTGATCTGATGGACGATCGGCGCCATTCGCCTGATCTCGCGCTGATTTTTCGAACCTAAAATTTTCTTTAAAATCCAACCAACCATGTCATCTTCACTATCGTCGAGATTCCGCGATTTGTCATTCAAGCGAAGGCGGGGACTCTCAGCGTGTTACCTTTAGGGATTCGTTGGCAGATCCTTCAGCTTTCGCCTGCTCGGCCACGGCACGACAGGTCGCTCGACATGGCAGAGGCTGCCGCTAACATGGCCCCATGAAGAAAATCATCTCCACCTCGGAGGCCCCCGCGGCAGTCGGGCCGTACTCGCAGGCCATTCGTATTGGCAATTTCGTCTTTTGTTCCGGCCAAATCCCGCTGGATCCAGAGACTGGCGAAATCGTTCCCGGCGACGTTAATGCGCAAACGAGGCGGGTAATGGAAAACATTGCGGCCGTGCTCCGGGCAGAGAGACTCAGTTTCGATAACATCATCAAAACGACGATTTTCCTCGCCAATCTCGCCGACTTCCAGGCGGTAAACGAACTTTATGGCTCCTATTTCAAATCGGACCCTCCAGCACGGTCCACGGTACAGGTGGCCGCGCTTCCCAAAAACGCGCAGGTTGAAATTGAAGTTGTTGCTGCCACCAATGCAAACGGCGGCAGGGCGATCGATACATGGGAATAAGGCTGTCATTTCAGCGTAGCCGCGAAAACAATGAACGATGCGGGTGAGAAATGCTGCCAAGCCGAAATATGCTTGCGAAGCGTTCTTCGGGCACTGAGTTTCGCGGGTTAAGGAATGGAGAATAACCCAGAGTTGCCGTGGACGGGAGAGCGGTTTGTCCCAAGTTGTACCGGTCAGCTGCTCTATGAGCATACCGGTCAGCTGCTCTATGAGCATCTTCATCGCTACGCCGTTGCGGCGGCCCTAGCCGATGGTAAACGTGTGCTGGACATCGCTTGCGGCGAAGGCTACGGCTCCAATCTTCTCGCCGCGACGGCCGCACAGGTGATAGGCGTTGATATCGCGCCTGAGGTCATCGCGCACGCACGCCAGGCGTATCGAAAAGAGAACCTGATCTTTCGTGAAGGGTCATGCCTGAACATTCCTGTCGAAGATCACAGCATCGACCTTGTCGTTAGCTTCGAGACGATCGAGCACATTGATGAGTCGCTCGCTTTTCTCCAGGAGATCAAGCGTGTCCTGGCAGTGGACGGCGCCTTGATCATGTCCAGCCCGGACAAGGCCGAATACACTGATCGCACCGGCGCGACAAATCCCTTCCACAAACGGGAACTATACCACGAGGAGTTTCTTCTTCTGTTGAAGCAGCACTTCAAACGTTGCCGCATCGGCAAGCAAAAACTGGTTGCCGGCTCCTGGATCGCCGCCGACGACCTCGCCGCTGAGGATACCTTCGGCACCTTCAGCGGCGACATTCATTCCATTGCCTTTCGCCCTGGAATCTACCGTGGTGTTTACTCGCTCGCCCTTTGTTCCGACACGCGCCTGCCCGCCTGGAAGCTGGGTGTCTATGCGAACAGCCGGGAGAGCGAGAGGATTTGGAACCTCCTCGAGCGATTTGGCAGCCCGGAGAACATCCAGAATACGGTCGCATCGCTTGAGCAGCGAGCGGCGCGTCAAGCTGAGCTGCTCGCGCAACTTAAAAGTCAGTTGAACGCCAGTCGGGTAGGTCTCACCCGTGCACAAGCCCGCGTGGATGAGCTGACGGGCGATCTGCGCCGGCAACTACTCGCGACTAAAAAGCTGACCTGGTTGCTAAGCGAAACAGAGAAGTCGGCTGCGCGGCTGCGCGCTTCACGCCGATGGAAAATAGCTAACCCGTTTGCCGCGCTCAAGGCGTTCTTAAGCGGTCGCGAAGTCGAAGGCTATGGGCATTTGGAAAAGATTGTTTCCGATTATTTGCAATGGCGCCCGCATCATCCAGAAGTCAACAAAATCGATGAACAGATCGGGGGACTCGAGCACCCCTCGCTCGGGTCTCCGCCACGACTCGCCGGCCCAAATGGAAGTACTGCGGTGCCAATCACTCCGCCCGCTCCCACCAAGCCTATCGAGTTCCCCTTCCGCGACTCAGTGGATGTTTCGGTAATCATCCCTGTTTTTAATCAACTTCAATTCACACAATCATCCCTCGCCTCCATTCAAGATAATCAGGCAGACCAAAGTCTGGAAGTCATCGTGGTAGACGACTCTTCCACCGACGGCACCGAAGAAACTCTCCCTCGAATTCCGGGTCTGGTTTACCTCCGCAACGAAGAGAATGTGGGGTTTGTTGCCTCTTGCAATCGGGGCGCTGCCAAAGCACGGGGTAACTATCTTGTGTTCTTAAACAATGACACCGTTGTAACGGCAGGATGGCTATCGGCATTACGCGAGACCTTCCAGTTCGAGCCGCACGCCGGCCTTGTCGGTTCCAAATTAATCTACCCCGACGGCCGTTTACAAGAAGCCGGCGGGATTATCTGGCGGGATGGTTCGGGTTGGAATCGCGGGAAATTCGATGATCCTCGCAAACCAGAATACAATTTCTTGCGTGAGGTAGATTATTGTTCCGCCGCCTGCCTTATGCTCCCGAAATCGCTTTTCCAAAGGATCGGCGGGTTTGATAGTCGTTATGTTCCCGCCTACTACGAAGACACAGATCTGGCTTTCAAGGTACGAGCGGCCGGATTCAAAGTGCTTTATCAACCGCTCAGCGAGGTGTTCCATTTCGAAGGAGCGACCGGTGGCACTGACATATCGACGGGCACGAAGAAGCATCAGGAAATTAACCGAAAGGCGTTCGCAGCGAAGTGGAAGGAAGCTCTCGCCACCAAACCTGCCAACGGCGACGTTGCTGCGTTGGAACAACTCCCGCAAGGGTATAAACGTATTCTTATTATCGACCATTCTCTGCCCATGCCGGACCGGGACTCCGGTTCGCTTCGCATGTTTCAGATCCTCACGATCCTTCATCAGCTTGGCCACCGTGTCACCTTCATCCCGCACAACCTGGCTAACATTCATCCTTACGCGAGCGAGCTACGAAAGCATGGGATCGAAGTCTTCCTGCGGCCGCACATCACGGATGTTACTGCGTACATAGAAGCTCAGGCTAAGAAATACGACGCTGTAATTCTAAGCCGCTGCGGGACAGCAAAGAAGCACATCGGAACAGTGAGACTCCACGCGCCTCGAAGCCATGTCATTTTCGACACCGTGGATCTGCATTTCTTACGGACCGCTCGCGAGGCAGAGTTAACTCAGAAGGCTGAGGCGAAAATGCTGGCCGAACAGACCCAGGAACAGGAATATAGCCTGATCAAGGAAGCCGATGAGACATGGGTCGTAAGCGAGGCCGAGCGCGAGTTGTTGCTGCACGATTTCCCGGGCAAACAAATCGAGGTGGTATCGAACATTGTGAACATCCAGGCGCCGAAGACAAGCTTTGCTGAACGCGCCGACTTCCTGTTCATTGGCAGCTTTTTGCACCCACCGAACGTCGATGCTGTGCTTTATTTCGTTAACGACATATATCCACTGGTCGCTCAAACCCTGCCTGCGGTGAAGTTTTATATCATCGGTCATCAGGCTCCGCCCGAAATCGTCGCATTGGGCAGCGAGAATATTATTGTTGTCGGGGCAGTCCCTGAGGTTTTATCGTTCTTCGAGTCGGTGAAGCTATCGGTCGCCCCGCTTCGCTACGGTGCTGGAGTAAAAGGCAAAATCAACCAAAGCATGGGTCTCGGCGTGCCCGTGGTTGCCACTTCAATTGCTGTCGAGGGGATGTTGCTCGAGCATGGCGAGGATGTGCTCATCGGCGACACACCGTCTGACTTTGCTGACGCCGTTGTCGAGCTTTACAGGAACGAGCAGCTGTGGAGCCGGCTTTCGCGCAATAGTCTGAAAAAGACGGAGGCCTTCTATTCGGTGTCCGCAGCGCGGCAGCGGCTCCAGGCTCTCACACAAAAAGGCGACGTCGAAGGCACCACGGATCTAACAAAACGGCATCAGCCTGGTGCTCAAACCCGTACGCATCCCTCGTGAGTCTGAATCCGTGACGGCTACCAGGTACTGGAAAAAGAGCCTGTCGCACTGGCAGCGATTGCTGGGAAGTCATTTCGCAAGCCGTGTCGATTCATCACCTCCCCAGTGGTGCTGGTTCTGTCTGGTAGTCATATGCGCTAAACTTTTGCTTCTCATGCTCGATCCGTCCCCCAAGTTTTATATGGGAGATTCGAGGAGCTACATCGCGACTGCCGTCACTGGCTGGATTCCGCCGGATCGGTCCTTCTTTTACGGATATGTAATTCGTTGGCTTGCTGTTTGGACGAGCAGCCTTACTCCTCTGCTGATCTTTCAAACCTTGGTCGGGGCGATGACTGCAATCATGGTGGCGGCAATATGTAGAGGGGCATTTGGATTGCCTCCGCTACTCTCTTTCGCGGCCGGATTGGCCTGTTGCTTCGATCCTCTCCAATTACTTTGGGAGCGCTATGTCATGACTGAGACAATCAGTCTGCTCATCTATGCCGTCATGCTTTATGTATGCTTCCGATACCTCAAAAGGAAGAAGATAGCAGACTTAGTCCTCGTGCAGGCAATTGCGACGCTTCTAATTGGCTTTCGCATTAGTTACCTGCTACTAGTTCAGGTTAATGCTGTCTTACTTCCGTTGCTGGCATTTCTGCCGCTTTCGCGTTCCGATCTTGAGACGGCATATGTCCAGCATCATGTCCCGGCAATTCGCTTACTCGGTCACATCGTGCTCAGCTGCGCATTGATGTTTGTTCTTCATCATGCCTACAAAGAGTTAAACGGCAAAGTATCGAAGCGCTACCCTGCTTACGGTTACGATACAGGTCTCCACCTCCTCGCCGCCTGGGCTCCTGCACTCGATCCCTCCGATGCCCCCGATCCACGCTTACAGCAGGTGATCGCTCAGGGAAAGGCCTATCACATTCGAGATTTAGACTTGCGAAATAATCAACGTTTTTCGCCTGATTTTCTCGTAGATCGCTGGCAACAAATGGAAAAACAGCTCGTGAAAGCGAACGAAATTGCGCGACAGACCGCTGTGCGCGCACTTCGCCGCAATCCTCTTGGTATCCTAAGGTTAGCCGGACAAACCTATCTCGAGTTCTGGCAGCCTGCTTTATTGCTCAAATACGCGCAGCTGGATCTCGGACATCCACTTACTCCGAACGACACGGCCGTGCTTGCTACTTACTTTCATTTGGTACAGACACCGTCCGTCTCCGCGGCGGCGCGACCAACGTTATTGCAGAAATATTTTTTGGCGGCGCGGTATTATTGCCTGCTCGCCTTAGTCCTGCCTGTTTTCGCGCTTATTACGGTATTAATACGACCCGGTAGCATAGACGGCCCATTGATTCTGATCCATGCGACGGTGCTTGTCTGTGTAATCAGCCTTTTCACCGTGAATCCAAGTATTCGCTACGTTCAGCCGATCTCCCTCCTGGCGATTCTAACTATCGCGGCCTGGGTGCCATACGTGCCGGCCCGTCGCAATCGTACTCGTGTCACAGCGATATGGTAATTCCGCACACTCAAGAGCAGACGCTAATCGAGGACGCAGGCCCAAGCTATCCTGCAATCAAGGACTGCATTATTTGCCGGAGTAATCGCTTGCACTACCTGTTTTCAGTTTGTGGCTACCGAGTAGTTCGCTGTGATGATTGTGGTTTGCTACTAATCAACCCCCAGCCTTCTGATGAGGAGCTGGCCCGCATCTACAGTAGTGACTATTTCTTCGGCGGAACGAGCGTAAGCACTCAACGAGGAATGGAAGATCTAAAGCAGCAGACTGCCGATCTTTACCTTGATTTGCTGGAACGGTATCGCGGCGAAACTGGTGGGCGGCTCCTGGACATCGGTTGCGGCCAGGGCGACTTTCTTGTACGCGCAATCAAACGAGGCTTTGCCGTGACCGGTGTAGAATACTCCGCGGACGCGTGCGCGGTCGCCTCGACCAAGATTGCCGGCCAACCGACGTCACAGATAATCAGAGGCGAGGTAACTGATATCCCGATAACAGCGACCTACGATGTATGCATCCTTTCAGATCTAGTCGAGCACGTCCGCAATCCCCGTTTACTTCTTGAGCGGGTCCACACATTATTGCGGCCGGGTGGAACAATTCTCGTTGCAACTCCATCGTTGGGCTCCTGGTCGGCGCGGTTGCTTAGGAGCAGGTGGATGGAGTTTAAGGCGGAGCATCTCTTCTATTTTAATTCTTCCACCTTGCAGAGTTTGCTGATCGACTGCGGTTTCAGGCAAATCATCGAACAGCCCGGGTTAAAAATACTCAACCTTGAATACATTGCTGCTCATTTTGCCCGATATAAGGTTCCCGGCCTGTCCCCGTTCGTACGCTTTTTGCGCCGACTTGCTCCAGCAAAGCTGGCTCACAAATCGTTTCCACTTGTAGCGAGTGGAATAGTGCAATTGGCCCGCAAACACGAAAGGCCGAGCCGGCGACGGCTCTCCATCGTCATGCCTGTCTACAATGAAGCATCCTCCTTCCCAACCGCGTTCAACCGGCTGTTGGCTAAGAAGCTCGAAGGGTTGGAGGTTGAGATCGTCGTGGTCGAAAGTAACTCCAGCGACGGCACGCGTGACGAGGTTATGAAGTACCGCGGTCGGGCCGGGGTTAAAATAATACTGGAGGCTGCCCCTCGAGGAAAAGGTCACGCTGTTCGAGCGGGATTGAAAGTAATTACGGGAGATGTGGTAATCATCCAGGATGCCGACCTGGAATATGACCTCGAAGATTACGAGGCATTGCTTGAGCCCATTTTGCAGAATCGTGCCGCATTCGTCCTGGGCGCGCGTCATGGAGGAAGCACGTGGAAAATGCGGCAGTTCGAAGATCAGCCGCTTATCGCAGCCGTTTTGAACCAGGCACATTGGTTTTTCACGACCCTGATTAACCTCTGTTTTGGCGCCAGGCTGAAGGACCCGTTCACCATGTACAAAGTTTTTCGCAGCGATTGCCTCTACGGCATTCGATTTGAGTGTGATCGTTTTGATTTTGATTGGGAGTTGGTAATCCGATTCCTGCAAAAGGGTTATCATCCCGTCGAGATCCCGGTGAATTATCGGTCGCGATCCTTTACGGAGGGGAAAAAGGTGTCGATCGTTCGAGACCCATTAACCTGGCTGCGTGTCTTACTAAGGCTGCGTTTGAGCAAATTTGATCCCTTGCAGGAAATCGAACGCGAGCGTGCCGCCGCTCCACGACTAGTAGCCTCGCAGTGAAGAGCTTTGTCACCGGGGCCGCAGGCTTCATCGGCAGCCATTTGACTGATCGCTTGCTTGCCTCCGGTGATCAGGTGATCGGGTGGGACAATTTTTCCACCGGACAACACGCCTTTTTGGCGCAAGCGAAGGAGAATCTTGATTTCAAGCTGGTGTGCGGAGATGTTCTGGATCTTTCCGGACTGACGACAGCAATGCGCGGCTGCGAGCGGGTGTTTCACCTTGCGGCCAACGCTGACGTTCGTTTTGGACTGCAATATCCAACCAGAGACTTCGAGCAAAACACTACGGCCACATTCAATATCCTGCAGGCGATGCAGGCGAACGATATTAAGACGATTGCCTTTTCCTCCACCGGCTCCGTTTACGGAGAGGCTAAGATCATTCCTACGCCGGAAGAAGCGCCTTTTCCGGTTCAGACCTCACTTTACGGAGCATCAAAGTTAGCGGGTGAAGGTCTAATCGAGGCATACTGCGAGGGGTTCGGCTTCGAGGCCTATATTTTTCGCTTTGTCTCCATTCTAGGTGAGCGCTACACGCATGGCCATGTCTTCGATTTCTATCGACAGCTCCTTCGGCATCCTGATCACCTCGACGTCTTGGGAGATGGAAGCCAGCGTAAATCCTACCTCTACATTAACGATTGTATCGAAGCCATGTTGCACGCCATTGACGTGGATGGAGGACGACTAGGCGCTCAGGCCGTCAACATCTACAACCTCGGTACCTCCGAATACTGCCACGTAATCGATTCGATCAATTGGATAACAGAGTATCTCCACGTGAGACCTCGCCTGGTATTTTCCGGCGGCGACCGAGGGTGGGTCGGCGATAATCCCTTTATCTTTCTCGACACGGCGAAAATTCAAAGCACAGGCTGGCAAGCTACACTAACGATCCGTGACTCGGTTATTAAAACTCTGCAATGGCTGCGGCATAATCATTGGGTGCTAACCAAAAGATGAACGTGGTCGTTCTGGGCTTATGGCACCTCGGCTGTGTCACGGCCGCGTGTTGCGCCGAATATCTCCCAGTCATTGGCATTGATTTTGACGAGGAAGTTGTACGCAATCTTAGGCAGGGTCGAGCGCCTTTGTTTGAACCCGGTCTGGATGAGCTGATCAGCCGTCAACTTCAAGCAGGAACGCTCTCTTTCACTTCCGACATTAGGCAATCCTTACGGTCAGCCGATCTGCTTTGGGTCTGCTATGACACGCCGGTAGACGAGAATGACACTGCTGATAACGATTTCGTTTTGCAACGTCTCGAACGATGTCTCCGCTACCTTCCGGAAGGCTCGATTGTCCTTATCTCTTCACAGCTTCCTGTCGGAACCTGCGCTAACCTGGAAGCGAAGTATACAGAATTGAATCTTCACTTTACCTATAGTCCGGAAAACCTGCGTCTAGGCAATGCGTTGGAAACCTTTCGCCAGCGCGACCGCGTAATCGCAGGAGTGCGGGATGATTCACCACGAGCCAAGTTAGCGCAGCTATTCGCACCTTTCGCCGCGGACCGGATCTTGTGGGTGCGGCCTGAATCGGCTGAGATGACGAAACATGCGACCAACGTTTTTTTAGCGGTTTCTGTCACCTTTGCCAATGAGCTCGCGCGGCTTTGCGAGGCAACGGGAGCCCACGCTTACGAGCTGGAAAGAGCTTTACGTTCTGACGCAAGAATTGGACCCAAAGCGTACATTCGACCGGGCGCGGCTTTTGCCGGCGGAACTCTGGCCCGTGACGTAGTTACTCTCACGAACGTTGGCCAACGCTCGAAACGCGAAATTCCTTTGATCAACGCAGTTCTGGTAAGTAACGAGGTCCAGAAGCAGTGGCCGATGTGTCGAT
>Ga0207683_10002987_pt1 | contig 14766 bp, 13 predicted proteins | sample KBSM73metaG_FD_184333 | JGI IMG/M metagenome (GOLD analysis project Ga0207683, IMG submission 184333) | Miscanthus rhizosphere microbial communities from Kellogg Biological Station, Michigan, USA - KBS M7-3 metaG (SPAdes) (version 2) | ecosystem: Host-associated > Plants > Roots > Rhizosphere >... | reverse complement strand
GTGTACTTCAGCACCCGCGGCGAGACCAAGCTCGATCTCGTCAACTACTACCTGGCTGTGGGCGACGGCATCGTGCGGGCTCTGCGCGAGCGGCCGTGCATGCTGCATCGCTACCCGGACGGCGTGGACGGGGAAAAGATCTACCAGAAGCGGTTGCCCAAGGGCGCTCCTGCGTGGGTGCAGACCGCGGAGGTGAAGTTCCCGTCCGGCCGGTCAGCCGCCGAGCTGTGTGTGACCGAGCTCGCCAGCGTGGTGTGGGCGGTGCAGATGTCCACCGTGGAGTTCCACCCGTGGCACTCCCGCCGGGCCGACACCGAGCATCCCGATGAGCTGCGGATCGACCTCGACCCGCAGCCCGGAGCCGGCCTCGAGGAGGCCAAGCAGGTCGCGGCGATCGTTCACGAGACGCTGGACGAGCTGGGTGCGGTCGGTTGGCCCAAGACGTCGGGATCGCGCGGCATCCACGTTTACGTGCGCATCGAGCCACGATTCGGGTTCCGCGAGGTCCGACGAGCTGCGCTCGCCTTCGCCCGCGAGATAGAACGTCGGGCCCCGGAACTGGTCACCACTGCCTGGTGGAAGGAGGAGCGCACCCGGGCGATCTTCGTCGACTACAACCAGAACGCCCGCGACCGGACGATCGCGAGCGCCTATTCAGTGCGGGGCAAGCCGTGGGGACCGGTATCAGCGCCGGTGACCTGGTCAGAGCTACCCGACGTGGAGACCGAGGATTTCACCATCGCCACGATGCCCGAGCGTTTCGCCCGCTATGGCGATCTGCACGACGGCATCGACGAGGCGGTGTGGTCGATCGAACCGCTGCTGGACTGGGCCGATCGAGATGAGCGGGACCGCGGCCTCGGCGATGCTCCGTATCCGCCGAACTTCCCGAAGCAGGAAGGCGAGCCGCCGCGCGTTCAACCCTCTCGGATGAACCCGGCCAATTGGGCCGATGATGTGGGCCCGCCTAGCGAGGTCGAACCGCAGGATCTCGGCTGATCGCATCGTTGAAGATCTCGATCAGTATGCATTTTTCGTGGTCCTGACAACGGAATATGCATATCGATGGCCTAGTCACCCGGAAGGCGGTCCAGGAACGGCCGCTGTCCCTCCACTATCCGCAGCCGCGCCTCGCCCAGCGGAAACCAGGCGACACGATCCACCTCAGGAATTGTCTGAACCCGGCCCGAGCCGCGTGGCCATTCCAGCTCGAAGGTGCCGGGGACGACGGCGGCCGGGTCGAGATCAGCCTCAACCGCCCACGCGGTAATCAGCTTCCCGCTCGGCTGCCGGATCTCTCCGAGCGGGATCAGCGCTCCATCGGGGGCGGGCAGGCCGAGCTCCTCGAGGAACTCCCGGCGCGCGGCGGCGAGCGGCGCCTCGTCCGCGTCATATTCGCCCTTGGGGATCGACCAGGCGCCCGCGTCACGGCGGGCCCAGAACGGGCCGCCGGGATGGGCGAGGAGCACTTCGAGCGCGGATCGCCGCCGGAACAGCAGGAGACCGGCGCTGCGCTTAGCGGCCATGCGATCCGAATAGCCGAGACACATTGTCGTGTGGCGACTGCCGGTACTCCATTACCTGACCTTAGAACGTTGGCCGGGAGGCCAGCGCGCACTAACCTTCGGGCGGTCCGAGCCAATACGCTTTCGGCGGCTCGGTCGGCCGTGGGATCTTTTGGGCGTGCAGACCGTATTCGAGGCGGCCGGCGGTGCTCCGGGCTTGCTTCGCCTGGCGGGCGCCTGGCATGCACGGGTCATGGACGACGAGGTGGTCAGCCACGCGTTCAGTCACGGGTTTCGTCCCGACCACACCGAGCGGCTGGCGGCGTACTGGGGCGAGGCGTTGGGCGGTCCGGCGAGCTACTCGGCCTCCTTTGGTGACGAGACGGCCGTCGTGCGGATACACAGCGGCAACGGTCCACACGAGGAGATGGACCGCCGCGCGGTCGCGTGTTTTGATCAGGCACTCGTCGACGTTGGTCTGGCCGGTGATGATCGGCTGCGGGAGCTGCTGCACGACTATTTCGCCTGGGCGACCAGGACCGCGATGTCTCGGTATCACCGGTCGGCGGATGACGTCCCGGACGGCCTGCGGATCCCGCACTGGTCTTGGGACGGACTCATCCGGGAGTCGCGTCCGGCCGAAAAGTGAGCTCCGGCGCGGCCGGCAAGGTCACGCCACTGGCCATTCCGCTAGCAGATGGATGCCATGCACGTCGGCCGCCCGCTCGGTGAACAACTGCATGGCGGTCACGACGGACGGCCGGTCCGCCGCCTCGATGGTGGTCAGGATTTGCCGCAGATCGAGGCGGCGCCGGTCCATGACTCGGCGGACCAGCTGTTCGCCCTTCCGCGTCACCTGCAAGAGCACCTCCCGGCGGCTCTCCGGATTGGGAATGCGGCGGATCAGGCCCTCGACCTCCAGCAGATCGCCCAGTCTCGTCACCGACGAGGCACTGGTACCGAGTTTGCGGGCCAGCTGACTGGCTTTGAGGGTGCCGGCATCCCGCAGCAGGACGAGGGCACGGAATTGCGTAAGTGTTATCCGCGGATCGAGCTCGGATATCGAGAGCACCGCCAGTCCGACCCACGCGCGCGACGCGGCCACCAAAGTTTCGAGCTGCTCGTCGGTGATCGAGTCGTCATCGAGATTTGTGATCACGTCTGATCCTTCCCGCGTGCGACGCAGCGTAGCTGAGCCGATCTAGTCAGTAGCTTCGCACTTCAGAAGTTTTTCATTGTAGAAAACTCCCGAACTGGAACATACTGAAGAACGGGAGCAGCGTCGCTCTGCAACCAAGCGCCGGCGGCGCAGGCCCCCTTTGGGTGGAGGCGTGCGGATGGGCGTTGCTGCCGTCAGTGGCCGTTGGCCACGGGCTGCTGGATTGCACCGCTCACTCGACCCCTTTTGGGCCAGGGGCCCTAGCCGAACGGTTCTCTGGTTCGGTCCCGACCGCACATCGACATCTGGCGTGAGCGATCGAGCAACCGCGCCCGACTTGGACGCGGCTCAAATGTCCGGAAGAAGGGTGGATTCACATGTCTGAGACGCGGGTGCCTTCCTCCCAGGCGGAGATGAGAGACACTGAAGTAGCGGTTAGCCCCCCCGCCGCAGCGCCGGATATCGCTATCGGCGATCCAGGTCCGCTCGGACTGGCGGGTTTCGCCATGACGACATTCGTGTTGAGTATTTTCAACACGAACATGCTGTCGCCCAAGTACGAGGCAACGGTATTTGGGTTGGCATTGTTCTATGGCGGTGGCGCGCAACTGCTTGCTGGAATGTGGGAATTCCGTAAGGGAAACACGTTCGGTGCGCTGGCCTTCAGCTCGTTCGGCGCGTTCTGGCTCGCTTTTTGGTTCTACGCGGCCCGCATCGCCCCGACGTTGCCGACGGCTGACGCACACAAGGCAACGGGAATCTTCCTGCTTGCCTGGGCGATCTTCACCGCTTACATGACTATCGCCAGCCTGCGAACGACCGGCGCGGTCGCCGCGGTGTTCGTGGCCTTGACGGTTACCTTCGTATTGCTATGCATCGGCGCGTTTGCTGACTCGACGGGGTGGACGAAGGCGGGGGGTTGGGCCGGCCTCGTGACCGCCGCGGTGGCCTGGTACGCGTCATTCGCCGGTGTCACGAATTCAACGTTCAAGCGCACCGTGCTCCCCACCTGGCCGCTTTCATCGGTGGCAATGTCTCCTCGCCGGTAGGGAAGGAGGGCACGGATGAGTCCGGATACCGAACTGTCTGCGCTACTTCACGAGACTCGGCGTTTTCCACCATCGCCGGCATTCTCGGATGCGGCCAACGCCCAGCCTGAAATCTATGACCACGCCGCGAAAGACCGGCTCGGATTCTGGGCGGAACAGGCCGGTTACCTCACTTGGGACCGGCCCTGGGAAGCGGAGCTGAACTGGAATCCTCCGTTCGCACAATGGTTCGTGGGTGGTCAGCTCAACGCCTCGGTGAACTGCGTGGATCGTCATGTTGCGGCTGGTATCGGTGACCGGGTCGCTTTCCACTGGGTTGGTGAACCGGAGGGCGATGCCCGCGACATTACTTATCGCGAGCTCAAGGACATGGTCTGCCGCACGGCCAATGCGCTGACCGAGCTCGGTCTGGTCAAAGGGGATCGAGTCGCAATTTACATGCCGATGATTCCCGAGACGATCGTGGCGATGCTCGCCTGTGCGAGGCTCGGCGCTCCCCACACCGTGGTGTTCGGCGGGTTTTCCGCCGAGGCGCTCCGCAGCCGGATCATCGACTGCGACGCTCGAATGGTCATCACCGCCGACGGCGGCTATCGGCGCGGTGTCGCGTCACCTCTCAAGCCGGCCGTTGACGAGGCGATCTCGGGTCTGTCGGGCGTGCGGCACGTGCTGGTCGTTCGCCGCACGGGCCAGGACATCGGCTGGGTCGAGGAACGTGATGTGTGGTGGCAGGACCTTGTCGACCGGCAGAGCAGCGAACACGCGGCCGAGCCGCACGACAGCGAGCACCCCCTCTACGTCATGTACACCTCAGGCACGACCGCGCGGCCTAAAGGCATCCTGCACACCACCGGCGGATATCTGACCCATGTCGCGGCGACGCACCGGCTGATCTTCGACATCAAACCGGAGCGCGACATCTTCTGGACTGCCGCCGACATCGGGTGGGTCACCGGGCACAGCTACATCGTCTACGGACCGCTCGCCAATGGCACCACGTCGATCATGTACGAGGGCACGCCGGATGCGGGCGGAAAGGACCGGTGGTGGCGGATCGTCGAGGAGAACCAGGTGACGATCCTCTACACCGCTCCTACCACTATTCGTACCTTCATGAAATGGGGGGAGAAGTTTCCGGGCGCGCATGACCTCAGCTCGCTCCGACTCCTCGGTTCGGTCGGTGAGCCGATCAATCCCGAGGCATGGATGTGGTACCGCAAATACATCGGCGGGGAACGGTGCCCGATTGTCGACACCTGGTGGCAAACCGAGACGGGCGGCATCATGATCACGCCGCTGCCGGGCATCACCGCGACCAAGCCCGGGGCGGCGATGACGCCATTCCCGGGCATCTCGGCGGAGGTAGTCGATAGCTCCGGCCGCCCGGTGCCGAATGGCGGCGGCGGATTCCTCACCTTGACCGAACCCTGGCCGGGAATGCTGCGAGGCATCTGGGGTGATGACGAGCGTTACCGGCAGACGTATTGGTCGCGTTTTGACGGCCAGTATTTTGCCGGCGACGGAGCCAAGAAGGACGATGACGGCGACATCTGGCTGCTCGGTCGCGTCGATGACGTCATGAACATCTCGGGTCACCGGATCTCGACCACCGAGGTCGAATCCGCACTGGTCTCGCATCCGGCCGTTGCCGAAGCGGCCGTGGTCGGGGCGACCGACCCTACGACCGGCCAGGCCATCGTCGCGTTCGTGACCGTGAAGGGCTCGGTTGCCGACGATGCTGAGGCGGGGGAGAAGTTGATCTCTGCTCTCCGCGAACACGTCGCCCAGCAGATTGGCAAGATCGCGAGGCCGCGGCAGATTCTGCTGACGCCGGACTTACCCAAGACCCGTTCCGGCAAGATCATGCGGCGACTCCTGCGCGACGTGGCCGAGCACCGTGAACTCGGAGACGTCACAACGTTGGCGGATCCGACCGTCGTCAACATGATTGACGAAAAGCTGAGGAGTGCTGCGGATACGGAAGAAACCTGACCTTCGGTTCAGCCAACCGCCTGCGGGGAGCCGTCGCCTGCGCACCGTGGGGCGATGAGGAAGTCCATCGACGCCGGCCGACGTGGCCGGTCGCTCAGGGTAGGCTCCCGGCATGCGACGGCGGCCCACTGACGCGCGCAAGCTGCCTATGGCCGGGGTTGGCGATGGTTAAGACCCTCCGTCGCTGGCGTCGACGGCTCGTGCGCGCCTATGAGTTGCGGTGTGCACGCGAGGATGCGCATGTTCGCAATCTGGTCGTGCCTCATGGGGTGTGGGCGTGTCACGCCTGTCCGCACGTCAGCCTGAACCTGGTGTCATTCAAGAACCACCTCGCTGACGTGCACGCCTGACCGCGCGCCCGATCACTTCACTGCTGAGCGGTTGCGACGAGTTCGCCGGCCGCGAGGGCCTGCTGCCCGGTAGCGAAGCCGACGACGGCAGCATGAGTAGTCGCGTCCAGACCGAGACTCGGCGCGGAAACAGCGACAACTCTGATGTGGTAGTGGTGCGTCCGATCGCCCGCTGGTGGGCAGGGCCCGGTGTAACCGAAGGCGCCGCTGTCGTTCTCGCCGCTCACTGACCCCGCTGGCAACATCGCGCCGGTGGGAAGCGAGGTCGTTCCGGCCGGGATGTCCCAGGCAACCCAGTGCCAGAATCCACTGCCGGTCGGCGCATCGGAATCGAACATCGTCACCACGAGGCTCTGTGTCCCCGCGGGCGCTCCCTGCCACGACAGCTGCGGCGATACCCCGGCACTGGTGCAGCCCCAGAACTGCTGCGGAATCGGTTTGCCCGCCCGGAGGTCCGTGCTCGTCACGGTCATCTTCGGCAAGCCGCTCGGGAGTCCGCTACGGACCTTGTGATAGCCAAATTGCCGGCTCGCCGCGAGGGCGGCCACGGTCGATCCCAGCAGCGCGATGACAGCCAGCAAAACGAGAACTGTGCTGCGGCGGGTGACACGTCGCATGGCGCCTCCACAAGCCTCGAATTGCGACAAAATGTCGCAGGCCCCTCCATCGTGTCACCGATCACGGAGGCCAGGAAGCTCTTATCCGCTGGCTAAGTGCGGTTACCCGCCTCCGACTGCCTCCGTCTCGGGCTGCGACGGACTCTCGATCCGGGTCTCGATGCGTGCCCCCACCTGCACGGTCCGCCCCACCGTGCAGAGCCGATCGTGCGACTTGGCGACCATGTCGGGCAGTACTTCGCGCGCGCTGAGGCCGCCTTCGGTATCGGGGAAGGAGATGCGAAACCGCTCCAGGATGTCGGTAAGGCGGTTGCCCAGCTCGTCACGCACCTTCTCCGCCTCGACAATCACCTCGAACGCCTCCGGCTCGGCTCGGCGAGAGGTCAGCGCATCGACGTCCATCGCCGTGCATCCGCCGAGTGCCGCGAGGAGCAGTTCGACCGGCGTGAAGTCACTGCCCCCGGCGCTGACCGTGACAACCGAGGCACCGCGGCCGTTGGTGGCTAGGAAGCGTCCTGGTGCGATGCGCTCGACGGTTACGCGGCGCGCGGAGTCAGTTCCCATAGGTCACACCTTGCCACGGGCGTGCGCATCGGCCCATCACGTGCGAGCGCCGGTGACCGGCGCCGTGACGGAGGAGTAGGCATGGGATATGGCCAGAACGACCTGGACGGCACCGCCCCGCTGGTTGCGGTTCTTCAACAAGATCAATGTCGGTATGCAGAAGCTCGGCCTCCCGCTAGGACCGACACAGGTGCTGACGCTGCGCGGGCGGAAATCCGGGGCGCCGCGCACCACTCCGGTCACTCCTATCACGGTCGATGGGCACCGCTACGTGATCGGTGGCTTCGCAAAGGGCGACTGGGTCGCGAACGCTCGGGCGAATGGGGAGGCCGTGCTGCGACATGGCCGCCGCACGGAGAACGTCCGGCTGGTTGAACTGCCCGAATCCGAACGCGGCCCGATCATGCGGGCGTTCCCGACCGAGGTGCCGCGCGGAGTGTTCTTCTTTGTCAACACCGGTGTCGTCGATGGGCCGACGCCGGACGCGTTCGAGAAGGGTGCTGGGAAGGTCGCCGTCTTCCGGATCGAGCCACGCTGACCAGTTCGAGATCCAGCGAGCGGCCGCGCGTGCCGGGCCGGGTCCGCGCATCAAGCGGGATGTGCGCTAGCCGGCTTCCGGGTATGTCGTCTGAGCGACCGAGCCGGTGTGGTCGACCGTGAACACGTCGTAACGGCCAGGACGGTATGTCACGCCCGCGACGGACGGAACCTTGTGCTGCAGGCTCCGTGCGGTCCACGACCTGGCGTGACCAGACACCTGCCACAACATGCCGGTGGCGTCGAGGGCAAACAGGTGGAACTTCCCGTTGAGGTCGACGGTTGCGTTCAGCTGAGCTCGGAACGGGCGGTTGACGATCTGCGTCCACGCCGTCCAGTGCCCGTTGACGTAGGACCTCTGATAAAGGGTTTGGTTCACGCCGACGGCGAATATGTCGAAGCGCCCGTTGGCATAGGTGACGGCAGGCGTACCGAGAACCGCGCCACCGAGGGATTGGGCGGACCAGTGGTCGTCGCTGCCCGAGATCTGCCATAGCGCGCCCAGCCAATCCGTGCCGAAGACGTGGAAGTTCCCGGCCGGGTCGCGTACGACGGATTCGCCACCGGCGAGTGGCACGGTACTGATCTGCTTCCACGCGCTCCAGCCGCTGGTTGTGGATGAGCGGTGATAGGTCGTTCCGTCAATCCCGAGGGCGAAGACGTCATATCGGCCGTTCGCGTAGCTGACGGCCGGCACGCCGATCATGACCGGGCCGTGCTTTTCCTCGTTCCACCCGGCGGTACCGCGCCAAACGTGCCGCAGGGTGCCGTCGGGACCGCGGGTGAAGACGTGGTATGCGCCCTGTGCGTCGTAGACGGCTCCGCCTGAGGCCTGCGGCGTACCGGTGAAGACGTCGCGGTAGTAGCGCGTCATCATCTGCGACGCCGACAGGCCCTGGGTGGCGCACGCCTCGGTGCCCCACTGACTGAGCGTCGTCCCGTCGACGGCCACACCGCAGCCCTCGCCCACGGCGTTGAGATCTGCTCGGAAGTTCGCGGGGAAGATCGCTCCGCCCTGCAGGGCGAGCACCGGCCAGGTGGCGTTTACAGCCGCATCGGTGGCCGTCGTGGTATTTCCGGGGATGTAGCGCTGGAATTGCGTGTCGTCGGTGACGTCGAAGCAATTGTCTGGGCTGTCGAGGTACCCGCCGAAGTGGTTGACCCAGTACCAGCCGCGAGTCTTGACGGCCAGCGCTCCGGCCTGCAACGACGCCGGAAGCCACCAGGGCGCCCATTCGCTGGGCACGACGTTACGCACATAGTCCCGGAACGGGACGGTGACGATCCCGATCGGAATCGAGCCCCGGCCGGCCTGGGTGTGCACCGCGTATAGCAGGACGCGGATCGTGGCCGGCGGCGCGGTGTCCGAGTAGTACCCGGTGCAGGACGGTCCGGACGACGACTTGACCACGTGCACGGTGCTGTCGCTCGGCAAGGTGGGAGCTGTGGGGGCTGCTCCGCTCCAGTACCGAACGGCCCCGACATAGTCGCTCTGTAGCGGGTGGATGGCGACCGGTACGCCATCCTGCTGCGCATCGATCATTTGGCCGTTGCCGATGTAGACCCCGACGTGGCCGGGTGACGGCCCGACCGCACCGGTGAAGAACACCAGATCGCCTGGGAGCAGCTGCGCCCTCGACACCGGGACACCCCCGTAGGCGCTCGCATTCTTGTACTGCGTTGTCGAATAGTGCGGCAGCAGGATGCCGGTCGCCTGATACACCGCGTAGAGGGCCAGGCCAGAGCAGTCGAAACCGACCGTGGTGCCGGTGCACGCCGGGTCATGGCCGATCGTCGGGCCGTAGATGTCTCCGCCCGCGAAGCAATAGGGGAGGCCGAGCTGGGCCTGTGCAGCAGCCACAATGGCGTTGCTTTGACTCGTAGCGGCCGGCGGCGCGCCCGGGACTGCTGCCGATCCCCGGTCGGCTGGGAGGCTGATGAGCGAAATGGCGGCCATGACGACCACCGAGAGGACCAACGCCAACACCGCGCGGGCCGTCCAAAACCGGCCCGGCGGACTGTAGCTCGCGGCAAACCTCCGAATGGCGCGGCCCCCATCGCCGGGCACGCCGAATTCGGCGTGCCTCCCCAAGTTAGCTACCAGAGTGGTGGTACGGCAATCGATGTGAACAGCCTGTCATCTCGCATTACCGATCTGTATGCATGATCCGTGGCCATGGCAACGGATCATGCATACCTTCAGCGGGTACGGCGAGACCGAACCACTAGGGGTGAAAGTAGCCGGTGGTGATGTCGTGAATGACGCCGTCAATGGGGCCCCCGCTTACGACGATCGTGCCTTGCCAGGGGGTGCCGAGGGCGAATATCAGCGCGATGCTCAGACCTATGACCAGCGTGAGTCCGCCGATGATCAGCGCGCTGCGAAAGCCGGCGCGCATGGTGAGTACGCCGGCGTTGGCTATCAAGGCGGCCCCGCTCACCGCCAGGGTGATCACATATAGGCTGGGCAGTTGTCTGGATGCCGCGGCGAGGCGCGCACGGCGGTCGGCGGTGAGCGCATCCATTGAGGCCAGGAGTTCGGTGCTGGTGGGCGTGCCGATCGCCGGCCTGGCCGCTTGCGCCCGCACGGCCTTCTCCAGGTCAGCGACGGCGCTCGCAGTCGCTGCATCGTTCCCTCGGGCGGCACTCGAACCACGCCATTCGTAGGTCCGCGTCGCAGAGAGGTAGCGCACCAGCGCAGCGTGGATCGGCTCGGCATTGACGCCGGGAGAGGTCGCCGCCCAGGCCAGGCGCGACGCGTTCCCGGCTTCGCTACTCACGATCGATTCGGCTGAGGAAAGGTATCCGGCCTCATTGGCGAGCGTTAACGCCGCCAGGATCGCAAACGCCGCCCCCAGGGGAGACATCAACGGCGAACAGATCGCATGCGCGGCGTCGCGTTGCCGCTCCGGAATCACCGCCCGGGCTGTGTACCGGCTGACTATCGCCACCAGCCCCGCGATCGCAAGGCAGCCCACGATCAGCAGTCCGACTGACTGGGATGTCAACCACACCATTTGGGTGGACCTTACGCCAAGCCGGCTCCGCTACTTGGTACCGCAGCCCCGGGCCTACGACGACGACTCCGATAGCCGTCGCCCGGGATCCGCCGCCGCGTATTGATTTACCTCAAGACCGGATGAAGACCAGTAGGTCGGCGTTGATCGTGTCGGCCTGCGTGGTTGGCATGCCGTGCGGGAAGCCGTGGTATGTCTTCAGCGTCCCGTTCGGGAGAAGTTTCGCGGACAGTGGTCCGGAGTCCGCGTAGGGCACGATCTGATCGTCATCACCGTGCATCACCAGTGCCGGCACCGAGATCTTCTTCAGATCCTCGGTGAAGTCGGTCTGGGAGAAGGCGACGATGCCGTCGTAGTGGGCCTTGGCGCCGCCCATCATGCCTTGGCGCCACCAGTTCTGGATGATCGGTTCGGACGCTTCCACGCCGGGCCGGTTGAATCCGTAGAACGGCCCGGACGCCAGCGAGTGGTAGAACACCGAACGGTTAGCGGCTACCTGTGCCTGAAAGTCGTCGAACACGCTCTTCGGCAGACCACCGGGGTTCGCGTCGGTCTGCACCATGAGGGGTGGCACCGAGCTGATGAGGACGGCTTTCGCGACGCGGCTCTCGCCGTGGCGAGCGATGTAGTGCACGACCTCGCCACCACCCGTCGAGTGACCGACGTGAACCGCATCATGCAGGTCGAGATGCGCTGTCACCGCGGCCAGGTCATCGGCGTAATGGTCCATATCGTGACCATCGCCGGTCTGCGCCGAGCGGCCGTGTCCACGTCGGTCGTGGGCGATCACCCGGTAGCCGTGCCCGAGAAAGAACAGCATCTGCGTGTCCCAGTCATCGGACGACAGCGGCCAACCATGGCTGAACACGATCGGCTGACCCGAGCCCCAGTCCTTGTAGAAGATCTCCGTGCCGTCGGTGGTCGTGATCGAGCCCATACCTGCCTCCCATGGCCGTTATGTGACGCGGCACCGCGCGAAGAAACGAGCCTACCCAGCCCCATCGCCCACAGCTACGCCCAAAAGTCCGGCCTTCGGACGCGTTCGGTGCCTCCGGTACAAGATCCTCGGTCGCGATCTTGGACCTATCGCCCGACAACGATTACTCAAAGATTCATCTCGCCCCTTGTGATCAAAGGCGTCAAGTGCGGAACAGCGCGCTGTACGCGTTGATGGCGGGCTGGCCACCGAGGTGGGCGTACAGCACGGTGGAGTCTTTGCTGATGTCGCCCGCGCGGATGAGATCGATGAGGGCGGCCATGGACTTCCCCTCGTAGACGGGGTCCAGAATGATGCCCTCCAGCCGGCCGGTCAGCCGCATGGCGTCCAGGGTCGAGGCCACGGGGATGCCGTACGCCTCACCGGCCCAGCCCTGGAGCACATTGATCTCGTCGTCGCGGAGGTCACGGTCGAGGCCGATCAGTCCAGCAGTGTTCCGGGCGATCTTCTCCACCTGGGCGCGCGTCTCGGCGATCTTTGCGGACGCGTCGATACCGAGCACGCGGCGCGGCCGAGCCTGTCCGGCAAACCCGGCGATCATGCCGGCGTGGGTGCTGCCGGTCACGGTGCACACGATGATCGTGTCGAAGTAGACGCCAAGCTGCTGTTCTTGCTGATGTACCTCGTCGGCCCAGTTCGCGAACCCCAATCCACCCAAGCGATGATCGGACGCGCCGGCCGGGATCGGATACGGGATGCCGCCGGAGGCACGCACCTCTTCCAGGGCATTGTCCCAGCTCTCCTTGAACCCGATGCCGAAGCCGGCGGCGACCAACTCGACCTGCGCGCCCATGATTCGCGACAGCAGAATGTTGCCAACTCGGTCATACACCGCGTCCGGCCAGTCCACCCAGCTCTCTTGGATCAGTCGCGCCTTGAGGCCCAGCCTCGCCGCCACGGCCGCCACTTGGCGAGTGTGGTTGGACTGAATCCCGCCGATCGACACCAACGTGTCTGCGCCCTGAGCGAGCGCGTCCGGCACGAGGTACTCCAGCTTTCGAGTCTTGTTCCCGCCGTAGGCCAGACCGCTGTTGCAGTCCTCGCGCTTGGCCCAGATCCGTGGGCCGCCAAGGTAATCGCTGAGCCGGTCCAGCGGATGCACCGGGCTCGGGCCGAACAGCAGTGGGTAACGGGGAAAGTCCGCAATTGACATGGCGTGACCATCGTCGGGTCGGCCGGCGACGTCAACCCATCAGGTCGGTCGCCGTAACTCACGCTTCGCTGGGTCGGATCACCCCTGATTCGTAGGCAAACACGACGGCTTGTACGCGGTCGCGCAGCCCCAGTTTCGCAAGCACATGCGCAACATGCGTCTTTACCGTCGCCTCACTGACCACGAATTCCTTCGCGAGCTCGGCGTTCGACAGGCCACGCGCCATGAGGACGAGGACTTCTCGCTCGCGCGCTGTCAGCTGCTCGAGTTCTCGAGGAGCAGGCCGGGCGGCGTTGGGTGGGCGGCGCACATACTCCTCGATCATGCGACGAGTTACTGAGGGCGCCAGCAGCGCTTCGCCCGACACGACTGCGTGGATCCCGGTCACCAGTTGTTCCGGCGGAACGTCCTTCAGCAGGAACCCACTCGCTCCGGCGCGCAGCGACTCGTATACGTACTCGTCCATATCGAAGGTCGTCAGCATCAAGATCTTCGACGGGCATTGACCCTCGACGAGGCGTCGCGTCGCCTCGATCCCGTCCAGGCCGGGCATGCGCACGTCCATCAACACGATGTCAGGGAGCAGCCGCCGCGCGGCGGCTACCGCTTCGTAACCGTCCTCCGCCTCGCCCACGACCTCGAGATCGGTTTCAGCGTCGAGAATCAGCCGGAAGCCGGCGCGCACAAGCGCCTGATCGTCGGCGATGAGCACGCCCAGGCTCATTGGCTGACTTCGTCGGGCACGTCGACCTGCCGCCCGGTCATGTATGCACCGGAAGGCGGCCCCGCAACCGGAAGCCGCCCTCAGTTCGAGGCCCGACGTCGAGGTCTCCTCCATAGATCGAGACCCGTTCGCGCATTCCGAGCAGACCGTGTCCACCGTTGCCGCGACCGTTCGCTCCACGACCGTCGTCGACGACCTCGACTTCGACCTGCCCGGTGGCGTAGCGCACCCGTACCTCGGCACGCTCCGCCGACGCATGCTTGATCGTGTTGGTCAACCCCTCCTGAACGAGCCGGTACGCAGTGAGGTCGATGCCTGCCGGCAGGCGGACCGGCTCGCCTTCGATCCGCAAGTCAACCTGGAGCCCCGTCTCCTGCGCATGCGCGACCAGCGTTCGCATGTCGGCCAGGCCCGGTTGCGGGGCCCGCGCCGCCGCCTCGTGATCGTCCGTGCGCAACACTCCGACCAGGCGACGCATCTCGGCAAGCGCCTCCCGACCGGTCTGCTCGACAGTGAGCAATGCGTGGCGCTCTTTCTCCTGCTCGGCCGCCAGCAGCCGGCGAACCGCGGACGACTGCACGGTCATCACGCTGACGCTGTGCGCGACCACATCGTGAAGCTCCCGCGCGATGCGGGCCCGTTCCTCAGCGATTGCTTGCCGCGCGTCTTCCTCACGCGTCTGCTCCAACCATGTCGCCCGTTGCTCGGCGGCCTCCGCATGCGCTGCCCGCGCCCGTAACGCGAAACCCGCCAGCCACGCGACCGTGAACAGCCCCGGCAGCGCGTAGTCGCCCGCCGCGTGGTCCGGATTGTTGACGACGACGATCGTGATACCGGCGAGCACGACCGCCAAGCCGAGGCAAGCCCGCCTTCCGTCGGGCAGGTTGCCGAGCAGGAATGCCGAGACCATTCCAGCGATGTAGACGGTGATCGGGAAAACGACCAATCGACCGTCGACGAACGACAATGCTGCGGCAATCAACCAAACGCCGGCCGGGGCAGCTAACGGGAAACGGCGTCGCCCGAGCAGCGGCAGCACCACGACCGCAACGGCCGGAACGGCGAACCACGACGGGGACGTCGGCGCGTTATTCGCGTCTCC
>Ga0207683_10002986_pt1 | contig 14766 bp, 15 predicted proteins | sample KBSM73metaG_FD_184333 | JGI IMG/M metagenome (GOLD analysis project Ga0207683, IMG submission 184333) | Miscanthus rhizosphere microbial communities from Kellogg Biological Station, Michigan, USA - KBS M7-3 metaG (SPAdes) (version 2) | ecosystem: Host-associated > Plants > Roots > Rhizosphere >... | reverse complement strand
AACAAATAGGCCGGCCCGACGCCGAACATGACGGCGGGATGCCGGTAGATGCGGTAACGCAGCCGACCCAGCGGCGAACGCGCGAGATACTCCTGTACGGTCAGCGTGTCGATGTCGCCCATCCCGCGGCGATCAAGATTTCCGGATGTCGAATGATGAGCGGCGTGGGTGCGTCGCCAAAAATCGTACGGCGTCAGCGTCAGCACCCCGATCACGCGACCCACCCAGTCGTTGGTGCCGCGGCGATGGAAGAAGGCACCGTGACCGCAGTCGTGCTGGATCATGAACAGGCGTACGAGAAAGCCCGCGGCAGGCACCGCGAGCAACAGGCCGGGCCAATAGCCAAGATCGAGGGTTACCCACATCAGAAACCAGAGCGCGACCAGCGGCCCGGCTGTGATGACGAGTTCGACAATGCTGCGTGTGGGGTTCGGAGCGCGATAGCGCGCCAGGGTCTGGGTCAAGCGGCGGGCATCGAGCGCAGCAGAGGTCAAGCGGATGTTTCCTCGTTCCAGTGAACCTGGTGTCGGGCGTCAATGTGTCGGCTGGCCGATGGCGCAACCCTGCCGCTCGGCGTCATTGCCGCGCGGCGCGCTTCTGAACGCCAGGGTTCGATCGCTGCCTACTGCATGGCGGTGAGCAGGTTGGCGCAGGCCTGGGCGACGCTACGGTCGGGCGAGGCGTTTCCGGGAAATGTCGCCCAGCCGCCTTTCTCGATGTAGGAATCCTGCATCCATGAACTGACCTTTTTCAGTTCGGCCATGTTCGCCGTAGCATCGGCGCCGTGCCTGAACTTGTCAGCGCACATCGGGGCAAGCACCGCCACCACGGCGGCGCCGGCATTCTTGTCCGCCAACTGTTTCGCAGTACTGCCCAATGTCCATCCGCCCCAGCCGAAGCCGATGACCACTGTCGCGACGAAGCCAGCGAACGCGCCCTGCAACAGACGCGTGAGCGAATCCCCTTGCAGGATTGAAGGCATTTCCATGGTGATTTCCTTCGACAAATTTTGCAGCAATGAGCAACGGAGACCCGAACGGGATTCCGGTCAAAAAGCTGTCTTAAAGTGCCGGCCGCTTTGAGCAGGCGTTTCGGTCGAAACAAACATGCGCCCCTTTCGCAATTAAATCTGTATAAAATTGACCACCCAATGAACAAATAAGTCTTCGCGGCGCTTGATGAACCGAATTGCTGCCGGCACGCCCGTTGCATCGAAGCAGCGACCTGATCCGACGAAAGGAGCCAGCATGCGTATCCATGTCGGCTGTGAGCTCAGCTTCGAGTTTCCACAGACCACACCTATGATCGTGACACTGAACGTGCATTTTTCGCGCTTCTCCGACCTGGAGCGTCCGGACTACCTGATGACCACGCCCTCGGTCCCGGTCGAGGGCTATCGCGATAGTTTCGGAAACTGGTGCAGCCGCCTCGTTGCACCCACCGGCCGCTTCAGTCTCGGCACGAATGCGGTCGTTCGTGATGCGGGCGCGCCGGAGCCGGCCGAGCTGGACGCCTTGCAGCACCAAGTCCAGCACCTGCCGGCGGACACCCTGCTGTTCCTGCTTGGAAGCCGCTACTGTGAGACGGATCGGCTTTCCGACGAGGCGTGGCGCCTGTTCGGACCTACGCCGCTTGGCTGGCCGCGGGTGCAAGCGATCTGCGACTTCGTACACACCCACATGACCTTCGGTTACGAGCACTCTCGCCCCACGCGAACGGCGTGGGAAGCCTACACCGAGCGCCATGGCGTTTGCCGCGACTTTGCGCATCTGGCAGTTACATTCTGCCGCTGCCTCAACATCCCCGCTCGCTATTGCACTGGCTACATCACCGATATCGGCACCCCGCCGCCCTACGGGCCGATGGATTTTGCGGCATGGATGGAAGTCTATCTCGGCGGCCGCTGGCACACCTTCGATCCGCGCAACAACGCCCCCCGGATCGGGCGCATTCTCATCGCCCACGGCCGCGACGCCGCCGACGTGCCTCTGACGCATATTTTCGGTCCCGGCACGTTGCCGGGCTTCCGTGTCTGGGCAGAGGAAGCGTCACCAAACTCTAGCCTGGCCGCGTGACCGTCCCCGGTTGTGGAACGCAGATGTCTGCGACGAGGGCCGTTCCGGCCCTCGTCGTACCGGCACTGGCGCAAGTCGCCAGCTTGCGGACGACCACATCCCCTGAGCACGCCTCTGCCGCTTTCTCCGCGCAACATTGGACGAGGGGAGAGCGGCGGGGTGTACTGGAGAAGGCCCTGCAATAAATGTAAAGTGCGCAGGGCCGGCCGCGACGGTTAATCCCGCCGCGCCAGAGGCAAGCCAGGCGCCCCAGTCGACGGATTGGGTGCGGCGTGCCGGGACGCCCTGTTATGGCCACCAGACGAAGATCGGCGTTCGATCCCAAGTCCTTTCTCGCCCAGGTCGGCGAGGGCAGAACCATATCCAAGTATCGCAAGGATCAGGCTGTCTTCCAGCAGGGCGATCCCGCGGACGCCGTGTTCTACATCCAAAAGGGCAAGCTCAAAGTCACTGTCGTTTCCGGGCAAGGGAAAGAGGCGGTCGTCGCAATTCTTGGACCGGAGGAGTTCTGCGGTGAGGGCTGCCTGGCCGGACAACCGCGGCGGATCGCGACCGTCAGGGCGATGACGGAATGCACGATCATGCGGCTCGAGAAAACGACCATCATGCGCGTGCTCTATGACGAGCCGGCGTTCTCGGAGGTCTTCATGTCTCATCTCCTGGCTCGCACCATGCGAGTCGAAGAGGATCTCGTGGACCAGCTCTTCAACTCGAGCGAAAAGCGTCTTGCGCGGCTTCTTCTACTGCTCTCAAATTTCGGCAAAGAAGGGCGGCCGGAGCCGCTCATCGCCAAGATCAGCCAAGAAACACTGGCAGAGATGATCGGCACGACGCGCTCGCGGGTGAGCTTTTTCATGAACAAGTTTCGGCGTTTGGGGTTCGTCGATTACAACGGCGAAGGCCTGGAAGTTCATAGCGCATTGTTGAACGTGATTTTATACGACTAGCTGGCGTGTCGCTGCCGCGGCATCGTCTCGCTGGATGCGCGTCGAGACCGCGTCGCGCGACGTGCGACATCGAACGGGTCAGAATAGGAAGCGCAGTCCGCCGGTTCCGCCTTGCATCGTCGCGCCGCTGCCGGCAGTTCCTTCGTAACGGACGAACAGGTCGAACGAACGCAGCGCCAACGTCATGCCGAGCCCGAACACGGCAGCGTCGCGCGGAGCGTTCGCGCCATTGACCGTGAAGGAAGCGCCGGGCGTACCGTCGAGAAAGGCGGTGGCGATACGCTGCGTACCGGCGAGTTCGCGTGCCCAGCCGAGCCGACCGTTCAGCCGCGCCGGCGCCGCGAGCCCCACGGGCAGGCCGTACACGACCTCGGCGCCCAGAATACCAAGCGCCGAGCCGGTGGTATTACGAGCCACGTTCAAGTTCGCCGCGCCAGCGCCGACCTCAGTAAATGCGCCTTGTCTGATCGCGATGCCTTGTACCGCTACGAAAGGTTTCAACACCGTGCGCGCGTCCAGGTCCAAACGGTAGCCGGTTTCGACCTGCGAGAGGAACGTTGTGCCGTTGAAATTGCTGGTGGCCGAGCGCGCGACGCCGGGAAAAACGATATCGCGGGTGATCGATGCGTCGCTGTAGGCCGCGCCGATCGCGCCTTCGACGTACCAGCGTCCGGGCGCGTAGCGAGCGTAAGGCGTAACCGCGAGCGTATTGACGGTTCCGCTGCCGGAGATGCCGCTCGTGTTAAAGCCGGTACCCGCATATCCGAACGCGATGCCGGCCTGCAGCGAGGGATCGAACTGATGCTCCAGGCCGCCAACAAGACCCGCGGTCCGTGAGCGGACGGTGTGGCTGTCGCCGTTGCCGGAAAGGTCGCCGGCGCCACCGAATACGCTGAGCCATTGCTGCACTTGACCCGTGACCTTGGTGGCGGCGCGCGCTCGTTCGCGCACGGCCCCGAGGAAGAGCTGTCCCGCGCCCATCACCACGGTTGAGACATCCGCATAGACCTCGCCGTCGAGTTGCACGAGGGCTGCGCGCAGCGGCGCGCTATCGCCGAAATTGAGGAGGTCGAGGCTCTTATAGATGCCGTCCATGTCGGTGAACGGCGCGGCGTACGGGCCCCGATCGAGCGCCGCCGCAACGGCGCCAGCATTGCCGCTGCCGGCGCGCGGCTGGTAGGCGAGCGCAAAAGCGCCGATCGCCTGTTGGTTGATGTAGTCCGACGCGGGCAGGAACTGCAAACCTTGACAGTTCGGACCACTCGGCGTGCCGGCTGCGTACGCCTGTGCCGTGCCACCACTGCCGAAGCCCGGGATCGCCGCCCCTTGCGCCACCAGCACGCACGAGCCGGACGGAACGGTCACGATCGTGATCATGGTCGGCGTGGAAGGCAGAGCCAACAGGTCCTTGATCTGCGCCGGCGTCAGTCCGCGGATGGTGCTGGGATCCGCCATGAACGAGCGGTTGGGAAAGCTGGCCGGCGAACACTCCGGACAATAGACCCGTACGTATTGGGTCGGCGCGGAGGTCACCACCATGGCGGCCGGCGCGGTAGGAACGAACGACGCCGTGGGCGGCACGCTGCAGATATAGGCGTTGGCGTCCGCGCCGGTGGTGATCGAGGGCACCGAGCCTGGAAGACATTGTCCGGGCTGCTTGAACACGGGCCCCGTCAACACCACTCCCGGCGGCAAGGGGAGGCCGGATTGGGGGCGGGCTTCTCCTGCGACGCCCGCCACCAACGCGACGACGCCGGCCAGGATCGCGCCGACACGCCTCGCGCGCGCTCCACCACGCATCTGTCACTCCCGCTCCCAGAGGCGCCGCAAGGAATGCGTGCTCAACCGCCGACGCGATGCAGAAGCGGCCGGACACGGATACGGTCAAGAAAAACTGAGATCTTTATAATACGGCAGGTTCGGCTTGACCTGGGCCCAACGGGATATCAGGCGCGATTTTGCCTGTGCGTTGCAGCGCTGCCACAGCGCTGTCCTAGGGCTCCTGGCGCGATGCCGGACGCACGCGCTCCACGCCGATCGCTGCACAGCACGGGTCGATTTCGGACGGGAGCGCTATTGCTTCGGGCCGAACCGACAAGACCAGCCCGCGTCGCTGGAAATGATAGATCGCCAGGAAGGCGAGCTGTTCAGGCAGAGCGCTTCTTTGCCGCCGGCGTGATGGACGCGTGATGGTTGGCCGCGTCGCGGGCTAATCGGAGCGCCCGCAACTTCGCGGTCCTTTCGCGCATGGCGTGCTTGTCTGCCAGATATTCGGCCATGGCCTGCTGGCCCTCACGCAACCGCTCTTCCTTTTTTTGCAAGGCGGTTGAGCCACGTTCAGAAGTCTCGGGAGAGTTCGTGCTCAACGTCGTAACTCCATTTTGTCGCGGTCCCGGCAATGCCCGGCAATCACTAGTGTATCTCGGCCAAATCGTAGAGGCGCTGATAATGCGGCACAATGCGTTGCAAGGCCCGATCACAAGCATACGCGTCGGACTGTCCGCGATGGAAACGAGACACCGTCCATGTGGCGATGGCAAAGTCGTCAACGACCGGGACGACGATGATGCCCCAGGCCTTCTCGCAATCCGCGCAGGTGCGAAGCTCGGCGATGATCAACCGTTGGATATCGTCCTTGGTCTTCGGAAGTTTTTCCACGATCGCACAATGACCGACTTGGGCTCCCGGACAGATCACCGGCTCTTCCAATATGTGGGGTGACAGACGGAAAAACTCAATGGCAGGTCGGGACAAGAAGGCGCGGCGACTGCGGTCGCTGCGTGCGCTGTTCGAAGATGCCGGGGGGGGGCCGGTCCAGCGGCCGATTGCCGATCCAGGCTCTCCTTGGGGCGGCCCTTAGGGCGGCCGCCGGACTTTCCGGCCTGACGCGGTGCAAGTCGGGTTTTTGTCGCTCGCAACCAACCGGCGGATCGTGCGTTGGCAACGATGGAGAAACGCAGCTCAGAAGAGCCCTGAACAAGGCACCGGTATCGTGTCGGACCTCTCAAGAAGCAAACGCCGTCATGCTCTCGCTTGCACCAGATGTGGAGCTGGGATGGACGAAGTTCTCAGCATCGCTCCCCTGGCAGGGGAACCGGGATTAATCGCGTACGAGTGCCCGAATTGCGGGTACGTGACGAGCGTGCTCATTCATTCCGATGGCGGCTGATAGCTGAGTTGTTTGTATTCGACACAGGCAGGTTTCGGGCAGTGTCGCAGGCGGCCCGTCAGTCCGTCTTCATCAGCCCCGCAGCTCTCAAGGCCTGGGTGATGACACCGCGTATGTCGACGGCGGAGGACGGCGGTGCGCCTGGTGGAACGGGAGGCCTCACCGGCCTCTGGTCGATGGCGATGGCGGTCGGCGGGCGGTTCCGGACGGGCGTGCTGTCCTTCGCCGTGGCCTTATGGGTGGCTTGTGCCAAGCCCCAGAATTTTGCGATGCGATAGGAGGAGGAAATTCCGACCTCGAGCAGAAAAGCTCCGGCGGCACCGCACTGGTCGTCGGCAGTTCCGACGGAGAGCGGGGTGCCATGGGCCATGCCGGAGATGGCATAGGATTCGATCAGATCCTCGCCCTGCGTATTGCGCCAGACCTGACGCGGATAACCGTCCACCGTGTCCCGAAAGGTCGGAGCCATCGGGAGCCCATGCACATCGGTCCATTGCTTGACGATCTCAGCCGCGTTGGACGGTACCACCGTTGTGTCCATGCCACCGTGCCAGACCGAGATCCGCGGCCACGGTCCCCGGTGTGAGGACGCATGTCGCACCAAGTCTCCCCACACGTCAGCAGGGCGGGCGGGACTCTGAAACATGCTTTGGAATGCTTCCTGGACATTCGTGGCGGCGCCGTACGGCAGGCCCGCGATGATGGCCCCACCGGCAAAGATGTCGGGATAGGCTGCGAGCATGACCGAGGCCATGGCACCTCCGGCCGACAGCCCGGTGACGTAGACGCGACGGGCGTCGATACCGTGATCGAGCACCATCTTGTCGACCATCTGCCGGATCGAGAGAGCCTCACCTTGTCCCCGCTGCGCGTCGCCGGGTTGAAACCAGTTGAAGCAGCCGTTCGGGTTGTTTGCGTGCTGTTGCTCAGGAAGAAGCAGCGCGAAGCCATACCGCTCGGCGAGTGTCGACCATCCGGCGCCGTACTCATAACTTGCCGCCGTCTGCGCGCATCCGTGAAGAACGACGACGAGGGCGGATCGGTCCGCAACGCGGGCGGGCAGATACGTGAACATACGCAAGGCGCCGGGATTGGATCCGAAACCGCGAATCTCCTGCAAGCGGCTCGATGCCTCGTTGAAGTCGGACGTTCTCAGACCGATCTTGGCGGCGCCTCGCATGAGCGTCTGCCACTTTTGACGGTCGTGCAGCAGGCTGGCGGTTGTTTTTCCAAGACCAGGCACTGAGAGACCTTTCGCACGGTTAAGGACGACTTGCGCCGTGACACGGCGCAAACAACGAGCCGGCAGACGAGGGAGGCCGCTACCAAAACTTGGAGGCGGGGGGAGCAATCAGCTCAGGTCTGTTCGAGACACCCGAATAGCGTGGACACTGCGGCGGATGCAGTGGCATGTTTGTTGCGATGCAATAGAGCGCAAGTGGGTCGAGTAGCGTGATCGAGAATATATTTTATGATTCGCCACCCACCACGCTGATACATGCGCGTGTGTTGTCGACGAGACGGCGAAGCGCATCACTCGTTGAGTTCGGTGAAAAAACGCGCCGGCCGGGCACTGCTCCGGGGGGCGCAGCGTCTCTCACTGCGGTCGGGCTTTGTCGACCATGATGGACATTCCCCAAATGGCCTTGCCGCTCTTGCTCCGATAATCCGCGAGGGCATTTCCGATAGCCTTCCCCACATCACCCTCGCCGGCGACCTCTCCGGTCCACTCGTGCACATACTCTTCGTTCTGCTTGAACCCGATCCATACCTGCATACGACGCTCCTACCTTGCAGAGCCGGCTTCCGTTCAGCGCTGAGCCCAGCTCCGCCCGCAAAGAGGGGCCTGCCGTCATCGCTCGTTCAGCGGCTCTGCACACAAACGTCCCCGCAGGAAATTAAGTTCCGGTAGAGCGAGCAGGCGGCCCGACGGAAGCGCAATCCGGAACGAGCCCAGGCGCAGCTTCAGACAGGAACTTAGCCTCAACGCTCTTGTTGTCACGTCACGGAGGGAACTGAAGGAGCAGATATATGAACGCCAACGAACAGAAGCCTGGCCAGCAGAATCAAGGTGGCCAGCAAAACCAGGGCGGCGGTCAAGGCGGTCAGGGTGGCCCGGGCGGCCAGCAGGGCGGCGGCGGCCAGCAGAAGCCGGGTCAGCAGGAGCAGAAGCCCGGGCAAGGTGGCCAGCAGGGCGGTCCAGGCCAGGGCGGCAAGCCAGATCAACGATAAGCTTGGACGTTAGTACTGCGCCCCCGACCTTGGTCGGGGGCTTTTTTTGCGCGCATGCGTGACATTGACGTCCGAGCGACGAACAACGTTGACAGAGAAAGCCGCAAACATCTTGGGACGTCTTCGCGACTGAAAAGCGCGAATCAGCGAAGCGAAAATATCTCGGCTTTGCCCCTCGTTTGGTCGGGGGCAGGACCGTGCGGCGGACGCGGCGCTCCCCGAGCGGTACGCCAGTGCATCTGACCGGTACGGCGGTGCCGCCTTCGTGCCGCGCAAAGCGAAACATGTGAGATTTTTGCAACGCTCCGCGTTTTTTTGAAACGCGTCACAGTCCGGCACTGATTTTCTGTTGCGATGTCTCTCAACGACAACAAGGGGCGGCGTCATGCATCAATCTACCTGGGTGATCCTCCTGTTTCTTATGGCGGGGGAGATCGTCATTCTGGCGATCGGGGGCTTTGTCTTGTGGCTCGTCGGGGAATTCGGCGATGCCCCGAAATGGCTGAGATCGCGCCATCTGCGCAAGGGCCGCAGGGCGCAATAGCGCAAGCGTGTCAGCGCGCGCGTCGGGTTGCGGCGAATGGCGCCTGTGAGGCCCGTCGCCTGGGACAGGCGCGGTTTGATTCGGTGATGCGCGCGAGTGCTGCGCACAAACGGAGACCATGGGTCGCCCGGTGCGGCGGCGGCGGCCGGACGGGCCGCTGGCGCGGCGCTTCGCGTCGAGCGTTACGCGAAAAGCGTCGACGGACCTTTGCAACTAAAGTGCGCGTCGGTTTCGCCTCGCCGAACGCACCAGATCGCGCACAGCGCAAGTCAGTAGCTCGCTCAGTCGCAGGTCCGTGTGGCGCGGGTGTAGTGCGTGCTCAACCGCTATGGTGCCGTCGGCCTCATCGCAAGGGTGGCTGCCCGCGCAATCCCCCGGCATCTCGTCTCCAGAACTGAAGCCGGTCCCAACGATGGCGCGGAGCAAACGATCGCGATGCGTCGGAGAAGTACAATCCGGCCCTGTACATCTCGGGATCGTTCCCGCTCCGACATTTTGCACGCTCGCTACATCGCCATTCTGCTTCGGCTTCGGTCACACCGCGAGGCAATCAACTTGGAGTGTGCACCGGAACATTTCGGAATCATGAGAGTTGGGGAGCGTCTACACCTTCAGAGGAAAACAAAAATGAGAACTTATCTTGTGATCGCGGCAGCCGCCGCGATGTTGACCAGCAACGCGATGGCCCAACCGGCCAATCGTGATGCCAATACGCCTGCCGTCAATAGTCCCAACACTCCGCCCAACCCGGGAGCGCCGGTCGCCGGATCGAACAGCTTCACCGAAGGCCAGGCGAAGTCGCGCATCGAGTCGAACGGGTTCGCGAGCGTGAGCGAACTACGCAAGGACGAGCAGGGCGTCTGGCGCGGGAAGGCCGTCAAGGACGGCAAGACCGTAACGGTAAGCCTCGACTTCCAGGGCAACGTGACCGCGCGTTAGCGCTCGGCCGCTGCGTCCTACAAACCACATCCCCGAACAGGGGTTTCAGGAGGAACTTGATGACCGCTATCATTTCACGACTTTACAACAACTACGCGGATGCCCGAGACGCAGTTCGTAATCTTGAGGCCGCTGGCGTCGCACACAGCGATATCAACATCATCGCGAGCAACGCGGACAACTGGTATTCATCCGATCGCAAGCCGGGCAAGGATACGTTCCCGGACCGCGATCTCGACGGCAAGGATGATCGTGCCGAGGCCGCCGGCGCCGGCGCCGGAGTTGGCGCGGCGGTGGGCGGAACCGCAGGTCTGCTCGCGGGGCTCGGGCTGATGGCCATTCCAGGAGTCGGTCCCGTGGTCGCGGCAGGATGGCTGGTTGCCACGCTTGCCGGCGCCGCAGCGGGAGGCGTTGCGGGCAGTGTCGTCGGCGCGCTCACACAGGCCGGTGTCAGCAAAGAGGATGCCGATATCTATGCGGAAGGACTGCGCCGCGGCGGTGCCGTTGTGAGCGCACGCGTGCCGGACGCGGATGCGACGCGGCTGCAAGCCATCATGGACCGGTCCGCCGTGAACGTACGCGAACGCGCCGGGGTGTATCGGCAAGGCGGATGGCAGGCATTCAACGTCAAGGAAACCCCGTACACCGCGGATCAAGTTCGCAAAGAGCGCGAACTCTATATGCAGCGATAAGCGGCCCGCGATCGCGCTGAAATGCGCGAGAGCTTAGCCACGAGCCGAGAGCCCGCCTATCTCACAGATAGGCGGGCTCTTCGCCTTCAAGTGTGCAACGGTCGTGGCGCCGCCTTCGATTATGGAACTTTCGGCCCGACCGCGTCCGTTTGTCGGATAGGCGACTCAACGTTTGCAAATAATTCCGCCGCGCTGGCGGTCCACCTGAAAAAAGCGGCTGTAGTTGTCGTATAGTGGTGATGAGAGTTCGTGAGCGTTCGGCTGGGTGTCGATGATTACTCCTGTCGAGTGCAGACAACGCGCCGTCGAATGCCGGCAGATGGCTGAGCGCGCGCCGACCTTGAGGGTGCGCTCAATCCTCACCGACATGGCGTGGACCTGGACCAGGCTGGCGCTCGAAGCCGAGCAGCTCAATCCGAAGACCGCCCGACCGCTGCAGCCGCTCGTTCGTCCGTCTTTGCCTCCGGAGCCGCCCCACAGCGGCGACTGATCGCCTCTTCGCGGCCATCACCCGATGACTGGGCCGCCGCGGCCGTCCCGGTGGCCTCCTTTATTCCGGGACCTCCATAATTTCGCCTTGCATGGCGTCCTATTGAGCCTCCGGTTACCGCTGCTGGGAGGGGACATGCAGCCTCAATCGATAGCTTCTGAAGCACGTTCGCTTCTTCCGTTGTGTCCAAGCTGCGGCGCACCGATGCGTATCCGTACCATCGGCGTCATCGACACACGGGAGGACGTCAAGTTTGCCTGTACCGCGTGCCATACGGAAACCACCAAGAGCTACAAGCTCGGCGATTAGTGCGAAATCGTCACTTTGGATCGTGATTTCGCCCGTGGCTCCGCTCTGCCGACACTCTTGTCCCGGAAGCGCGCGGATTGCTCTCATCCGCGGCTTGTGAGAGCTGCTCCCATTGGGCGCCGCGCGCGGGCCTGCGTCCGCGCGGTGTGGCGCGTCAATTCTGCACCAGGTCGGCTTTTGATTGCACTCGCCAGGTTGGTGGAACCTTCTGGGGGCAATACGGTCAGGTCGGAGATTCGAGAGGACCCGGATCCAGGCGGCTCTGGGTGACGCTCGAGACGAAATCGGCGATGAGCAGCCGCAACTCGTCCATCGAGGGGATGTCCATCAGCAGGGCAACATAACCCCGAATCTCCTTCTTGCTGATTTCGAACCTGATGTGGAGAAACAGAACCAGGCGTTCCGGGGTCTCGCCGGTTTTAAACATGTGCCGGCTGTCGCCGCGAACGACGACCGGCAGCGACATCCTGAGCCCGCGCTTGAGCAGGTTTGCAATCGTCGCCACCCAGCTATTGAGAAGGATGTTGCCGGTTTCGGCCAAGGCTTCATCTTCGAGATCGACGATGTCTTCCAGCGGCAGTTGCCGACCTACGACCGCCCGCACCAGTTCGAGACTATTGGCCTCCGGAAAGATCAGCAGCGCGCGGCCGGCGAAGGCTCCGCTGAAGTCTTGGCGCACCGCCACGAGGTTCGGGTTATCCGGCTTGGCCACCAGCTGGGTTGCCTGATCCTGGGACAAAATCTCGACAGCGGGAACGGAGAGCAGAACCTCGTGCTCTACCATCTGACGCAGGCTATTGGCGGCGCGCGCCATCGCGATATTCGACACTTCGCCGAGGGCGTCGCGCTCCAGCTCGGTCAGCGGGGTGAGATGCCCGATCGTCATCGGCGCGTGATCCTCGGAGTCGCCAGACATCGCCGGAAAGACCTGGCCGGAAGGGTCGGTCGGGCGATGCTCAACCTCAAGCCAATCTTTGCTCGCATTTGTCCTGACTTGGCGGCCAATGCGCCTCGATCGGCACGCACGTCCCCGGTGCCACGAGACGGTTGTTGGAACTTTTCGGTTGGGTCGACGCAGTGTGCGGCCTGAGGTAGCAGTCAGGCGCGCGATCCCGACTTTCGTACATTTACCCTCGCATTGGAACCTGCTTTTTTGCCGCTTGTGTCGCCTCATGGATAGCGCATAGTTGATGCGACCAATCATTCCTATTTGAAGCGCCCATTAGCGCGTCATTTTGAACAGGTGTTCTGTGCGCAAGAAACCGTATGGCGTGGAGCGGGCCGGACAGAAAGGCGCTCGGTCCAACGTCGAACGAGATCGATCCCTGCCGCAAACCCAATTGGGACCCCAAAGGTTGTCGGGCACGCCGGATGCGGCTGCGCATTTTGCGAGCCGCGGACCGAAGTCGCTCATGAAAACGACCAACCTCGCCACCAGAGGAATGGTGTCGGGCCGTTCGGGCGCGGCTCCGGCGTCTTCGGCGGCGAGTGCCAACGGACGACAGCGGAAGCCGTCGCCGTCTGCCAGCTCGGCCGGTCGCCAGCAGAAGATCGAAGAGCGGATCGCAGCGGCGACCGAGGAACTCGCAAGCGGAATTACCCAATCGGCGTCGGCGGCAGAAGAGCTGCGACGGGCCATGGAACAGATCGCCAGTGGTGCCGAGGAAGCTGCCAGCGCCGCGCAACAGACCGTCGCGGTCGCCGCCACGACGGCTGCGACGCTTGCCCAAGCCCGTGATCGGGCCGACTCGGCCCGTCGACGGACTGAGACCTTGCAAGGCCAACTTGTGGAGACGTCGAACCAGATCGGGGCATGGGCGAACAACATCAAGCATAACGGCGAGCGCCAGGCAGGTTCGGTCTCCATCATCGAACAGCTCAGCCAGCAAGCGGCAAGCATCGGAGACGTCACGAAAACCGTCGGACATGTCTCGGACCAGACCAATCTGCTCGCTCTCAATGCCGCCATCGAGGCGGCGCGTGCCGGCGATCACGGCCGCGGCTTCGCGGTCGTTGCCGACGAGGTACGCGCCTTGGCCGAGGCGTCGGAGAAGAGTGCCCGCGAAGCACAAAATCTGGCGGGCAGTATCCAGGAACAGGTGACCTCCGTCGCCGCGATGATCAAAGCGGCAGCGGACGGCGCTGCCGCGGAGGCGCAGAAGAGCCAGACCGTCATCCTGGCGCTGGGTGAGCTTCGCAAGGAAGTGGGATTCCTGACCCAGAGTGGCCAATCGATTGCGGTGGCGGCGCTGGAAGCGGAAGCCGCAGCGCGGGAAGCGCAAAAGGGCGCCGAAATCATTGCGGCCGCGGCCGAGGAGCAGGCCGCCGCTGCGGCGGAAGCTCTCCGCAGCGTGGAGCAGCAGAGCACGGCGCTCGAGGAAAGCCAGACCGCCACGCAATCGTTGGCAGCGATGGCCGGTAACCTCGGCAATGTTTCGAAAGCCGAAGGAGGTGCGGATCAGCTTGCATCGGCAGCCGAGGAGTTGTCGACGGCGGTGCAGGAAATATCCGGCTCGGCCGCGCAGATCATGGCGGCCGTGGAGCAGATCAGCCGGGGTGGGCAGCAGCAGGCTTCGGCGACGCAGGAAGCCAGCGCCGCGCTGGATCAAATCGAAAAGACGGCGCGGGCCGCCACGGAGAACGCTACGAATTCGCTCGATCGCGCCCGGCGGATGGGGGGAATGCTGGCTGAAATTCGATTGACGATCGGCGGTCTATCGGCAGGCGTCGCGCGATCGCTGGAAACGACGCGGCAAAGCCTGGCTTTCATCGCCGGGCTCGAAGGCGTCAGCCGCAACATCGACAAGATCGTCGACGGGATCGGTATGGTTTCGATCCAGACCAACATGTTGGCCGTGAGCGGTTCGATCGAGGCGGCGCGCGCAGGCGACTTCGGCAAGGGCTTCGCCGTCGTGTCCAAGGACATCCGCAGCCTGGCGCGGGACTCCGGGGAAAATGCCGGACGCATCAAGGATACCGTACGGGCCATCCAGGATCAGATCGCGGCGGTGCGGCGCGATCTGGAGCAGATCATTTCGGCTGCCGAGGTCGAAAATCAAAAGAACGGGGTGGTGCTATCCAGCCTTGGTGTCGTCGAGGCCGATATGAACGAGATCGCGGTGGGCAACCAGCAGATCCTCGCCGGTGCCGAGGCTATTCTCTCGTCGATGAAGGAGGCGGTTCGCGGCGCCCAGCAAGTTTCAGCAGTGGCCGAGGAAGCGGGAAGCGCGTCAGCACAGGCGGCGGCCGCCGCCAGGCAGCAGGCGCGCGGTGCCGAGGATCTCGCGGCGGCGATTGAAGAGATCGCTTCGCTCGCTGAAGACATCCAGCGCCGCAATGGCTAAGCGAAGCCGACGGTCGGGACAGATC
>Ga0207683_10002985_pt1 | contig 14768 bp, 13 predicted proteins | sample KBSM73metaG_FD_184333 | JGI IMG/M metagenome (GOLD analysis project Ga0207683, IMG submission 184333) | Miscanthus rhizosphere microbial communities from Kellogg Biological Station, Michigan, USA - KBS M7-3 metaG (SPAdes) (version 2) | ecosystem: Host-associated > Plants > Roots > Rhizosphere >... | reverse complement strand
TCGATCTCCCGGTACGCCTGCTGGATACGCTCGGCATTGGTTTGAACGTCGGCCTGGTCGCCGGCGAGCTTGATCTTTTCAGCTTCCTCCGCTGACCGAGGCTCCTGCCCAGGCTTCAGTTGCAATGACTGGCGTGCACGCAGGATGGCCAGTTCACGGTTGCGGACCGCGACGCTCTGGCCAATCAGGGCGATCTCTTCCTTGAGGAAGTCGATGTTCTGCTGTTGCTGATAGTTGTCGTTGGCGATCTGCAGGTCGCGCTTGATCTGCGCTTCCTTGTTGAGCGCATCGACGCGCTCTCTGACCAGCCGGTTGTATTCGGCCGAGGCCGGGATCGCTGCCTTCCGCGCCTCTTCTTCGGCCTGAAGCTGGTGGACATGCTCTTCGAGGGCGATGGACCCCTGGCGGGCGATGGGCAGCCAATGTTCCTGTGCCGCATTCTGCCGCTGGAGAGCTTCGGTGGCCTCGTCGAACCCCTTCGACAGCTCCTTCTGTCGGGCAGCGATCTCGCGGTTGGCTGCGTCCTCGTCGTAGGGACGGCCGGTCTGACGCGCGATGTCGCGGTATTTCTGCCTGATCTGTTCGAAGTCGCGCGCAGCACCGGCCTGGGTGTCGAACGCCTTGGCGGCATTCTCCGCATCCCGTGCCATCCGCTGCGACTGCTCGATCAGGTCGGTGTAGAGCCCCTGCAGCGTCATGACCTTCTGCCGCAGGTTGTCGAGGTTGGCCTGTTCCTGCTTGATCCGGTCCTGATCGCCCGACGCCTGGGCTTCTTTGAGCTTCGTCTCCTGCAGGCTGATGGACTCCTGCAACCGGGCACGCTCCTGCAGGTTCTCGCGCTGCTGCCGCGCCAGTTCGTTGGCGGCTTCGAGGTCACGCTTGAGCTGAGCTTCGCGGTCCGTGCTGAAACCGGTGCTGGTGGGAACGCCCGGAGCGGGGACGACCGGCGGCGTCGTCGATCCAGCGGGCACGGCGGGCGGTTCGGTCGGCACGCCCGGTACGACCTTGATCCTGTTCGATGGGGCAAGCTGCATGCCCGCGTTCTCAACCATGGCGATGCGCTTGCCGAGGTTGATCTGGTCGGCCGACATGCCGAGCACCTTCCCCCAGTACTCGATCAATCCCACCGTATCGGTCGGTAGTTTGCTGATGTCGGCTGTCGCCACCTTTTCGGCATACGCGGTCGCCTCGCCGCCCATGAGGTTGCCATGGGGGCCGGCGACATAGGCGCGCGAGACACCAGACTCGAGGCCGCCAGGGAAGCTCTTCATCTGCTCAGAGAGCTGCTGGATGTATTTCAGCCCGCCCATCACGTTCTCCGACGGAATGAACGGGTTAACGCCAAGGCCAGCCGCCGTGCGGGGCATGAGTTGCATGATGCCCGAGGCACCAGCCGGGCTCAGTCCCGTCGCTACCGCCCCAGGTGCCCTGAGCCAGTCTTGCATCTGCTTAGGGAGGTCCTCGCCGACCTTTGGCACGACGTTCGGGACGCCGAAGAGCCTCTTTTCCCACCACTTCCGAGTGAGTGGGATGTCCTCCCATTCCGTCGAATGCAGGCTCCGCAAGGCTTCGATCAGGTCATTGATCGCCTTGAGGCCGATCGCCAGCCCGTCCGCCATTGCATTGCCCATCGCGCGCCAAAGGCCGGTCTTGTCGCCAGTCGCCAGTTGCTCGAATCGCTGCCACTGCGCGGTCAGGTTGGAGACGTTCTCGCTCGCGCCCTCGGTTGCTTCCTTCATCGTCTTGAAGAACAGCTCGACGGCTTCCTTCAGCTTGCCTTCCCTGACCAGATCGTTGATCCGCTGCACCTGGCCGCTGAACACCGCAAACTTCTGGCCAGCCTCTTCGGCCGCCTTGCCGGGATCCTTTGCCGCGTCGGTCAGTATCTTCATCGCGTCGGGCAGATCGATGCCGAGCTTGATGCGGAGGTTCTCCCCGAGCTTGATCAGCTCTTCCATCTGCTCTTGCGTGCCGGTGAAGAGACGGCTCCTGGCGATGATGGAGCCGGCATCGAACGCGCCCTCCCGGCTGAGCGGCGTCGTGGCGGCGAGGCGGCGCGACGCGCGCTCGACCATCTCCGCACCTTCCATACCCTGCCCGGGCCGTTGTGCACTGACCTGTTCCGCGAGCGCGCGAAGGCGCGACTGCGCCTGTTCGGCACGCATCACAGAGAACACCACGGCGGCGGCGACCGCTGCGATGGCGCCCATGGCGATTGTCGTCGGGGTGAGGATCGCCCGCATCGTGCTGACGATGGCGCTGCCCAGCGAGCGGGCGCTGACTTCCGCCGACAGCATGACATCGATCATCTGATGCCCCTGCTGGATCAGCGTCATCATGACCGGCTGGCCGGTCGCGAAGCCCTGGAGGGTCTGGACGGTCTGCACGCCCAACTGGCGCATGGCGAACTGTGTCCGCCCATTGCTGCCCGTCAGATCATCGAGCGACTGGCCATGCTGGTGGGCGGCCTTGCTTGAAAGGTCGAACTGCTTGTTGAGCCTGTCGAGCGACTGTTCGTAGACCCTATCCGTAATGATGAGCTTCTGATGGGCTTCGTTGAGCAGGTTCAGTTCCCGCTCGTATTCCTTCGATGCCCGGAACACATGATCGTACTTCGCCCGGATCGCATCCAATGCCGCGGCCTGCTGCCGCGCCTGATCTGGAGACATCGGGCCGAACTGCTCGTGGCCCATGCGGGTATTCGCCGCCTGTGACTGCGCCAGGGTCATGGGGCCGAACGCCTCAGAGCCGTAGCGCATGTTTGCGGCTTGCATCTGGGCAGTCGTCATCGGGCCGAATTGCTCAGTCCCGTAGCGCATGTTAGCGGCCTGGTACTGCGCCGCCCGCTGAGCCGCGGTCATCGGACCGAATTGCTCGCTGCCGTAGCGCGTCAGTTCAGCCTGCCGCTGGGCCGTCGTCATCGGCCCGAACTGCTCGGTTCCATACCGCATGTTCGCGGCTTGGTATTGTGCCGCCGCCTGGGCCCGCGTGATCGGCCCGAACGGCTCTGAGCCAGAGCGCATTAGTTCAGCTTGCCGTTGGGCTGCCGTGATCGGGCCGAACTGGTCGGTGCCGTAGCGCGTATTCAGGGCTCGCAACTCGTCCGTCGTAAGCGGCCCGAACCGCTCCGTGCCCATGCGGACGTTGGCGGCATTGGCCGCCGCTCTGGCGATCAGCACCTCCTGGTCCAGCACGGAGGCGAACACGGCTTCGAGCTCTTTCTCTCGCGCAGGCCGGTTCACGTAGCTGACGGGTTGCGCCGCGATGCCTGACTGACTGCGCTGCGCTTCGATGCCAAGTGCGCCAGCGGGTGCTGTTAGGCCGGCGAGGCCGTAGGCTTCCGCGCCACCCAGTTCCAAGGGGCCGAAGCGTCCACCCGCGCGCGACTGCCGCAGCAGGCCAATTTCCTTGAACCTGCGTATAGCTTCCCGCGCTTCGGGGGTGCCGAGAGTGCGGTCGTAGCCCAAGGTAGCCAGCCCCTGCATATCGACGCGGCCTGCGGCGATCGCCTGCAGGAGCTCACGATCCTCCTGTCCAAGCATCTGCCGTTGCCCCGCCGCGAGGTCGCCGCCGGCGCGAGTAATGCCGCTGAAGCGAGGCGTTGGCGCAGGTTGTTGTCGGCCGATCTCGGCCGCCATCTCCTGATGCCCGCGTTTCACCGCCTGCATGATCTGCACAAGGCTCTGCAGCGCCTGGACGCGCTGCTGGGCCGAGTTGTTAGGGTCGCCCATGGCCTGGGCGAACTGCTTGGCGGCCGTCCCCGCGGTCCCGAAGGCCCGCTCCACCGCCTGAAGGACGGTGGTGTACATACCCATGTCGCGGAAGTTGGCGAAGGCGCGCTCAACCTTCTGGATCTCGTCGGCGTATCTCTGCGCCTCCCTGACCCCCTCCACGTACTTGCGGGCCAGGGCCTCAAACCCCTTCACCCCATCGAGCTGCGCCCGCGACATGCGGTTCACGCTCTCCGTCATCGATGACGCTGTCTTTGATGTCTCGGCGCGGAGCTCCGCCAGCCCCTCTTTCATGGGGGCTGTGTTCAGTCCAGCAGTGATCGTTGTCCGTCTCTCAACGTCAGCCATCTACCTCGGCCTATTATTCCGTTGTCTCTGCTGTTGTTCTTGCCAGGCTCGTCGCTCTTCGGCCCCCTCGACGTATCGCGTGAACCAGAGGCGATCGAGCATCACGAGGGCCTGGATCTCGGGCACACGAAGAGTGATGCCGGTAAGACCGGCCCATGCGGCGATGTCGCTGTAGGAGAGCGGGTTTGGTCCAAAGCCGGTCGAGCTGCGTGACGCATTGAGCTCTGCGAACCAGTCCCATAGGTAGATGAGATCGAGCGGCGGCGGCGGTCCAATAAGCTCCGCCTGGATGCGGCCCGTTTGACGTTCGACGCTCTCAAGGGTCTGCCTGACCGTGGCTTGGCCATCGGCGGTCAGGCGGTTGAGTCGGAACTCGTGCTCTGCGAAGTCACGGAGCTCTCCGAGGGCGTCGGTCGAAAGTTTCCCAAGTCATTGACGAAGCTGGAGGCCGCCTCCCTCAACCACTCGACCTCGGTGTAGTAGAAGTGCGCGTTCTCCACGTTGCACGGCTCATCGACAGGCGTGCCGTCCAACATCGCGAGGCACCAGTTCGTCGTCAGCATCGCCAGCTTCTTGCAGACGTTATCCTGGATCTCGCGGGCATTCATTCGTCTGCCCTGGTTTCTCAGCCGGATATTGTCATCCATCAGCCGGCGATCGACGTTCTGCCCAAACTTGCTCTGCGACGGATGGAATTCGATCCAGCATTCCTCGCTGTTGTCATTGCGGACGATCGGCTCTCCGTCATAGGGGTTCCGCAGCATCAGCTTCGCTGGCGCCTCGGGAACCGAGAGAGCCGCCATCTTGCCGTTTCTCATAGCCATTCAGTTGTGTCTCCTGCCGGGTTAGCGTGGGGCGGCCCGGCAGGAACCGCCCCACTCTCCGAACGCGCGCCCGAAGGCCTATCCCGCTGCCGTCGGGATCTCGACTACTCTGCTGCTGACCGGATTTCCGGTATCCGAGTGGCCCTGCCGCCACGACGGGGGTCCTCTGGAATATCAGCGCCGCCGCCGTTAATGGGCGGAGCGCGGAAGGACCGAAGGCCACCAGGAACGGCGGCAGCCTCGCTGTCGTGGATCAGGATGGTGGTGTTCGGCACACCAGGGGCGTTGCCGGTGTATTTCAGCGCCTGGACGCTGAGCGACACGCTCTGCCCACCTTCACCAGCCAAGTTCACCGCGGCCGTGCCGAACTTCAGTCGCGGCAGGAACACCGTCATCGCAGGGCTGTCGGGAGCGGACCCGGCGTTCATCGTCAGGAGGAAGCTGACCTCACTCTCGTTGATGAAGTCGTTGATCAAGTCCTGGCTGTCGAGGAAGGCGGTGATCGTGCCGGTGACGTTGGCGCGGCCCAGGAAGATCTCGGCCGAGAAATTTTGGCCAATGACCTCGGCCGCCGTGGGTGTCAGGTTCATCGTCAGGTCGGCGCTTGTCGCCACACCGATCTTCTGCGTGCCGAAGTAGAGGCTGCCATTGACCGCCGCCAGCACGGCCGTGCCCGTCTCTGGCAACGGGTCGGTGAAGTATGGGCCGGTCACCGGGTTGAACTGGGAGCGACCCATCACCGAGAACTCGGTCGTGCCCATGCCGGTCGCCGGCAACGCCAGCCGATAGCTGCCGATGCGGCACTCCTGATAGAGCCGGGCCTGGTCGAGATCCTCATGGAAGACCTCGAAGGCAAACTTGCGCTTCACGAAGCCGGTTGATGGCACCAGGGTGTAAGCACCAGGGGCCGTCGCGGTGAATGTCGTGACAGCGGCGAAGTCCACCGGCTTCGGGTCGACCAGCATGGTCCGGTTGCTGGTGCCGGAGAAGCCGATGATGGTGAAGTTCCGGTTGTCACTCGTCGTCGTGCCGGTGAGGCGAATGAGCATGCCGGCGCTCAGTCCCGCTATCACCGGATCGCCGCCACCGAACGTGAGCGACGACGCCGACGCACTGCCGGCGATGCTGGTCAGGGTGGTTTGATCGACCATCACACCCGGCGTCCGAGTGTCGCGGTGCGCGGCTTCGTAGAGGTCGAAATAGGTGCCCAGCGAGATTTCCCCGGCGATGTTGCCTTCAGCCCGCATCGTGCCGTGGCGGAAGTCGACGATCTGCCGATCATTTCTGATCTCGGCGCTCTGATACGTGTTCTTTGCCAAGGCCAGCGTGCTGCTGACACGACGCAGGATCTGCGCATCGGTCGGGCCCGGCGCGGTTGCCGGATCCTCCAGAGCGTTCGGGGTGATGTCGCCCGTGAGATAGGGCTTCATCGCTATTCTGGCAGATACGCCTTCGGCGAGCGGCATGGCTCAAGCTCCATCGATGTTGTGTGTGCCGCCTTGCCCAAGGGCTCATGGGGCGATGGGCTGCTGCCGGTCAGCCCTGGAAGCGGAACTCGAACACTTCGAGGCACCCGCGTTGGAACCAGACGCCGTTTTCGTTTGGCCCCCAGTCGACGCCACTTCCGGAACCGATGAACGAGAGGTCCCAGTCGTCCTGTTGCTTGCGGTATGAGCGAAAGATTGCAGTGGCGTCCGAGATCATTCGGAGCGCCTGGTCCTCATCACCGATCAGGACCGACGCGAAGCTGCGGATGACCACCGAGCCGCGTTGAGCGCGGAAATTGCGGCCTCGTCCGCCGCCGAAGCCGATGACGTCTTCACTCCCGAACTCGACTTGGTTGCGGAAGTAGTAGGGCATCCCGCCGGTGCCGCCCGTGATCGGATCGATGCGTGGCAACGGCTCATTCTCGCGCCACAGCACGGGAACATCGGTGTGCGTCCAGCCCTCGTCCCAAGCGGCGACGATCGCGCGCTTAATGACCCCATAGAGGTCGTCCATGTCACTCGCGCTTGGTGATCGTGATCGACGGATAGCGGACGTGGGTCTCCAGCATGCCGTGCCGCGTCCGCGGCGTGTGGCCATGCCGCCAGTAGCTCCCTTCCCAGTGGCGCGGGGTCATGCCGGCCAGCGACAACTGCCACGCATTGGCAAGGTCGGTGTAGTTGTAGACGAACGAGGCAAACTCGCTGAACTTGCGCTTCGCCACGATGGCCGTCTCTTCGACGATGTGTGGCGCGACCTGTCTCACGAACGGCTTGTCGTCCTTCTGGCGCTTTCCAACTTCGAGCCGGCGGGCATAGGGAACCGAAGGGACGAGCATCACCTGCTGGGTGTTGTAGGTGATCTGGTTGAGCTCGCCGGGGACCTGATCCAGAAACACGGAAATGGACTCGATGTAGCGACCCGATCGCCGCGGCGAGCGCTGCTCCAGCGCCTCATGGGTCCTCGTCGCGACTTCCGGCAGGTAGTTCCACAGCAGAACGATGGTGGAGTAGGGCTGGATGGCGCTGAGCGGCGCATCGGCCCTTCCGTCGATGACCTGTTGGTAGAGCGGTGCGATGCCGCCGGAGCGGGCTGTCTCTCGTGTCAGGACCTCCTGGCGAGCCTTAACGGTCGCCTCCTGCAGCGCCTCGATCGCCGCCTCTTCAACCATGTCCTCGGTCTGCGCGACGACGCTGCGTTCCCAGGCCGTGAGCTGCTCTTCGCTGAAGAGCATTGGCACCGGAGCGTCGGGCGCCGGTCGCCCGGTGCGACGCCAACTGATGACCTCACTGGCAGATGCCGAACGCGGCATGCGTCAGCGCAAGATCACAGGGCCGCCGTTGAGTATCGGCAGCAGGATGTAGACCAACAGGATTAGGACGAAGACCAAGCCGATCAGGACCTGCGCGATCATCTTCCAGGTCGGCTCAATCGGCATCAGGTTCACGATGTAAGCCAGTCCTCCGCACACGAGGACGAGGATGATGAGGTAGACCAACAGGGTGATCATGGCTGTCTCCTAGCCGGAGCCGCTCAGCGTCAGGTCGTATCGACAGGTGCCTGTCCCTGGCAGTTCTGAGGTGGCGCAGGCCTGCACCATCCCCGTCCATCCGTCCCCGAGCATCACGACGACATCGCCGCGCATCGGAGGTGCAGGCCAGGCCTCGGCAACGATCTCCTTGTTGGAGATGATCAGCCGGCGATCGACCGTGCCGACGCCGCCAGCCTGTTGTGTCTGGGATTCCGCCCCTTCCTGCGCCGTCATGAGGCGCGCGTAGCACTTGACCTCGGTGTAAGCGCCGCCTCCGGTCATGCGGCGCAGCAAAACCTGCTTTCCAAGGCCGGAAAGCATCCGATAGAGCGCGTCGGGGTCCATCAGTATTTCCGTAGGTCTATGTGCGGCGCGAGCAGCCCTGCGGCTTCCGGCAGGATCGCCCCGTTCTGGCCGGCGCCCTGCCCGCCGACCCAGTAGGTTTCCTCCTGCACCCCGAAGACGTTGACCGATCGGGTCGTCGGATCTTTGGGACCCCAGAAGCGGTGTCTGACGAGTGACAGGCACGCCTGCTGCACGTCGGCAGGGATGTCTTCGACGTTCGCGTAGCCGCCCGTGTAGTCGATCAGCGTCGGACCCCAGCCCCAGGCCACGCAGTTCGTGTCTTCTTCAGCCCAGGCCCGCCACAGCAGGCCCTTCTGAGGATCGATGTAGTAGGTGATCGGATCCACGACCGTGCCATCGACCGACACCCCGGTGATCTCACCGACCGGGTAACGCTTGAGCACCAGGGGCACCTGGGAGCCATCGGAATGGTTCTTGTGCGGCCAGCCGAGACTGTCGCTCGAGTAGTATCCGCCGGACCCATAACCCTGGAAGAACCCTTCGGTAACCGCCTCCGCGCGCCAGACGCGGTTGGTGTACATGGCGATCGAGGCCGAGCTTTGGCTGATGTATCGCTGGATGCGCGCATCCTGGGTCGTGTCCGCGATGCCAAGCTCATCGCGCGCGTCCTCAAGCGAGACGAGGTCCTGGTTTGGTGCCGGCGTCACCACGGTCAGTGTCGTCCGGGTGTCCACCGCGTCAGATCCTCTTGAACGCGAAGGAGGCGATGCTGTCGCGGCCCAGGACGGTCTCGTTCCAGTTCTCTTCGCGGCAGTCCCAGCCAAGATCGCTCATCACGTCGAGCAGGCCGTCTGCCGTGAAGTACCAGCAGTGCTCATCCGTCCTGAAATGCCGCGATGCAATGACGTCGACCTGGGAGCTGAAGATCGGCAGCGAGATGAAGGCCCACTCGACGACATGCTCCAGCAGATCGTGGAAGCGGGGGATGTGCTCCAGGCAGTCCCACATGGTCACGGCGCGGCAGTCATCCACGTATGGGTTCCACCACCGGTCGTTTGCGTGCAGCCAGTGGACGGCGGCCGGGTTGATGTCGTAGCCCCAGGTCAAGGGCCGGCTCTCGATGAAGGCTCCGCTGCCGATGCCGATGTCCACCACGGGACCGCCCGTGTGGCGGTCCACCAGTCCGTGACGAACCGCCTCCAGCGCGGCACCCATCCGGGTTCCGGCGTAGCTCTGATACTTAGCGAAATACTCAGCGTCGTAGGGCGCTGCGGTCTGATCGACCGGGTAGTAGCCAAAGCCGGCCTCGTCGAGCCAGATCAGTCGGCGGCGGACTGGCGTCTCGTTATCGAAGTGAGTGAGCGCCGCCTCCAGCGCTGCCACTGCATCTCCAGGTCGGGGATTTCCTTTCGACACTCGTGCCGCATGTCCATGCATCTGCAGAACTCCTTCGGCATCGCGAAGCCGACGTGTGCCGCCTTCATGGCGGGGCGCAGCAGCCGTTCCGGCGCGTTCATCCCGCCATTGCCGCCTAGAATGATGAAACAGGGCGTTCCCAGCGCGACGCAGGCCGGCAGGATCCAGCCCACAGGCCCCACGACCACGGCCGCATCGCGCACGGTCGCCAGCAACTGGCGGACGCTCAGCTCGCCTTTCGTCAGTGCCAGGTTGCAGTCCGGCATGATGCCGTTATCGAGTAGCTCGCGATCCACGCGGAGATCGCACACTACCAGGGTCGCATAACCACGCGATTTCAGGTCCTTAGAGGCGAGTGAGACATATTGCGGCAGCGGATTGCGTGCCAAATTGTCCCATTCCAGCCGTCGCAGCGCCGGTCGGATGAAGGCGAGTGGAGCGTCACCAGGGTCCACCGGGCTCGCGCCCATGTCCGGTAGATCCCACACCGGCTTCGACACCATCTTCATAGGCATTTTGGACGCCATCGCGCCGAAAACGTCGCTCTCCTGCAACTCAAGCGGGCCGTAGCCGAGTGCCACGGTCTCGATGAGAGGCGGCGGCTTCACCCAGATCCCGTCATCCTGGGCCAGCACGTTCCGCATTTGCAGCCGCAGGCCCTTCTCGCCGCGGACGAAGTGCACATTCAGGTCGGCATAGAGTTCCGGCCAGGGCGTTTCGAGGTAGATGCTCCGCTGCAGGGCCGCATCGCGGATCAGAGGGCGGACGTAGATGGCATCCCCGAGGCCCCAAGGCGCCCGGATCAGTAGGGGCTTCACCCCACCAGCGGCACGATGTGAGCGGTGATGTAGCTCGTCGGGGCCACCGAGAGCGCATCGCCGGACCCACATATCGCAGCCGGCCTGACGATTTCGCCGACTTGCAGCAGGCCGCTGTAGCCAGTGTGCTGCAGGATCATTCCTGGCAGCAGCTGCACAGCGCCGCGTGGCAGATGGGTTCCGGCCTTATCGAGACTAATGCAGACGACGTTGTCTGCTGTCACGGGCCCCAGGACGAACTCCGTCCAGAGATCGATGATGCAGACGCATTGCTGATTGACCGAGAAGCCGCCATCGGCCGCCGAGATAAGCTCAGTCGCTCCGAAGGGATAACCCTCGCCGATCGGCAGCGTATGCGGCTCGTCATCCGGCGCGAGGTTGATGCCCAGCAGGTTGGCGTACCAGAAGCAGGTCCCAGCAGCGGCCGCAGGCTGGCCACCGCCAGTTGCCCCGCTATCGGGGACATAGGCCAGACTGGTGCCGAAGCTGTTGGACCGGTTGTCCCAGGTCCTCGTCCGATACAGCCAGCCGCCGGCGACGCTCAGCCGGTCGATTGTGCCGCCGGTCGCCTCTGAGATGGTCTCAAATGTGTGCAACTCGACCATGGAAACAGTCTTTCCTAATTGGGCGCCCCGATCCGAACCGGATGAACGCTCGGGGCCACACGCTGCATTCGCCTACGGGGAGAAGCCCGAGGCCGGTTCGGAATATCAGCCGCGCCTGCGCTTGGCGGGAGGTTCGTCGGCGGGAACCTTGATCTTCAGCTTCTCGTCGGTCGTGGCCATCGCCAAGCCGGCCCGGATCAGTTCATTCGCGCGATACTCGTTCGCCTCGAACAACTGACCCGGCTCGACGTGGCCCTCATAGTCCTGGTTGGTCCAAGGTCTGAGGGCCTTCAGCAACATCAGGGCAGCGTGCCGTAGACGAAGGCGGCCGGACGGTACACCGCGAGCGCGAGACGCTCTTCCGCCCGGATCGTGATCATGTTGCGCACGAAGTTGTCTTGGTCCTCTGTCGAGATCAGCACTTCCATCGACAGGCGATCGAAGATCTGCGCGCCGAGCCTAAAGGCTCCAGTCAGGAACTTGCCGACCTGCATGGCCTGGGTATCGACAACCGGCAGTCCCCACAGCCGCTTGGCGATCATGGCCTGCGGATCACCGACGATGTAGCGCTGCATGCCGTCCTTGGTGAGCTCGATCTTCGCCCAATCGGTCGGGTGCAACACAAACCCCGTGGCCGGGTAGAGCGCCAGGGTCGCCTGCAGGGCCGCGAGGCGTAGCGTATCGATGGCCTGCGGGCTAGTTGGCGTGAACGCCGCTGAGTAGGCGGTCGCCTGCGGTATGATGCCGTACAGGTGCTGGCCGGTTCCGTCGCCATACAGCAGCTCGTTCTCTTCCACATACCCAAGGCCGTACCGCAACCGTCCGTCAATGTAACTCTGCAACTGCGGCACATCGTCCATGATCTGCCTGGATGCTTTCATCCAGTGGGCGATGGTGCGAACCGCCGTCGACTTCAGATCGAAGGTGATGTTGCTCTGCGGCTTGAGTGCGGTTTCCGAGACGACCGCCGCACCTGTTACCGCGGGATTGTCCGTCTCCACCGGATATTCAATCGCGTTCGATGACGTGGATCCTGGCGTGATCAGATCCCGCACGATCAACTGGCGCGTCGGCATCGGCACGATCGGCTGGCGGTCGGCGATCACCAGCGCGTTGCTACGAGACTGGCCGGTGCCCCAGAGGCCGGGGCCGGACACTATGTCCTTCAGCTCGATGGTCACCCTCGCCTGGCCGTTCTTCTGCTCCAGCAGGGATTTCACCGTGTCGGCCTCGACCACAAGCTCGCCGAGGCTCTTCTGAACCGAGGGAGTATCGCCGCTACCGCGCCGAGCCACCTTCTGCTCGATCTCGGTCAAGCGGGCCGCGAGACCGTTCATTTCCGTCAGCGCCTTGTCGGCACTGGCCTTGGTCTCGTCGGTCGTAGCACCGAGATTTTTCATCTCGGTCTGGACCTTCTCCGCGAATGTCTTGACCTCGTCTGTGGCCTTCTTCAGATCGACCGTGAGGTTCTTCAGTTCGGTTTCGGTTGGAACGTCGCCACCATCGGGCATGTCAGTCTCCTAGGAGTTGAGGGAGAAGCCGGAAAGGATCGTGCGGATGTTCGCCACCGCCTCCTTTCTGGCCGCGTTCGCCACTGCGCTGTCGCTGTCCTCATCCCGAGGCGTTGACTTGAAGACGAGCTTGGCAATCTCGTCAGCCTGCGAGTTGGAGAAGCCTCGCTGCTCCCGCAGCCACTTCTTCATCTCCCGCAACTGTTCGAACTGCAGATGCTTCGCCGGCATGTCGCCGCCGGTGACGTGCCTGTATGCAGTCCTGATCCTGTCCGCGATCTGGCCGCGTTCATCGCTGGTGGGCGCATCGCCACCCGTCAGGCTCTCCTGACAGACCTGCATCGCCTCTTCCAACGCAGCGGCCGCCGCTTTGTGGTCTGGCAGGCTGAGTATCGCCTTGATGCCATCGATCCTGGCGAGGGGGTTGGACGGATCACCCACCAGGTCAATGGAGAAGAGGTCGATGCCGCTCAGCGTGCGTAGTGGCTCGCCGGCCTTCTTGCCCTTCGTGGCCCCGCCATCCCGCACACGGTACGCGATGGAGATGCCGCCCAGCATGTTCTCCTTGGCGAGCTCATGTGCACGCGCAACGTCGGGATGCTTCAGCCCGATGAACTTGCCGGTGACCCGCAGCCCCTTTTCGTCCGGTTCAACCTGCGTCCACTTGCCGATCGGCAGGGAGTCCCCGCCGAACATGGCGAATGAGTGCTCTGCAAACATCGGGATCGTGCGCCCCGAGGACTTGTGCTCGGACAGGGTGGCGTCGAACGCACCGGGGATGATCAGGTCACCGTGGCTGTCCAAGACGTTGAACACGCTGGCGTAGCCGGTGACCTCTCCGGTTTCCGCTTCGCCCACGAACTTCAACTCGGCAGACGCTGCAAACACCTCACGCATTGGATGTCGCTCCTTTAGGGCCGACCTGCTGCCGGACAGGCGGGCCTTGTTCTGGTGGCGGCTGCGGCGGTTGCTGCCCAAGCATGTCAACAGGCATCCGCCCCGCCGCCATCGTGAGCTTCTCGCCGCCATCGAGCGGCTCGTAGTTGTCGCGCGCCCGCACTTCATTCGGGGTCAGGATGCCGGCATCGACCAGCATCCTCATGATCTCGGCCCGCTTCATGCTGTCGGTGCGCAGCAGGCCCTCGACGTTAAACTCGACGTAGTAAGAGATGCGCTGAGCCGGGGTGAGCACCGACCTGGTGATCTCCTGCTCGATCGCGCGCAGCCAGGGCCGAAGGGCGTAGGTCAGGAACCAGAGGTTCATCTGTTCCATCCCGCTGCCCCAGGACGTGGACTTGTCCATGTAGCCGACCATCACGGGCGGGACGCCGAACCAGCGGCAGATTTGCTCGACGCTGTATTGCCGCGTGGACAGCAGCTGTGCGTCCTCGGGCTTCATCGTGATCTGGTCTAGAGTAAAGCCGCCCTCCAGAAGCGGGACGCGACCGGCGTTGATGCTGCCGGTGAACTTCTCCATCCAGGTATCGTTGAAGCGCTCGCGCTGGTTGTCCGGCAGGAAGGCTGGCGCCTTCATCACCAGACTTGGCCGCATGGCGTTGCGGAAGAAGGACGCCGCCGACTTCTCGGCCGCCAGGGCTATGCCCAGCGTCTCGCGCGCCTGGGAGACCGGCGAGATGCCGACGATGCCGTCGAGCGAGAAGCCCTTAACGTGGAAGATGCGGTCTTCGCCGAAGTCCTCTGAGACGCTGGCGTAGGCATAGTGGTACGTCAGCGAGCCATTTGTTTCCCGTGAAACAGTCAGGCGATTGGGCAACAGCGGCGTCAGCGAGATCGTGGAGCCATCAGCCCGCCGATCGATCAACGCATACGCATTGCCCCAGAGCAGCAGACACCCGACCATCGACTGCCAGAACGTCACCGCCGTCATATCCGCGTTCGGGGTGTCGTGCAGCAGGGTGTAGAGCGGGTGCTCACGCACGAGAACGCCGCGGCCGTCAGGCAACCGTTGGAATGCCTGGCAGGGCAGTGTGCTGATGCAGGACGCCAGCAGCCGCACGCAGGCCCAGACGGTCTCTATCCGGGTCGAGGACTCAATGGTGACGACCTCGCCCGCGTCAGTGCTGCCGCCACCGAAATACTGGTAGAGGCGCGGGTCGTTCAGCCCGACCGAGCGGGCTATCGTCGAGACCGCCTTGAGGTAGAGGAGCCACTTCTTCATGCGGCGCTCACCAA
>Ga0207683_10002983_pt1 | contig 14770 bp, 13 predicted proteins | sample KBSM73metaG_FD_184333 | JGI IMG/M metagenome (GOLD analysis project Ga0207683, IMG submission 184333) | Miscanthus rhizosphere microbial communities from Kellogg Biological Station, Michigan, USA - KBS M7-3 metaG (SPAdes) (version 2) | ecosystem: Host-associated > Plants > Roots > Rhizosphere >... | reverse complement strand
CTGGGTCGCCGCCGGGCCCGCGGGCCTGCGGGTGGAATGGGACGCGGAAATCATCGACGAGGTCGAGAACCACGTCCTCGCGTGGCGATCGCTGCCCAACTCGGATGTCGACACAGCGGGATCGGTGAACTTCGAGACGGTCCGCGGCGGACAGAGCACGCAGGTCGACGTGCACCTGCACTACGCGCCGCCCGCGGGAAAGGCCGGTGCGCTCGTTGCCTCGCTCTTCGGTCGTGAGCCGTCACAGATGATTCGGGAGGACTTGCGGCACTTCAAGCAGCGCCTCGAGGCCGGCGAAATTCCCAGGGCGGCTTCTACCCCCAAGGAGTGACGATGCGAGCCGTGTGCTGGGAAGGCAAAGAGACGATTCGCGTCGAGACCGTTCCGGACCCCGCGATTCTCAATCCGCGCGACGCCATCATCAAGGTCACCACGACGGCGATCTGTGGATCGGACCTGCATATCTACGACGGTTACATCCCGACGATGCAGAAAGGCGACGTCCTGGGACATGAGTTCATGGGCGAGGTCGTCGAGGTCGGCAAGGAGAATACGCGGTTGAAGGTCGGCGACCGCGTGGTGGTCCCGTTCACCATCGCATGCGGCCGGTGCTACTTCTGCAAGCAGCAACTGTGGTCGCTCTGCGACAACTCGAATCCGAACGCGTGGATGGCGGAAAAGCTCTACGGCTATTCCGCGTCGGGTCTCTTCGGGTATTCACACATGTACGGCGGCTATCCCGGTGGCCAGGCCGAATACGCGCGCGTCCCCTTCGCAGATGTCGGTCCCTTGAAGGTGCCAGACAGCCTCACCGACGAACAGGTCCTGTTCCTCTCGGACATTTTTCCCACCGGCTACATGGCCGCCGACAACTGCCAGATCAAACCCGGCGACACGGTGGCGGTCTGGGGCTGCGGTCCGGTCGGGCAGTTCGCGATCAAGAGCGCGTTCATGCTCGGCGCCGAACGGGTCATCGCGATCGATCGGTTCAAGGAACGGCTCGACCTCGCCTCGTCAGAGGGCGGGGCCGACGCCCTGAACTACTCCGAGGTGGATATCCTCGAGGCGCTGCGCGAGATGACCGGTGGCCAGGGGCCGGACTCCTGCATCGACGCCGTCGGTCTCGAAGCGCACGGGACGACGCTCGATGCCTGGTACGACCGCGCCAAAACGTCCATGTTCCTGGCAACGGACCGTCCGCACGCGCTTCGCCAGGCGATCAGCGCATGCCGCAAGGGCGGCACTGTGTCGATCCCGGGCGTCTACGGCGGGTGGCTCGACAAGTTTCCGCTGGGCGCGGCGTTCGCGAAAGGTCTCACGCTCAAGATGGGCCAGACGCACATGCACAAGTACATGCCGGCACTGCTGGAGCGCATCGAGCGCGGCGAGATCGACCCGTCGTTCATCATCACCCACCGCATTGGCCTCGAAGACGCGCCCGACATGTACCGGACGTTCCGGGACAAGGACGACGCGTGTGTCAAGGTCGTCATGAAACCTGGCGCTCCGACCGCAGCACATGGAGCTCCTCATCCCTCTCACTCATAGCAACGGATCTCATGGCGAAATCGTCTCGATCGAAGAACAGCACGGCGAAACGCACCGCACGGAACAGCCGCGCAACCGTGAGCGGCCCGGCGAAGCCCGGTAGAGCAGCTGGCGACATCCTGGCGGAAAAGGCCGCGGCCACCCAGGACCTCGCGTCGGCCTTTCCGTTCAACCCCAACAAGGCCGCGGAGTTCGACCCCGATGCAGTGATGGCGCCGCCCGAAGGGGCGTCCGTGAAGCCGCGCGACCCGATCGCCGGTGCGAGTACGGTCAGCGAGACGAACGGCTCCGAAAAGGTCGGCAGTGGAGGGCCGCATATCGGCCAGAACCCCACCGTCGGACCGCTCGACCGCGTTCGCGTCGACTCGACCAGCCGTGCGATCACGACCAACCAGGGTGTGCCGATCGCCGACAACCAGAGCTCGCTCAAAGCGGGCCTGCGCGGCCCGACGCTGCTCGAGGATTTCATCCTCCGCGAGAAGATCACCCACTTCGATCACGAACGGATTCCCGAGCGGATCGTGCACGCGCGGGGATCGGCTGCGCATGGCTATTTCGAATGCACGAAGGCACTGACCGATTACACCCGCGCCTCGGTCTTCGCGGAAGCCGGCAAACAGACGCCGGTGTTCGTGCGCTTCTCAACCGTGCTTGGAGAGCGGGGCTCAACCGACACCGCGAGGGATGTCCGCGGCTTCGCCGTGAAGTTCTATACCGACGAAGGCAACTGGGACCTGGTCGGCAACAACATCCCCGTTTTCTTCATCCAGGATGCGATGAAGTTCCCGGACCTGGTGCACGCGGCGAAGCCCGAACCGCACTTCGCGATGCCGCAGGCGGGGACGGCGCATGACACGTTCTGGGACTTCGCGTCGCTGATGCCCGAGATCACCCACATGTTGATGTGGGCGATGTCGGACCGGGCGATCCCGCGCAGCTATCGCACCATGCAGGGCTTTGGCGTGCACACCTACCGCCTGGTCAACGCCGACGGCGAGTCGCACTTCGTCAAGTTCCATTGGAATCCGAAGGCCGGCACGCATTCGCTGGTGTGGGACGAGGCGGTCAAGATCTCCGGCGCCGACTCCGATTTCCACCGCCGGGATCTGTGGGAAGCGATTGAGGCGGGCGCGTATCCAGAGTACGAGCTGGGTGTGCAGATCTTCACCGAGGAACAGGCGGAGGCCTTCACGTTCGACGTCCTCGACGCCACGAAGATCGTCCCGGAGGAACTCGTGCCCCTCGTCCCGGTTGGCAGGCTCGTCCTGAACCGCAACCCGGACAACTTCTTCGCTGAGACCGAGCAGGTGGCCTTCTGCGTCGCGCATGTCGTGCCCGGCATCGACTTCTCGAACGACCCGTTGCTGGCAGGGCGCATTCACTCGTACGTCGACACGCAGATCTCCCGGCTCGGCGGGCCGAACTTCCACGAGATCCCGATCAATGCGCCAGTCGCGCAGGTACACAACAACCAGCGCGAGGGGATGCATCGTCAGGCCATCCATCGCGGCCGCGTCTCGTACGAGCCCAACTCGCTCGGTGGCGGCTGCCCGTTCCAGGCCGGTGCCAGGGGCTTCGTCTCGTTCGCGGAGCGTCGCGACGAGGACGACTGCAAGGTGCGAGGCAAGGCCGAACGCTTTGCCGATCATTACTCGCAGGCCACGCTCTTCTGGAACAGCCAGAGCGAGGTCGAGAAGCAGCACATCATCAACGCCTTTCGGTTCGAGCTCTCGAAGGTGCAGACGCCTGCTGTTCGCGAACGGATGGTCTCGGGTTTGATCAATGTCGCGCCTGAGTTGGCTGAAGCCGTGGCCGCCGGATTGGGCATCCGCGAAATGCCTGCGGCGATGCCGAAGGTCTTGACCGAAGACGTCACGCCGGAGGTGACAGCCTCTCCTGCGCTGTCGCTCTTCGCGCGGCCGGGGGACGGCAGTATTCGTACCCGGCGCGTGGCGATCCTCGTCGCGGACGGCTGCGAGCGTGAGGGGCTCGTTGAACTCGTCGACCGATTGACCGGCGAGGGCGCGGTGCCGCGGTTCGTGTCACAGACGCTCGGCTCGGTGCAGCCGGCCAGCGGAGAGGCGATCGAGGTGGACGTCAGCCTGGAAGCCGCACCTGCCGTGCTCTACGACGCCGTGGTCCTGCCGGACGGCAAGGCCGCGGCAGAGGCGCTTCGGGCCGATGGACGCACGCTGGAATTCATCAAGGATCAGTACCGCCACTGCAAGCCGATATTGATTGTCGGCGCGAGCCGGATGTTGCTCGACGCAGCCGGCATTCCGGCGAACCTCGCCGACGACAAGCAGGACACGGGACTCATCTTCGCCGCGGATGCCGGCGCCGGGGCCGGCGATTTCGTCGCGGCGATCGCCAAACACCGGCACTTCACGAGAGAAACCGATCCGGCTCGTGTCTAACCCGGGCGGCATTACAAACACAACACAAGGAGAAGAACAATGGCCGAAGCTGGAACGCTGCACGACGCATTCATCGACGAACTGCGCGACACCTACGATGCCGAGAAGCAGCTGACGAAAGCGCTCGCGAAACTGGCGAAAGCGGCATCCAATCCGGATCTTCGTGACGCCTTTGAAACCCACCTCGAAGAGACGCGGGGCCAGATCGAGCGCCTGGAACAGGTGTTCGAAAGCCTCGACGAGCGGGCACGCGGCAAGCACTGTGACGGCATCGCCGGCATCATCGAAGAGGGCAAGTCGATCATGGAAGAGGAGTTCGATGAGACGACGATGGATGCCTGCCTGATCGCCGCCGGCCAGCGCGCCGAACACTACGAAATGGCCGCCTACGGCACGTTGATCGCCTGGGCGGAAGCGATGGGACACACGGAAGCCACCACGCTCCTGCAGCAGAACCTGGACGAGGAAAAAGCGGCTGACAAGAAGCTGTCGGCGCTCGCCGAAGGCGGCATCAACCAGAGCGCAGCCGACGTCGCGCATCCGGAAGGCGACGAGGACGCTCAACCGGTTGGGGCAGCCACCGCCGCGGCCCGGCGCGGCGCGTCGAAGGCGCGGCGTCGGTAGGCTGGAGGAGGGGCGTCAGCGGAGGCATCGCAATGGCTTCGACAACGAGCGACACCACCCCGTACTGGTCGACGTCGGCTTCCTTTCCGCAGTTTGCCAGGGTGGACGAGGACATCGAGACCGATGTCCTCGTCGTTGGCGCGGGTATCACCGGCCTGACCGCCGCCCACGGCCTGGCAAAGGCGGGCACACGTGTCGTGGTCGTCGATCGCGGCCGGTGCGCCAGCACGGATACGGGGCATACCAGCGCGCATCTCACCATGGTCACGGATAGGCGCCTCAGCGACCTGGTGAAGCGGTTCGGGCGTACCCACGCGCAGGCCGTCTGGGATGCCGGGCTGGCGGCGATCGCGCACATCGACGACACCATTCGCGAGAACAGCATCGACGCCGGATTCGAATGGGTCGATGGTTATCTTCACGCCCCGATCGACGGCGCGAGTGTGAAAGATGGACTCGAAGAGGAAGCACGCCTCGCCGCTGATTTGGGCTTCGATGCGGAGTACGTCGAGTCGAGTCCGCTCATCGAGCGGCCTGGCGTGCGCTTCGCGAACCAGGCCCGTCTTCATCCGCGGAAGTACCTTGCGGGCCTGGCCAAAGCCATCGTGGGACTCGGCGGCCAAATCCACGAGCACGCCGAAGCCGGCGAGTTTAGTGACGGACCGCGCGCCGTCGTCAACGGTCACACCGTCACCTGCGAGGACATCGTCATTGCCACGCACAATCCGCTCGTCGGCCTGGAGGGCATGACGGCAGCGACGCTCTTCCAGACGAAGCTGGCGCTCTACACCAGCTATGTCGTCGCCGGCCGGGTCGAGAAGGGCCGCATCGCCGATGCGTTGTGGTGGGATACGTCGAGTCCGTATCACTACCTTCGCGTGGAACCGCATCGAGACTACGACGTCGTGATCTACGGCGGCAACGATCACAAGACCGGTCAAGAGGAGAATACGATCGCCTGCTACCGTCAGCTGGAGGAACACCTCCGTGGCATCCTGCCGGGCATCGAGCTGACACACCGCTGGTCGGGCCAGGTTATCGAGACACCAGATGGTCTCCCGTACATCGGCCGAAACGTGGACCATCAGTACTCCGCGACAGGATACGCGGGCAACGGCCTCACGTTCGGCACCCTTGCCGGCATGATGATCGCGGATGCGATCCTGGAGCGGCCGAACCCGTGGACCGACCTGTTCGCTCCGGCTCGCAAGGCTCTCACCCGTGGTTTGTGGGATTACGTCAAGGAGAACGTCGATTACCCGTATTACATGATGCGCGACCGCTTCGCCGGCGCCGATGGGCGTTCGCTCCGGGAGGTGAGGCGCGGACAGGGAAGGGTCCTCGAGCGAAACGGCGCGAAGGTGGCCGCGTATCGCGATCCCGCCGGAGCGGTGACGATGCGATCGGCGATCTGTACCCACATGGGTTGTACGGTGGCGTGGAACACGGCCGAGCGCACGTGGGACTGCCCTTGCCACGGTTCGCGCTTCAAGCCAAACGGCGACGTCATCTCCGGGCCTGCAGGGGCTCCGCTCGACGAGGTCGACTGAACCAGACCCGAAATGCCGCCAATCTCCACCTTGAGCACGTAGTGCGTTGCCTTGCGCGGTGTCCCGCCAGTGCTGAATGACTCCTCTCCCGCGGTCGACAACGCGAGCTTCACGAGACGCGGCTTCGGCGTGGCGGCAATGAAACCGACGCTCCCGGGTAATGCGTCCGGCCTCGCGTTTTTCAAGAGTCAACACCAAGCCGTTCGCCAGGTCGGGCGGCAGCTTCATCTGTTCGGACTCGACCTTCGGCTGCCCATGGTCATCGCTGTCTGCGAGGGCTCTGCCGTCCGTGTCGCGCAGGACAAGAAATCCGTGCACGACCCCCTCGGCGTGCCGCACCGGCACCTGCGCCCGAACAGCCCCGCTCGGACACCGCGACGCAGCGGCAATCATCAGAGCGACAACGGTCGGTACGAAGCGTGGCTTCGGATACCTTGTCCAATTGATTTGGCGTCGGGTCCGCCTAGCTTTAGCGAAGGCGGACGGCCCGCCTCCACACTCGATAACGTGCCCGACTGAGGTTCGCGTGGTCCGCGTGACGCCGTTCTGCTTCGGCGGACCTGAGGCAGGAGAAACGGCAAAAATCCTGCGCCGTGCCCTCGGTGGTGTCGTTTTACAAAAGGCGCGCCACTGGGCAGCGGGTCTCGCCTCGCGGGCCGACCTCAAGCGGTATGTCGCGTTGAGGAAGTCTCATAGCATCAGCACATGGCCCAGGAGGCGCCAGGCATGCCCCATTTCAGCTTCGACATCAGCACGGCCCTCGGACTCGGTCTCGATGCCACCGCCCTCACATTCACGCAGATCAGCCTGAGGGGCATCATCGTGTTCATGGCCGCGCTGGTCATCATCCGCTGCGGCGACCGGAGGTTCCTGTCGCAGAAGACAGCCTTTGACGCGGTGCTCGGATTCATCCTGGCGTCGATGCTGGCCCGCGCGGTCAATGGGACGGCGGCATTCTTCCCGACGCTTGGCGGCGGACTTGTACTGGTCCTCCTGCATCGCGTGCTTGCGTACTGGTCTCGCCGCTCGCATGCGCTCGGCATGCTGATCAAGGGGCGAAGCGATGTCATCGTGACAGACGGCCAGGTCGACGAGGCCATGGCGAATCGCAATCGCCTCAGCCAGCACGATCTGCTCGAAGACCTGCGCCTGCACGGCAATGTCAGTGATGTCGGGGACGTGGCGCTGGCGGTTTTCGAGAGGAACGGGCACATCAGCGTGGTTCGCCGGGAACAGTCGTGAGCGTTCGGTCGTACGTAGCGGCGGGTCTTCAGACCCGCCCTTCCGAGTCGGGTCTAAAGACCCGACGCCACGCCAGATCGAGCGCGCGCTGCCGCAACCAGGGCCGCCACGAGTTCCGCGGCGTGACGATCGAGTTCCGGTCCGGCGACAATCGGCTCGCCGCCGACGATCGTCGCGCGGACGGCGCCGAGCGTCTCGCGGAGCGCTTGCAGGCCGCGACGACCGCGTTCGAGCGCCGGCACCGCGGCCGTGATTGCGACGACCTTCCCTTCGAGCTCGCCGGAACCGATCGCCCAGTCGATGGCGTTCTTCAGGGCACCGGGCAGGCTGTGCCCGTACTCGGGCGATGCGATGAGCACGGCGTCGCTTTCTTCCAGCCCTCGCCTCCATCGCATCACACTCTCAGGCGCTCCGGCCGCCTCGATATCGGGATTGAAATGTGGCAGCGCTCCAAGACCATCGAACAGGACGACCTTCACACCCGCCGGAGCGGCGGCAGCGGCAGCATGCAGCAGCCTCGAGTTCGCTGATTGGCGTTGCAGGCTCCCGCACACGGCGAGTATCGTCAACGACTCCGGCGGGGAAGGAAGGTGATCAGACACCGGCAAGCCCGCGATAGAGCGGCTCCGCCACGGCGTCGGCCAGCGTCACCAGGTCCGCTTGCGCCACGTCGCCGGCAAAGAAAACCATCTGACCCGACGCGCGGAACGAGACGACCGACATCTCATCGATGCGTCCTCCCGGTTTCACATGGGGACCCGCTTCGCCCGGAAGCCTGAGCGGCAGGCCCCGCCCGGCTGCGGTCACCATCAGTGACACCTTCTGGCCGCGATATTCGAATACGATGTGCGCGAATCGCCGCCCCTCATACACGCAGGCATGACGCTCGAGCACGTGCGCCGGACCCGCCGCCGTCACGACGTCATCAGGCGGAGTGTTCGAGAGCACCTGGTAGGCGGCGCCATAGCGAGCGGCGGCATCATCAAGCGTGATGGGCTTCTCCGCCAGCCTGAAGTGCAGCGCGCAGTTCAGGTGATCGCCGACGGCGGCGCGCGCCAGTGCCCCGGTCGCCGCCACCCACTCCCAGCCCAGGTATGCACCGCCAAGTGTCACTGCCAGCAGCGCCGTCGCCGCGAGCGCCCACCATCCCTGCACCTTGAGACCGCGACGCGCCGGCGCCCGGTACGCGGCGTCCTGGAGCGTGCTTCGCAACCCCGCGATGAACTCGGGTCTCGGTGCCAGATCCTCTGAGCGACGAAAGGCCTCCCGCATGCCATCGCGCAGCGCACGGCGCGCGTCGAGATCGGCGCGGCACACCGGACACGTCTCCAGGTGACGCAGGATCTCGTGATTCGTTTCGGTGAGCAGCTCTTCACCGAGAAACGAATCGGCCAGCTCACGCACGTCTCGACATTCCATGGGTTCTCTCAGGTCTCGGCCCGCCGGGCGCCGAACGCACGCGTCGGCGCGCCGAGCTCGGCGCGAAGCAGCGCACGGCCACGGTGGAGCCGGGACATCACCGTTCCAATCGGAATTTCAAGCGCCTCGGCAATCTCCTTGTACGTCAGTTCCTCCACGTCGCAGAGCACGATCACTTCCTGGAACGACGCCGGGATCTGCCGCAGCGCGTTGAGCAGATCCTCGTCTGTCAACTGCTGCGAAACCGGCGGCACAAATGGTGTCGCCGCCGCGATCCGGTCCTCGGGATCGTCGACCAGCGGCGAGCGGCTGCGCGCACGGCGCCGATTGCTGCGCACGTGCTGGAGAATGGTCGTCAACCAGGCACGACAGTTCGTTCCGGGCTGGAAGCGATGAAACGACTGAAGCGCGTGCATCATCGTCTCCTGCACCAGGTCCTCGGCTTCGGACCGGTTGCGCTCGAACCATAGCGCCAGGCGGAACAGACGATCAGCGTGTGGCATGGCCTCCGCCTCGAAGGCAGCCCACGTCTGGTCAACGGTGCTTTGCGCCGGCGTCCGTGTCATCAATTTCCCGCAAAGGTCGCACCGATTGGAGCGTGCGACACGACGTTACGTGATTCAGATACCCGATGGGGCCGGAAATATTCCAGGCACCCCGGGCTGGCCGCGCCCTGCCTGAAGCGTCCCTAATCGCCGGGAATATTTACCGTCGGACTGGCTATCTACATCGTCGGACGTTGTCGCTCGATCGTGGTGACCGCGTCAGTGATGCAACAGGCAGATGAAAGGAAAGATTGATATGTCGAAGCGAGTTGCCTTGTCCGCTGCGGCGGTTGTGCTGATGTGTGTTGCCGGGGGCTCCGCCCTTCGCGCCGATCATCACGATCGGACGCTCGCGGTCACCATGACCAACGACCCGGTCGAGAACCGGATCAACGTGTACGACGCCGAGACGCACGCGCTACTTCAGACCCTGTCGACGCAGGGCAGGGGCGGCGCTGGCGGAAATGCTCGAGGGGTGAAGCAGTACGGCGGCGAGTTGGTTGCGGCCGTCAACAACGGGTCCAATACGGTTGCCCTGTTCAAACGCAGCGGCGACACCCTGAAGTTCGACAAGCTGGTTACCACCACCAGCGCGCCGGTGAGCGTCGACTTCGGGAACGATCACATGTACGTTGCCGGGGCTACGACCGTCGACTCGTTCCTGCTGCATCCGCACACGGTGGCGTGGCTTGACGGCACGGCCTCACTGGAACTCGTCGGAGGGAACGCGCCTCCCGACGGAAGCACCGCCCAGGTGGGCGTGATCAACCGGCAGCAAGTGCTGGTCACGTTGAAGGCCGACCCGGATCCGGGCACCGTCGATATCGTGCGGCTCCAGGATGGGGCGATCAGCGGCACGGCGCCGGTAGCGGTGTCCGCGCCCGCGGGCACGCTGACGCCGTTCGGGTTCGCCGTGTATCCAGACGGAACCGCGGTCATCACGCTGGCGCATTCCAGCCAGGACGGACTGTTCCGCGATGGAGCGTTCACGTCTGTTGTGGCCGCCGGCCAGGCAGCTGACTGCTGGGCGACACGGGTCGGCAAGTACGTCTTCACCGCGAACACTGGCAGCAAGACCATCAGCCGGTTGATCGGCACGGGCAGCAACGTGTTCATAGACAACCTGGTGGCGGCGAGCATTGCCACCGGAGGTTCACCGGCCGACATCGATGGGAGCGCAGGCATCCTCGGCGTGATCGACCATGGCGCCGGCCAGTCTCACCTGTCGTTCTTCCGATACAACGCGTTTGGCGAGCTCATCGCGGCCGGAGCTCCGCTCAACGTTGGTGTGGCTGATGCGAACGGCATAGCCATCGTTCCGCCTGGCGACCAGTACTGACACGGAACGGAACCTGAAGGCTCTGGGCGATGGGCGATGGGCGATGGGCGATGAGCAGTGAACCCGACATGGCCCAGCGGCGATCGCCCAGCGCCGATTGCCTGGCCCAGCGAGTGGTCGTTCGGCGGTTCGACCCTGCACACGACACACAGGCGTTGCGGGAGTGCCTCATTGAGCATCAGAACTTTCACCGCAGCCTCGAGCCGTCGTGGCCTGAGGGCGCAGCGATTGTCTACAACTACATGACATACCTGGAAACGGAGTGTGCCACCCACAATGGGTGCATCCTGATGGCCCACTACGGCGAGGAGGCGGCCGGATTCGTCTGCGTCGTGGCCACGACACGCGGCGAGTCGCCCGAGGATCCGTCTCCACTCGCCTGGATCCACGAGCTGTATGTGAAGTCCGAGCATCGCCGGCGGGGCGTGGCGAGCCTGCTCATGGCTGAAGCGGAACGCTTCGCTCGCGCCGAAGGGGCGCATGTGCTGCGGCTGGGCGTACTCGATAGGAACGAAGGCGCCCGCGCTTTCTACGCGAGTCATGGATTTGCCGAGCAGGCGCGCATCCTGACGAAGCGTCTCGAGGACTGATCGTGAGCTTCGGATCTGCGTCACAACGTGGGCGCTGGGCGGCCCTCCCCTTGCGGTTGATCGTGGGCTATGGCTTCATCGCTCACGGGTACGCGAAAGTGATGAACGGCCCGGACCACTTCGCCGCTTCCCTTCACGCGCTCGGCGTTCCGGCCGCGAATGCAATGGCGTGGGCGACGATTGTTGTCGAACTCGTCGGAGGGCTTGCCGTGCTGGCAGGCGCATGGCTTCCCGTCGTCAGCGTGCCGCTCGGGACGATTCTGCTGGTCGCGGCGATCACCGTCCATCTTCCGTTCGGCTTCAGCTCCATCAAGCTTCGCGCGGTCACGGCGGCGGGACCTCAATTCGGGCCCCCCGGCTATGAAGTCAGCCTGCTCTATCTCGCTGCCCTTGCGACGCTTGTCCTGGGTGGCCCCGGCCCGCTGGCTGTCGACCAACTCTTTCGTCGCAACCGACATCCAGCGTCTACGGGCGACCGGCGTCAGCCGACCACCTGACGCCCCGGGACCGCCGGACACCGCCCGAATCGGCTCTGAGGCGAGGAGGCGTATATCATTCCCTTAGATGTCCCGAGCGTCCGAGCGTTTGCGATGCGCCGCGCTGGCCGGCGCGCTGGCGCTCATCGCCGTGCCGAGCTCAGCGGCGCCCGCGGTCCAGCAGGTCCTCCTGCTGCAGTCGTCCGATCGCGGCAGCCTGATCTTCGACCACTTCACCGCCAATTTCCGCGTCGACCTCGAGCGCCTTGCAGGCAGCCCGGTCAATGTCGTCCAGGTGGTCGTCGGGCCGACTGGGTTTGTCGGAGCTCCCGATCACGCCGTCGTCGACTACGTTCGATCGACATTCACGGGTCGGCCCATGCCGGACCTGATCGTGACGATAGGTGGCACGGCGGCGGTCTTCGCGCGGCAGTATCGCCAGCAGCTGTTTCCCGATCGGCCGCTCCTGTTCACGGCCGTCGACAAGCGCTATCTGGCCGGTGCTCCGCTCGCCGAGAACGAGGCGGCCGTGACCTCCGCCAACGACTTTCCGAAACTCGTCGAGGACATCCTGCAGCTGCTTCCCCGGACCAGGCAGCTGTTCGTGGTGATCGGGTCGGGTCAGCTTGCGCAGTTCTGGCATGCGGAGCTCGGGAAGGAGTTCCAGCAGTTTCAGGACCGACTGACGTTCCTGTGGTCCGACGACATGTCCCTTCCCGACATCCTGGAGCGATGCGCCAAGCTGCCACGGGATTCCGCGATTCTCTACATCACACTTGGCAATGACGCCAAAGGCGGAGCGTACGCGGACGAGCGCGTGCTCACCGACCTCCACGCCACGGCGAACGCGCCGCTGTTTTCGACGCAGAGCGTGATGCTCGGCTACGGTGTTGTTGGCGGGACGATGATGTCCATCGATAACCTGAGCCACACTGCGGCCGGCACTGCGGCCCAACTCCTCGATGGCGCGCTACCGCGAAGCATCACGGCACCGCCGCAACCACCCGGCCCGCGCGTCTTCGATTGGCGCGAGTTGAAGCGATGGGGCATTGCCGAAAGCCGGTTGCCGTTGGACAGCATTGTGAGCTACCGCGCCCCGAGCCTGTGGGAGGAGTACAGGGGCACGGTGCTGAGCGCCGCCGGCGTGCTGGCCTTCCAATCGCTCCTGATTATCGGGTTGCTGTACCAGCGGCGTGCCCGGCAGCGGGCCGAGATCGAGAGCCGCCGCAACCTCGCGCTCGCCGCTGACGCCAGCCGGCGCCAGACCATGTCGGCGCTCACGGGCTCGATTGCGCACGAGCTCGGTCAACCACTCGGTTCGATGATGTACAACGCGCAGGCGCTTCAGACGATGGTCACTGGCAATCGTGCGACGTCCGGCACGATAGAAGAGATCCTGTCCGATATCCAGTCCCAGGGCCTCCGCGCCACGCAGATCATCGATCGCCATCGGACGATGCTGCGCAGTCACGAACTGGACAAGAAGCCCACCGACCTTCACAGCGTCATCAACGAGAGCCTTGCGCTCATTGCCCACGACATGGAAGAACGACAGGTCAGGGCCACCCTTCACCTGGCTTCGACCCCGTGCATCGTCAGCGGCGACCAAGTGCTGTTGCAGCAGGTGCTCGTCAACTTGATGATCAACGCCATGGATGCGATGGCCGGGGCGCTGCCGGCCCGACGTCGCCTCACGATCAGCGCCGAACACAGGGGCGCGGATGTCGAGATTTCCGTGCGCGACAACGGGACGGGCGTGCGGCCGGATATCATCGAAACACTGTTCACGCCGTTCATGACAACCAAGGCGTACGGCCTCGGGATCGGCTTGACGATTGTGAGCACAATCCTCGGCGCGCATGGCGGCACCATCGCTGCCCGCAACAACGCCGAAGGGGGCGCAACCTTCGTCGTCACGCTGCCCCGTCTCGACGCAGCCGGGCTCCAGTCAGCGCAGCGGGGTGCGGCATCACTGGCACGCACCTAGTGCGGCATCCGGCACCGGCCGCATGCCTGGTTCGGGTATATGCTCGATTGCCGGTCGAGTCCGGTATGGCTGGAGGATAGTGTTGCCGACGCGACCACGTGTGCTGCTTGCGGACGATTACCCTGACATGGTGAAGGCCGTCTCCCGCCTGCTGGCAAACGACTGTGACGTCGTGGGATCGGTCGCTGACGGCAGCGATCTGCTGGAGGCCGCCCAGCGGCTTCAGCCTGACGTGATCGTGCTCGACCTGAATCTGCCGAACGTCGACGGACTGGAGGCGTGCCGTCAAATCACGCACGTGTACCCGGAGATACGGGTCATCCTGTTCACGGCCATGAGCGATACGGACGTCAGCCAGCGTCTCCCCGGCACCGGGGCTTCTGCCTTCGTCTCCAAACTGGCGCCCGTCGACCGCCTGCTCTCGACCATCAAACGGCTGTGCGTTGACCGAGGTTGATCAGACTCGGCACAACTGCAGCCGTTACAGCGAAAGGAATACGACGATGACATCGATCAGGACCCTGTGTGCGCGAAGCAGTGTGTGCGTCGGGCTTGCCGCACTGCTGGCCTCAGCGGCCGCCACCGCCTGCACCGGGCAGCAGGAGACGCCGGCGGGGACGCCGCCTGCGACGAGGGCGGCGGCGACCCCCTCCGAGACCGACGCGCCCATCCCCGACACCGCCTCACCGCTCGACGCCCTTCCGGAAGCAGTGCGGAACGTGCTGGACACGCCGTTCACCGGCGACCTCGACGAGATGGTCAAGCGCCGCGCGATTCGGGTGGCCGTGACCTTCAACCGCACGCACTACTTCATCGACAGGGGACAGGAGCGGGGGTTGACCTACGAGTCGCTGAAGGCATTTGAGAACGATCTGAACAAGGACCTGAAGACGGGCAATCTCAAGGTACACGTGGTGATCGTGCCGATGTCGCGCGATCAGCTGCAGCCGGCGCTCGTGGATGGCAAGGTCGACATGGTCGCCGCCATGGTGACGGTCAGGCCGGAACTCGAGGCGGTCGGCGCGTTCTCCGA
>Ga0207683_10002982_pt1 | contig 14773 bp, 13 predicted proteins | sample KBSM73metaG_FD_184333 | JGI IMG/M metagenome (GOLD analysis project Ga0207683, IMG submission 184333) | Miscanthus rhizosphere microbial communities from Kellogg Biological Station, Michigan, USA - KBS M7-3 metaG (SPAdes) (version 2) | ecosystem: Host-associated > Plants > Roots > Rhizosphere >... | reverse complement strand
GCCGCGGGAATGCCGCGGATCTTGCGCGCCAGCTCGCCCCCCATCCGCAGCCGCGACTCGTACACCGATGCGCCGTCCATCACCGAGTCGGGACGCGCGAGATAGACGTATTCGAAGATGCAGGGATTGAGCGACGGGTCGACCGCGCATTGCCGCGCGTGGAAGTTGCCGAGCTGGTCGACGAACACCGCTTCGCCCGGCGCGACGTCGCGCAGCACGGAGAACCCGAGCGGCTCGAGCGCCACCGACTCCGACGCAACGAGATACTCCCGTCCGCCCATGGCCTCGTTGACGCCGATGATCAGCGGCCGGATGCCGTACGGATCCCGGAACGCGAGCATGCCGTAGCCGGCGATCGCCGCCACCACCGCGTACGCGCCGCGGCAGCGCCGGTGCACGCCTGCCACCGCCTTGAAGATCGCATCGGGGTCGAGGCGGTGATGCTGGGCCGCGCGCTCGAGCTCGAGCGCCAGCACGTTCAACAGCACTTCGCTGTCGGAATTGGTGTTGACGTGACGGAAATCGAGCTGGAAGAGCTCGCGTTTCAACGCGTCGCTGTTGGTCAGGTTGCCGTTGTGCCCGAGCGTCACGCCAAACGGAGAGTTGACGTAGAACGGCTGCGACTCGCGGTCCGAGTACGCCGAGCCCGCAGTGGGATAGCGGCAGTGGCCGATCCCCGCGTTGCCCAGAAGGTCCCGCATGTTGCGCGTGCGGAACACGTCGCGCACGTAGCCGGGCCCCTTCCACATGTGGAACACCGCGCCTTCGGAAGTGGCGATGCCCGCCGCGTCCTGCCCCCGGTGCTGCAGAAGGAGAAGGCCGTCGTAGAGGAGCTGATTGACCGGCGTATGCGCAACGACGCCTACGATGCCGCACATGGAGTTATCAAACCTTCGTTGGTGAAGAGGACCCGTGCGGGCCACCGCGCGAGTAGTCCAGCCGCTCTGCCCAGCGCTCGGGCAGCCAGGGTTTCAGCATCAAGGCCGCCTCGACCAGCGGAGCGGCGAGCACGGCATTCTGCCACCATTCCGCGCGCGGAATCGACGTGACGCCCGCGGCGAGAACGAATAACAACACCAGCAGAAGACCGCGTCCCAATCCGAATATGGCGCCTAAAAATCGATCCACAAACCCCAATCCGGCCGCGCGGATCGCGCGGGCGAGGGGATAGGCCACCAGCGCGCCCAGAAGCAGTGCACCGATCAGGATGGCGGTGAAGGCAACGATGTAGCGAATCAGCGGATAACTGCCGATCTCGGGAAGCCAGCCACCCACCACGGGCGTAAAGGCGATCGCGGCGACAAATCCCGCCACCCATGCGACGAGCGCGATCATTTCGCGGATGACGCCACGGAAAAACGCGAACAGCGTCGACAGCGCGATCGTGCCGAGCACGCCCCAGTCGAAGATCGTCATTCAGCGCAGCCGAGGCTACTTCGCCGGCGCCACGATGCCGTTCTGCCCCTCGCCCTTGAGCTTGTCGCGCACAACGGTGGCCGCCTCCCGCGACGGATACGGTCCGACTCGCACCCGCCACAAGGTGCCGCGCGAGGTCTTGAGCGGCTCCGTGTAGACCGGATAGCCCGATTGCTTGAGCCGGTTGCCGAGCGCGTTGGCGCCCTTGTCGTCGGAGAATGCCGCGAGTTGCACGGCGAAGCCTTCCTTCGGCACGTCCGCCTTCGACGCCGCTGGCGCGTTCGCATGCTCCGCAGCGGAGGGCCGGGAGTCGGCCTTGGCCGTGGCGATCCTTGCCGGCGGCTCCGCGACAGGCGCTGCGTCACCCTTGGGCGCGGACGTTGGTGCTGCCACGGGCTCGACCGGCTTGGCGGGCTCGGTTTTCGGCGCGGCCGCTTTCGCCGGCATCTCCGTCGCGGCGATTGAAGGCGCGGCAGGCGCAGCCGGAATCGCCGGGGTAATCGCCTTCGGCTCAGGCGCTATATTCGTGTCGTACTTGGATACCTTCGCCGGCGGCGTCACAACAGATTTTTCGGCGTCGCCGACCGACTTGCGCGGCGAATCGGCATCCTTGCGCACGTCCTTGGTCCCATCGTCTTTCGGGGGGCTGGGCTCGTTCAGCCGGTTGACGAACTTGCCATCGTCGACCGGCGGAATCTTCACGGACACGTCCTCGCCCAGCGGCTTGGGCTCGCTTTCGAGCAGCATCGGCACGATCACCGCGGCGCCGAGCGCCAGCACGATGGCGCCGATCAGGCGGCGGCGCGCGCGACGACGCAGTTCGTCGACGTTGATGTCGGCAGGTTCAGCCATGGCGAAGCGGCGCGGAAGCGGTGGGGCCGGCGGAACAGGAAGCAGCCAGAACCGCAGCCACCGTGAGGAAGGATCCGAAAACGACGATTCTATCAGCCTCGTCGGCCGTCGCACGCGCAGCGGCGCAGGCCTCCGCGATCGTATCGAACCCGCGGATCGCGCCGGACGGCACGCCGGCCGCACCCAGCGCTTCCACGATCGCCGCGGCGCTCGCGCCGCGCGGCCCGGGCAAGCCCGCGACGTGCCATCGGTCGACGCGTGCAGTCATCGCGGCGATCACACCGCGAATGTCCTTGTCGGCGAGCATCCCGAAGACAGCGATCGTGCGTGGAAAGAAGGCCATGTCGCCGAGTGCTGCGGCAAGAACGCGCGCCGCATGCGGATTGTGGGCCACGTCGAGCACCGTGCAGGGACGGCCGGGGAGCACCTGCAGGCGGCCCGGCAGCTCCACGGTGCAAAGTCCTTCGCGGATGGCGCCTGCGGACACCGGCAGCCGCTCGCGCATCACGTCGATCGCGACGAGCGCCACCGCGGCGTTGGCAAGCTGGTGCGCGCCGGGCAGCGCGGGAAGGGGCAGTCCGAAGCGCTCGCCGCGAGGCCCGCGAAAGCGCCATTGCCGGCCCTCGGAGGCATAGGCGAAATCGACGCCGGCGCGCAGCAACGGCGCACCGATGGCCGCCGCATGTGCCACGACCGACGCGGGCGGATCGGGATCGCCGCACACGACTGGATGTCCCGCGCGAAAGATACCCGCCTTTTCGCGGCCGATGTCCTCGCGGGTCGGGCCGAGATAGTCGACGTGATCGATGTCGACGCTCGTCAGCACGGCCACGTCCGCATCCACGATGTTGACGGCGTCGAGGCGCCCGCCCAGCCCCACCTCGAGCACCCATGCGTCGAGCCTTTCCCGGCAGAACACCCACAATGCCGCAAGCGTTCCAAACTCGAAATACGTGAGCGACGTGGGTGCCTGCCCGGGACCGACACGTGCATCTTCGACCGCATTGAACGCATCGAGCAACTCGGCATCGGCCGCGTCCCGGCCCGCGATCCGCACGCGCTCGTTGTAATGCACGAGATGCGGCGACGTATAGAGGCCCGTGCGATATCCGGCGGCGCGCAGAATTGCCTCCAGCATCGCGCACGTCGAACCCTTGCCGTTCGTTCCCGTCACGGTGATCACCGGAGCTTCGATCGGCAGGTGCATCCGCGCGGCGACCTCCTGCACGCGCGCAAGACCGAGCGCAACGGACTTGGGATGCAGCGTCTCGAGATACGCAAGCCAGGCGGCAAGGGTCGCGGGGCGCGTCATCGCCGCGATGCCGCGCAAGGAAACCGGCGCAAGCGCCGGCGAACCATCGCGCACACTGCGCGAGGCCTCAACTCGTTGCGGGAGCCGGTTGCTTGGTCAGCATCGACAGGAGTCGCGCGAGCTCGTCGCGCAACTGTCGCCGGTCGACGATCATGTCGAGCGCGCCTTTTTCCACGAGGAATTCCGCGCGCTGAAAACCATCCGGCAGCTTTTCGCGCACGGTTTGCTCGATGACGCGCGGTCCGGCAAAGCCGATCAGCGCGCCTGGTTCCGCCAGCACGAGATCGGCCACGAATGCGAACGATGCGGAAACGCCGCCCATCGTCGGATCGGTGAGGATCGACACGAACGGCAGCCGGGCGCGGGTGAGCTCCTGCAGCACCGCGGTGGTCTTCGCCATCTGGAAGAGCGAATTCACGCCTTCCTGCATGCGCGCGCCACCCGAAGCCGACAGGCACACGAACGGCACGCGGTTCTCGAAGGCCACGCGCACGCCGCGCACGAAGCGCTCGCCGACGACCGAGCCCATCGATCCGCCCATGAACTCGAACTCGAAGGCGGCAAGAACGAGCGGCACGCTCTTGACGCTTCCCTGCATGACGACCATCGCGTCCGTCTCGCCGGTTTCGTCGAGCGCAATCTCGAGGCGTTCCGGATATTTCTTCTGGTCCTTGAACTTGAGCGTGTCGACGGGCACGACCTCGGAACCGATCTCGAAGCGTCCTTCCGGATCGAGGAGCTGGTCGATCCGCAGGCGCGCCGACACGCGGTTATGGAACGCGCATTTCGGGCACACCATCAGGTTGTTCTCGAGATCGGTGCGATAGAGCACCGCCTCGCACGCAGGACACTTGATCCACAGTCCTTCGGGGACGGGGGTCTTGCGAATGCCCGGTGCGCTCTTGATCCGCGGCGGCAGCAGCTTGGTGAGCCAGCTCATCGTTCATTCCCCGTAAAACGCCTGCGTCATGCGGCGCGTTTGCGTTCCATCGCGTCCAGCGCGCCGCGAATGCCGGCGAGCCACCGGCCGGCACGTGCGGCCGCTTCATCCGGCGTGCCCTGTTCGATTTCCTGGATGAGCCGGCTGCCGATCACGACGGCATCGGCATGCATGGCGATTGCCTGCGCGCCCGCCGCATCGCGAATGCCGAAGCCTACGCCGACCGGCAATGCCACGTGGCGGCGGATCTCCGCAAGCTTCCGCGCAACGTCGGTCGTGTCGAGGTTGCCGGCGCCCGTCACGCCTTTGAGCGAGACGTAATAGACGTAGCCGCGCGCGAGCGCCGCCACTGCGGCGATCCTTGCTTCGGGCGTGGTGGGTGCGAGCAGGAAAATCGGGGCGATCTCCCGGGCGTAGAGGAGGCGCGCAAAATCGCCTGCCTCCTCGGGCGGATAGTCGACCACCAGGACGCCGTCGACCCCCGCGGCCGCCGCTCGCTGCGCAAACGCTTCGCTGCCCATCGCCTCGATGGGGTTCGCATATCCCATCAGCACGATCGGGGTCGACGTATCGCGGCGCCGGAACTCGGAGACCACGTCGAGCACGTTGCGAAGCCCCACATGCTGCGCGAGCGCGCGCTCGGACGCCCGCTGGATGACGGGGCCATCGGCCATCGGATCCGAAAAGGGAACGCCGAGCTCGATCACGTCCGCGCCCGCTTGCGTCAACGCCGCAAGCATGGAGGGCATTGCCGCCAGCGACGGATCGCCCACGGTAACGTAGGGAATGAGCGCAGTGCGGCCCGCCGCCTTGAGACGGGCGAAGGTGGCGTCGATGCGGTTCAAAGGGTGTGGTGCATCAATTGCGTACGCAAACTTGCAACCCGCCCTGCGGGATGCGATCGCCCGGGCATCAAGCTTTGCCCGCCGGCGCGCCGGCCGCGCCATCGAACCGAAGGCCTCCGCGCTCGACCACGGTGTTCATGTCCTTGTCGCCGCGTCCGGAGAGATTGACGAGCAATATCCGGTCGCGCGCCAGCGTCGGCGCAAGCGCCTTGGCATAGGCCAGGGCATGCGCCGATTCGAGCGCCGGAATGATGCCTTCGATGCGGCAGCAATCGTGGAACGCCGCGAGCGCCTCGTCGTCGGTGATCGTGACGTAGTCCGCGCGATGCGCGTCCTTGAGCCAGGCGTGTTCGGGACCTACACCAGGGTAGTCGAGTCCGGCCGACACCGAATGCGTTTCGACGATCTGGCCGTCGGCATCCTGCAGCAGGTACGTGCGGTTGCCGTGCAGCACGCCGGGCCTGCCCGCGGTCAGCGACGCCGCATGCTTGCCCGACGCGATGCCCTCCCCCGCCGCCTCCACACCGACGAGCTTGACGCCGGCGTGCGCAAGATAGGGATGGAAGATGCCCATCGCGTTGCTGCCGCCGCCGACGCATGCGATCACGATGTCCGGCTGCCGGCCCGCGGCCTCGGGCATCTGCACGATGCATTCGCGGCCGATCACGCTCTGGAAATCGCGCACCATCATCGGATACGGGTGCGGTCCCGCAACCGTGCCGATGATGTAGAACGTGCTCTCGACGTTCGTGACCCAGTCGCGCATCGCCTCGTTCAGCGCGTCCTTGAGGGTCTTCGAGCCCGACTCCACCGGCACGACCGTCGCGCCCAGGAGCTTCATGCGGAAGACGTTCTGCGCCTGGCGCCGGATGTCCTCGGAGCCCATGTACACGACGCATTCCATGCCGTAGCGCGCCGCGACCGTGGCGGTTGCGACCCCGTGCTGTCCGGCGCCCGTCTCGGCGATGACGCGCGGCTTGCCCAGGTGCCGGGCGAGGAGTGCCTGCCCGATGCAGTTGTTGATCTTGTGCGCGCCGGTATGGTTCAGGTCCTCGCGCTTGAGCCAGATCTGCGCGCCGCCGAGCTCGCGCGACCAGCGCTGCGCGTGATAGACCGGCGAGGGGCGCCCGACGTAGTGCTTGAGCTCGTATTCGAACTCGGCGCGAAACCCCGGATCGTCGCGAAAACGCGCGTATTGGACCTTGAGCTCGTCCAGCGCACGGATGAGCGTCTCGGCCACGAACACTCCGCCGTACGGGCCGAAGTGGCCGCGCGCATCAGGCAGGTCGTAGACTTGCGGTAGCTCGGCCATCTGCATTGCGTACTCCTTCGACGAACGCGGCGATCCGCGCAGGGTCCTTCAGGCCGCGGCGCGGCCGGCCTTCGGCATCGCGCTCTTCCACTCCAGAGGACACATCGACTGCAAAGGGCTGCAATTCGGCGATCGCGCGTTCCACATTGGCGGCGTCGAGACCGCCGGAAAGCACGACCGGCCGCGAAATGCGCCTGCGTACGTCCACCGAAAGACGCGACCAGTCGAACGCGTGTCCCGTGCCCCCGGGGAGATCGCCTTCGCGGAAGGCGTCGAACAGCAATCCTGCCGCATCCTCGTAACGCGCCGCGTATTCTAGCAAATCGACACCGTCCTTCACGGCGATCGCCTTGAGGTACGGCCGGTTGAACCGGCGGCACAGCTCGGCCGGCTCCGTGCCATGGAACTGGAGCATCGAGAGCGGCACCGCGGCGAGCGCCGCCTCGACTTCGGCGATCGTCGGATCGACGAAGAGGCCGACGACACTCACGAATGGCGGAAGCGCATGCACGATCGCGTGGGCACGCGCGGGCTCCACGTACCGTGGCGTGCCGCGCCAGAACACGACGCCGACCGCGTCCGCGCCGGCGCGCGCTGCGGCGATGCCGTCGGCTACGCGCGTGATCCCACAGATCTTGACGCGCGTGCGCATCAGCGGGAAATGGAGGCGACGCGGCGTGTGGGCGGCAACCCGAATCGCACGTCGTAGTCCGCGCCGCACAGGTACAGGCCATCGGCGGCGAATGTCGGCGCGGCGCGCGTGCGGTCGCGCGCCGCGAGCAGCTCGCCGATCCAGGCGGGCGGTTGGCGCTTCGCGCCCACGTACACCAGCGATCCGACGATGTTGCGCACCATGTGATGGAGAAACGCGCTGGCGTGAAAATCGAAACGGAGGATCGGACCGTCACTGCCGATCGCGATCGCTCCCATGGTCTTGACCGGCGACTTCGCCTGGCACTCGGCGGCGCGGAACGCGGAGAAATCATGCGTGCCCGCAAGATGCGCCGCGCCCGACCTCATCGCGTCGACGTCGAGCGATCCATGGTACCAGCCGACGCGGCCCGCCAGCAGCGCCGGACGTTCGCCTCGTGCCTGCAGCAGGTAGGTGTAGTGTCGTGCAGTCGCGGCGAAGCGCGCGTGGAATTCGTCGGTCACGGGGTGCGCCCACAGCACGGCCATCGCCTGCGGCAGGCGGGCGGTAACCCCGCGCGTCCACGCGGAGAGAGGACGCACCGCGTCGGTGTCGAAATGCACGATCTGCGACACCGCGTGCACGCCTGCATCCGTGCGGCCGGCGGCGGCCACCGTAACCGGCTGCGCGGCGATGTCCGATAGCGCGCGTTGAAGCGCATCCTGCGCGCCGCACGCGGAAGGCTGCGACTGCCAGCCGCAGAACGCATCACCCGCGTATTCGACGGCAAGCGCGATCCGCATGCGTCAGGGATGCCGAGATGACAGCCGGAATGACTGCGGGCGGCGAATCGTCGACTCGCCGCCCGCCCGCTTGCGTAGGGGAATGTCAGCCGAGCTTGGCGAGCAGGGCCGTGGCTTCCGTCTTCTGCTGATCGTCGCCTTCGTGCAGCACTTCCTGCAGGATCTCGCGTGCGCCTTCCACGTCGCCCATCTCCTGATAGGCCTTTGCGAGGTCGAGCTTCGTCGCGGCATCGTGCCATTGTCCATCAAGCACGGAAGGCGTCGGATCCTCGAACGTCGTACGGTCGGGATCGAACGACAGGTCGAGCTTGTCGAGTTCGAGCGCTGCGGCGGGGCGAGTGAGCTGCGACGGCGTAGGCGCCGCCTCGGCGGTGACAGGCTCGAGGACATCGCGGGACTTGTTGAGCGGCGCCGGCTTCTCGCTCTCGTCCAGATGGAAATCGAGGTCGAAACGCGGCGCGTCCTTCACGGTCTCGACCTGGTCGCCGATGCTCGCGATGCGCGCGTCGAGGCCGCCGGTGCGTGCGCCTGACATCGCGCCAGCCAGCGCAACCGATGCTGCGCCCGCTGCTGCAGCGCCGAGCGTGCCGCCTGACGATTCGACGCCCGGGTTGCGGTCGCGGGCCGTCATCTCGTGCACGTTCGACGCGTGCACAGGGGACGGCGCTGCTTCCTCATGCGCCTTGGCGCCCATCACGGGGGCGATCGTGATGTCGTCGTCGATCATCCGGTCGAGTGCAGGCTCGGGCTTGCGCGCCGAGGCCTCGTGCGCGACAGCGGCAGGGATCGCCGCGGCGGCAACGGCCGGAGCAAACGGCGCCGCTGCCAGGGCCGGCAGGCCGGCTTCGCCGAACATCGGATTGTTGGGATCCAGCTGGCGCCCGAGGGCGACGGCCTTCGTCCAGGTTTCGCCCTGTCCGTGGCTGACCGCGAACAATTCGGTCGCGACCGTCTCGAACGCAGTCGGCTTGTTGTGCTGCGCGTGAATCTCGAGCAGCTTGAGGTAGATTTCCTGCCGCTGGGGATCCTTCTTGAGCGCTTCCTTCAGAATCTCCTCGGCCTGCGCATCGCGGCCGTACGCCAGGTATACCTCGGCCTCGGCAATCGGATCGACCTCGTCCGTGTCGATGTTGCCCAGTCCTTCGCGGCTGAAATCGCTCGCGAGCGAGTTTTCGCCGGTGTTGACCACGCCGCCGCCGGTCGAGCCGAACACGGTGTTGGTCTTGATGTCGGTGCCCGAGATGATGCTGTCCTCGAACTTGGTCGCCTTGCGCCGGCGCGCGGCCACCAGGGCGGCGATCCCGCCGAGCACGGCGAGCGCGCCTGCGCCGATGGCCCATGCCGGTGTATTGGAAATGAACTCCTCGAAAAATCCGGGTGGCTCCTTGACGGGTGCCTTGGCTTTCGCCACGGCCGGTGCAGGCGGAGGCGCCTTGGCGGCGTCCGTCGCGGCGGGCTCTGGCGCCTTTGCAGGCTCCGGCGCCTTGGCGGGCTCGGGTGCCTTCGTGGCGGCAGGCGCGGGAGGCGTCGCAGCCATGGGAGGCGGCGCCACGGGGACTGCGACCGCAGCGGGTGCGCCGGATTTCGATGTGTCCGCCGATTTGCCGGTGGCAGCGTCGGCTTGCGTCTGGACCTGCGCAAGCGATTGATTCTTGATCTCGATCGCGCGCTGGAGATCGCGCACGGTTTTTTCGAGGTCGGTGATGCGGGCCTGCGCGTCGCGAAGCTGCTTGTCGCGCGCGATCAGCTCTTCCGTTCCGCTGCCCTTGCCGGGGCGGACGATCAGTTGGTCGCGACCGGGCGGCGCCGCAGGCGTGGATTCCGTGATCGCAGTCCCGATGGCCCCGCCAGACGCGCGGCTGCCGGCGCCCTCGGACGTCGGCGCGCCAGCGGCAACGCGATCGCGATAGGTCCGCCAATCGGCTGCCTGCATGCGCACGATGCGCGTGGCCTCGACGTTTTCAGTTGCCGCGGCTTCGCTCGCGGGGGGAATGTTCATGATCGCGCCGCGGCGCAGGCGATTCATGTTGTTGTCGTCGAACGCGTCCGCGTTGCCCTTGAACAACGCGACCAGCATCTGCTCGAGCGTCGCATCTGCGGGCTTGAACTGGCCGGCGATCTTGGCGAGCGTGTCGCCGGGCTTGACCGTGTATTGCTCACCGCCGGAGCTGGCACGCGGGGCGACGTTTGCCGACGTCACGCTCGAAGCGGAGGCCGACGGCGCCGCAGACGGCGCGGCCGCCGCGGGGGCAGCCGCAGGTGCGGGGGCAGCGCGGGCGGCACCGGTACGCGCCGGCGCGATCGGCTCCGCAACGGCGGGCGCACCTACGCCGGGCGGATCGAGCAGGAATGTGTATTCGCGGACGACGCGCCCCGAGGCCCAGTTGAGCTCGACCATCAGATCGAGGAACGGCTCGTTGACGGGGGACGCCGAAGAAATCCTGAGGTACGGATTGCCGCCGACGAACTCGACGCCGATGCGTGTCCGCGCAAGCACGCCCTGGTACGTGAGATTGTTTTGACGGTACAGCGACGGATCGGCGATGCGGGCAGAAAGTGATTCCAGCTCGTCGCGCGAGGCGGAAGTGAGCTCGATGCGCGCCGAAAGCGGCTGTCCCAGCGACGAATCGACCGTAAGTCGGCCAAGGCCCAGGGCGGCGACGGTACCGGGAAGGGCGAGAGCCCCCGCGACGAGGCCCAGCCTGAATAAAGGTTTGGTTCGCATGCCGACCTCTTTGGATCCCAATTAGCTCAAGCTAACATAACATCATGGATTTAGCTGCGCAAGCTAATCCTTGGCATTAGATTGGGTTTTGCGGTGCCCACACTAACTGTGATGCACAACCGCAACGGTCCAAGCGACCCCGGTACTAGGTCTGGGCACGCCTGTGGCAGGCTCCACCAGCCATGGTGGATTTACGGCCAATTCGACCTGTTGCAAAACCGGTTTGCGCTCGTCTGGCCCGACCGCCAACCGAAATCTGGCGGGCCCCAAACATGGGGAAATCCCCAGCAACATTGATGCCACACGGGCGGAGCCTGTATCGCACAGCCTGACGATGAGGTCGCGGTGCCGCTCAGCGCTCGAATTGGCCCCACCGCGGAAGCGTGGATGCCGCACGCCGGCGGCGAAGGCCGCGTCAGGCGAGCAGGATTCGGAGCATCCGGCGCAGCGGCTCCGCCGCGCCCCACAGCAATTGATCGCCGCAGGTGAACGCCGACAGATATTGTGATCCCATCTCCAGCTTGCGCAAGCGGCCGATGGGAATCTCCAGGTTTCCGGTGACGGCCGCGGGCGTCAGCCGGCGAATGCTCTCATCGCGCGTGTTTGGAACCACCCGCACCCATTCGTTGCCGCCCGCGATCATCTGCTCGATCTCCGGGAGCGGGATGTCGCGGCTCAACTTGATCGTGAGCGCCTGGGAATGGCAGCGCATCGCCCCGACACGCACGCACAGCGACTCGACGGGAATCGGCGCGACGCCGAACATGGGTCCGCGGCCCAGGATCTTGTTGGCCTCTGCGCCGCCCTTCCATTCCTCCTTGCTCATGCCGTTGCCGAGGTCCTTGTCGATCCACGGAATCAGCGAACCGGCGAGCGGCACGCCGAAATGCTCCGTCGGAAAGCGATCGTCCCGCAGGATGCCGGCGACTTCGCGGTCGATGTCGAGGATCGAAGACGCCGGATCGGCGAGGAGCGCCTTTGCGGCGAGGTGGGCCTCACCCATCTGCAGCAGCAGCTCGCGCATGTTCTGCGCACCCGCGCCGGAGGCGGCCTGGTAGGTCATGCACGTCATCCACTCGACGGCGTCATGCGCAAAGAGCCCCGCGAGTCCCATGAGCATCAGGCTCACCGTGCAGTTGCCGCCGATGTAGTCCTTGACCCCGCGCGCGAGCGCCGCATCGATCACCTTGCGATTGACCGGATCGAGGATGATCACCGCGTCGTCGCTCATGCGGAGCGCGTTGGCCGCATCGATCCAGAAGCCGTCGAAGCCCGCGGCGCGGAGCTTCGGATACATGGTGTTCGTCCAATCGCTGCCCTGGCACGTGACGATCGCGTCCAATCCCTCGAATTGCGCCGGGTCGGACGCATCGAGAAGCCTGGTTGCCGACCCCCCCAGCGCCGGCCCGTCGCCGCCGGCGCTCGAGGTCGAGAAGAACTGCGGCGTGATCAGGTCGAAATCGTGCTCCTCGACCATCCGCTGCAGCAGCACCGAGCCCACCATTCCACGCCAACCCACGAATCCCACGCGCATCATCGTCTTCCTGTCGGTCTATTGGCCAAGTGCCGAAAGCACGGCGTCGCCCATCGCTCGCGTGCCGATGGCGGGCTCGCCCGGCAACGCGATGTCCGCGGTGCGGTGACCCGACGCCAGCACCGCGCGCACCGCCCGCTCGATTCGGAGGGCGGTGTCCTCGCGCGCGAAGGTGTGCCGGAACATCATGGCGAGCGAGAGGATCGTCGCCAGCGGATTCGCGCGGTCCATGCCTGCGATATCCGGCGCCGAGCCGTGAATCGGCTCGTACAGGCCCTTTTGCCGCGCGTCGAGCGATGCCGAGGGCAGCATGCCGATGGAGCCCGCGAGCATCGAGGCTTCGTCCGAGAGAATGTCGCCGAACATGTTGCCGGTGACGATCACGTCGAACTGCTTCGGATTCCTGAGGAGCTGCATCGCCGCGTTGTCGACGTACATGTGAGACAGCGTCACGTCGGGATACTCGCGCGCCGTCGCGGTGACGACCTCGCGCCACAGGATGCTGGTGTCGAGCACGTTTGCCTTGTCGACCGAGCACAGCTTGCGGCTGCGCCGGCGGGCAGTCTCGAAGCCGACGCGCGCGATGCGCACGATCTCGCTCTCGCTGTAGTGCATCGTGTCGAAGCCCTCGCGCTCTCCCGCATCGTTCGTTCGCCGGCCGCGCGGCTGTCCGAAATAGATGTCGCCGGTCAGCTCCCGCACGATCATCACGTCGAGGCCGGCCACGACTTCGGCCTTGAGGGTCGATGCGGCGGCAAGCTCCGGAAACAGGATCGCGGGACGCAGATTGGCGAACAGCCCCAGCGCCTTGCGAATGCCGAGCAGGCCCTGCTCGGGGCGCAGCTCGCGCGGCAGCGTGTCGTAGGCGGGCCCGCCGACGGCGCCCATCAGCACGGCATCCGCCGCTTTCGCCAAGGCGAGCGTCGCCACCGGCAGCGGATGTCCGGCAGCGTCGTAGCCCGCGCCGCCGATCGGCGCCATCTCCGTCTCGATCGAAAGACCGTCGGCATGCAATGTCTCGATCACCCGGATCGCCTGGGCGACGATTTCGGCGCCGATGCCGTCGCCCGGCAGGATTGCGATCTTCATGCGTGCTCTCTCACGTTCGGTGTACCCAAAAAAAACGCGGCGCCTCGTTCCTGGCGCCGCGTCGTCATGTTCGTTTCGCTCACGCGAGCCAGGGTTGGTCCGCCAATCGTTTCGTCTCGAAGGCCCGGATCACGTCCGCGTGCTGGAGCGTGCGGCCGATGTCGTCCAGCCCGTGCAGGAGCGAATGCTTGCGGTAAGGCTCGACGTCGAAACGGTAGTGATGCACTCCGTCCGGCGTGCCCACGCTTTGCGCATCCAGGTCGATAGTCAGGCGGAAGCCGGGAAACGCCTTCACCGCGTCGAACAGGCGCTCGACCTCGCTTTCCGTGAGCATGATCGGCAACAGCCCGTTCTTGTAGCAGTTGTTCTTGAAAATATCCCCGTACGAAGGGGCGACGAGGGCACGGAACCCGTAGTCGCCGAGCGCCCACGGGGCATGCTCGCGCGAACTGCCGCAGCCGAAATTGCGCCGCGCGAGGAGGATCGTGGCACCCCGGTAACGATCGTGATTGAGGATGAAGTCGGGATTGCGCGGGCGCGCCGAGTGATCCTGCCCGGGCTCCCCGTGGTCGAGGTAGCGCCATTCGTCGAACAGGTTGGGGCCAAAGCCCGAACGCTTGATCGACTTCAGGAACTGCTTGGGAATGATTGCGTCGGTGTCGACGTTGGCCCGATCGAGCGGGACCACGATTCCCGTATGTGCCTGAAACGCCTGCATGATCGCCTCGAAACTCGTGCTGTAACCGAACCGCCACGCGGCGGAACGCCCCCGGACGATCCGACGGTTGCTACCACGCGACCGGCAGCGCGCCTCCGCTCACCCTCACATCGCACCTGCAGGCGCGCGGGCACAAGCTTTCTTGTGCCCGCCGCCCTCCTGCCCCTAACGCACAGCCTCGCGAATCACTTCGGCTTGGCCTGGTCCGCAGCCTTCTCGACCGCAGAACCGGTGGCCTTGACATCCTTTCCGGCGCCTTCAACGGTATTGCAGGCGGCGAGACCAAATGCGAACCCGGCCAGAGCGACAAGTGCAGCAATTTTTTTCAGCATTTTCAATCTCCTTTTTTGGATGCTACGTGCGCGGGCCCACGTTTTCGCATTCTACCTCGGCGACAACACAGCGGCTCCGAGTCAGCTCAAAGCCGTCAATACAGCCTGCGCACATCGACGAAATGACCTTCGATCGCGGCGGCGGCCGCCATCGCCGGGCTCACCAGATGGGTGCGGCCGCCCGCGCCCTGCCGGCCCTCGAAGTTGCGGTTGGAGGTGGAGGCGCAGCGTTCGCCGGGCTCCAGACGGTCGTCGTTCATCGCG
>Ga0207683_10002981_pt1 | contig 14774 bp, 13 predicted proteins | sample KBSM73metaG_FD_184333 | JGI IMG/M metagenome (GOLD analysis project Ga0207683, IMG submission 184333) | Miscanthus rhizosphere microbial communities from Kellogg Biological Station, Michigan, USA - KBS M7-3 metaG (SPAdes) (version 2) | ecosystem: Host-associated > Plants > Roots > Rhizosphere >... | reverse complement strand
CCCTGCCGGGGATGTAAGCGAGCGATGGGCGTTGCGACCAAGAACGGGCGCGACCGCTGTCGCATCGGTGTTCCGCACTCGTCCGATTCATGCCGTTTATCCGTCAGGAGAATCGTCTTCCATGGAGACTCGGAAATCCATAGTCATCGTCGGCGGCGGATTCGCCGGCACCACGGTCGCCCGCGCGCTCGACGGCAAGCTGCCGGCAGGTTACGACCCCGTGCTCGTCAGCGAGGAAAGCTACACGACGTTCAATCCGATGCTGCCGGAAGCCGTCGGCGCGTCGGTCTTTCCCGAGCAGGTCGTCGCTCCGATCCGGCAAATGCTTTCGCGGACCCGGTTCGTGATGGGCCGGGTGACGGCGATCGACCCGGGACGCAAATCGTTGACCGCGGCCACGCTCGCGGGCGACGCCACGATCTCGTACGACCAGATCGTATTGGCCTTCGGCAACCGCGCGAGGCTCGACTTGATCCCCGGGCTCTCTGACCACGGACTGCCGCTCAAGACCATCGGCGATGCGATGCATATCCGCAACATGGTGTTGCGGCGCGTCGCGCAGATCGAGCTCGAAACCGATCCCGCAGTTCGCCGCCGGCTCGGGCACTTCGTGGTGATCGGCGGCGGGTTCTCCGGCGTGGAGACCGCGGGAGAGCTCGCCGATTGCCTCTCGGGCGTTCTTCGCTACTATCCGCGCGTCGCGCGCGAGGAGATCAAGGTGACCCTCCTGCAGGACCAGCCGCGGCTCCTGCCGGAGCTGTCCGAACGCCTCGGTGTCGCGGCCCATCGATCGCTGGCGGCCCGAGGCGTCGACGTCCGCACCAATGCCCGGGCGAATTGCGTCGGCGCGCGCGCCGTGGCGCTCGCGGGCGGCGAGATGCTGCACGCGGCGACCACGATCTGCACGATCGGCACGCGGCCCAACGCTCTCGTCGAGCGGATGTCGATACCGGTTGAACGGGGTCGCATCGTCGTCAACGCCGATCTTTCGGTTCGGGACGCTCCGGGAGTGTGGGCGATCGGCGATTGCGCGCTCGTCATGAACGCGAACGACGGCAAATATGCGCCTGCCACGGCGCAGTTTGCGGTGCGCGAGGCGCGCCACCTTGCGGCCAATCTGCTGGCAACGCTAGCCGGCGGACCCACGCGCGCCTTCGACTGCCGGTCGCGCGGCTCGATGGCGGCGATCGGCCGCAGGAACGGCGTGGCTGACATTTTCGGCGTGCCGCTCTCGGGCTTTCCGGCATGGCTCCTGTGGCGCGCGTACTACCTCTCGCAAATGCCCACACTCGGCAGGAAGCTCAGGATCTTCGTCGAATGGACGTGGGGCATGTTCATTCCGACCGACATCACGCATCTGCGCTTCACGCGCAGCCAGGACGTCGACGACGCGAGCGGACGCAGCGATGTGGAATTGCAGTCGCCGATGACGCGACCCGCGGAGCTCAAGGTCGCGTAACGCGCCGATGAGAAACCACGAAGGGACCCGCGTGGAGAACGGCCTAAACGCGTAAGCAAATCGCCCCGGCTCCGACTATTTCGCAGGCGATGTCGCTTACCGTGCTTCCGGTGCGATGCGCCCCGACAACAACGCGGTCCGGGTCATTTCACGCACGAAGCTGCAACCGCCTAACTTGCCACTCGCCACTCATCCACTGAAGGAGCCATCGTCATGTCGATATCGAAACCGGGCCGCGTTCGCGCGAGCCACTCCGTACTTCTCGGAAGCCTCTTGTCACTCGCCGTTGCCGCGCCCGCGCTGGCCGGCGAATGCCCGAAAGACAAGCTCGGCAACAATCCTCTTCCGGGTGCGGCCATGGCGCCGGTCGGCGTCGCCGAGATGGAGCTCGCATCGATCGATCTCTCGAAGGAAAGCGTCAAGCTTCCCGAGCGCCGCCTGCGCTACCGGCACATGGAAATCCAGCCCGGCGGGATCGTGCCGCTCCACTCGCATGCCGATCGTCCGGCGCTGATCATGGTCAACCAGGGACAGATCTTCGAATACAGCAGCAAGTGCATGGTGCCGATCTCCCACAAGGCCGGTGAGATCGCGCGCGAATCGAACGGTCTCATGCACTGGTGGAAGAACGAAGGCAACGTGGTCGTCGTGCTCACCATCGCCGACATCGTCAACGACAAGAAGCCCGACTCGATGATGCCGATGATGTGATCCCCGCTTGTTGAGAGCGATAGCCGTCGCGCAGCATTCGCCGTCGTCTCCGCGCATGGGGGGACGACGGAACCATTCCCCATCCTCGCAGCTCCGGTTCGCCGCCCACCGACGCCAATGCAGATCCTGTTGACGAGCGCCGCTTTCCTCATTGCCGCGATCTGCGCCGGCCTGATGGGCTACGCCATCCAGCGCGGCGCTACTTGCACCGTTGCTGCGATGGATGAAGTCGTCAGGAAGCGCAGCATCAGCCGCCTCGCCGCGATGGCCGAGGCTTCGCTGTGGGTCGTTGGGGGTCTTCTCATCGCGCAAAGCCTGCACGCGCTCGGCAAGATGCCCGGAGGCTACGGTGTGACGTACGTGACGATCGTCGGTGGCGCGCTGCTCGGCTTCGGCGCCTATGTCAACAAGGCGTGCGTGTTCGGCGCCATTGCGCGCCTGGGCTCAGGCGAGTGGGCCTACGTGGCGACGCCACTCGGATTCTATGCGGGCTGCGCGAGCGCGCCGCACATTTTCGCGTTTCCGGCCCAGCAGACGCTGCCGTACGATTCGCCGGTGCTCGCGGCCTCTTCGTGGGTCGCGCTGGTGTTCGCGGGCTTCATGCTCTGGCGCCTCGCGCGCCCGTTGGTCGCGAAATCCGGAGAGGACGAAGCGCGAAACGCGGCCGTCATTCATCGATTCGCCGCGCGGGTCTGGTCGCCGCATGCCGCGACGTCGGTCATCGGTGTCACGTTCCTGCTGATGTTCATCCTGGTCGGCGCGTGGGCCTACACGGACGTGCTGGCCGAGGTCGCCCGTGGAATGGCCGGGAACCTCGTCGCACGGAGTCTCCTCGTCTTCGCGCTGTTCGCCGGAGCAATGCTCGGCGGCTACACGGCCGGCAGGTTGCGGCGCGCGCCCGTATCGCTTGCCCAAGCCGCGAAGTGTTTTGCCGGCGGAACGATGATGGGATGGGGAAGCCTCCTCATCCCCGGCGGCAACGACGGTCTCCTCCTGGTCGCAATGCCGCTCTTGTGGCCGTATGCCTGGGTCGCGTTCCTGACCATGTGCATGACAATCGGCATCGCCCTGGTCGTCGAACGGAGCTTCGCGGGCCACGGCGCCGAAGAGGCCGTCCACTAGGGTCTCGTTCGCGGCTCGCGCATTCCGGTCGGGCGGCACGTTACCCAGCGCACCGCCATGGTGCCGCGGAACCCGTTAACATCGGCGGGTTAACGCAAATCCCCGGCCATGCGCTTTACCGTCGCCACCTACAACATCCACAAAGGCTTCACGCAACTCAATCGCCGCATGGTGATCCACGAGCTGCGGGAGCGGCTGCATGGTCTCGCCGCCGACATCCTGTTGCTGCAGGAAGTCGTGGGCGTCCACCGCGGGCACGCGGCGCGGCACGTCGACTGGCCGGTCAAGCCGCAGCACGAGTTCATCGCCGACTCGGTCTGGCAGGAAGTCGCCTACGGCAAGAACGCGGTGTCGCACCACGGCCATCACGGCAACGCGGTGCTGTCGCGGTACCCGATCGTGGCGCAGGAAAATCTCGACATCTCCGCGCACGCGTTCGAAAGCCGCGGGCTCCTGCACTGCACGATCAACCTCGGGCGAGGCGAGCCCGAGCTCCACTGCCTCAACGTCCATCTTGGACTCTTCGAGCGCGGGCGGAAGTGGCAGCTCCACGCGCTGTGCGAGCGGATCCGCGCGACCGTGCCCGACGACGCGCGGCTCATCATCGCGGGCGACTTCAACGACTGGCGGCACAAGGGCAACCGGATACTCGTCGACGAGCTCGGCGTCGTCGAGGTGTTCGCGACGGTGCGTGGGCGCCCGGCGCGGACGTTCCCGTCGGTGATGCCCGTGTTCCGCCTCGATCGCATCTACGCGCGAGGGCTTTCGATTCTCGATGCGCGCGTTCACTACGCTTTTCCCTCGGGCCGAATCTCCGACCACGCGGCGCTCGCCGCCACGTTCGACACGAGCGCCCGGGCGCGATGAACCGGTTCCTCCCGGGCAACCGCATCACTTTGTTGAGAAGCGGCGGCGAGTACTTTCCCTCGCTCGTCCAGGCGATCGACGGGGCGGAGCGCGAAGTCTGGCTAGAGACTTACATCTATGCCGACGACGACGTCGGCGCGATCGTCACGGCCGCGCTCGTCCGCGCCGCGCAGCGCGGCATCGTCGTGCGGGTGCTCGTCGACGGCTGGGGCGCGCGGCACTATCTCACGGCATCGATCGAGCGCGTGCTGAAGGCGGGCGGCGTGCGCCTCTTGAAGTATCGGCCCGAGGTCGCGCCGTGGCAGTTTCGCAAGAATCGAATGCGGCGCCTGCACCGCAAGCTTTGCCACGTCGACGGCAGGATCGCGTTCGTCGGCGGCATCAACATCATCGACGACGTGAACACTCCCGGGCAGAAGCCGCCGCGCGTCGACTTCGCGCTGCGGATCGAAGGTCCGCTGCTCGTGTCCATCGTCCGCACGATGGAGCGCGTCTGGGCGATCAACGAGCTCGTCCAGTTTCAGGAAAGCGAGGTTCCGCTCTTTCCGGTGCTGCGGCGCGCGCAGCGAATGGGCGCGCAGACGGCGAAATTCCTCATTCGCGACAACCTGCGCCACCGCCGTGACATCGAGCACGCGTACCTCGCCGCCATCCGCACGGCGAAGCGCGAGATCCTGATCGCCAGCTCGTATTTCTTTCCCGGCATCCGCTTCCGGCGCGCGCTCATTGCCGCGGCGGAGCGCGGCGTCGCGGTCACGCTGCTCCTGCAGGGACGCGTCGAGTATCTCTTGCTCCACTACGCCTCGCGCGCGTTGTACGGGCAGCTTCTGTCGGCGGGCATCGAGATCCAGGAGTACCACCGGTCGTTCCTGCACGCGAAGGTGGCGGTGATCGACGACCATTGGGCGACCGTCGGGTCGTCCAACATCGATCCCTACAGCCTGCTGATGGCGCGCGAAGCGAACGTCGTCGTTCGCGACCCTTTCTTCTCGGAGCAGTTGCGCGACGAGCTCAAGAAGATGATCGACGAGGGCGCGAGGCGGGTGCCGCCGCAGCACTGGGCGCTGCGGCCGCGCGTGTACAAAGCGCTGTTGTGGATGTCGTACGGCATCGTCCGCCTCGCGATGGGCCTCGTCGGCTACGGCGGAAACGAATGGTTCAGCATGCGCCCGCGAGCGCACGGCAAGCCCGCGCCCTGACGTCCGCATGCGGCGCTCCCGCGGCTCGTGCGTGGGCGATTTGCTAGTATTGAAGCGCGACGCTTGGCCGTTGCGCCCCGAAGAACTCAGCGACACCCACGAATGCGTCACCATGCGTCCACGCCGCTTCCCGCGGGCCCTGCCCGCGGCGGCGACTGGCGCGTGATCGGCACGCTGCTGCCTTATCTCTGGGCGTACAGGAGCCGCGTCGTCGTCGCGCTCCTCGCGCTGGTCGCGGCCAAGGTCGCGAACGTGGGCGTGCCGGTCGTCTTGAAGTCGATCGTCGATTCCCTCGACTCGCGCACGGCGATGCTGGCGGTGCCGCTTGCGTTGCTGGCCGGTTACGGGCTCCTGCGCCTGTCGACGACGCTGTTCACCGAATTGCGCGAGTTCCTGTTCGCCAAGGTGACGCAGCGCGCGGTGCGCACGATCGCGCTCGAAGTGTTCCGCCATCTGCACGCGCTGTCGCTGCGCTTCCACCTGGCGCGGCAGACGGGCGGGCTCACGCGCGACGTCGAGCGCGGGCAGCGCGGCATCACGACGCTGATCAGCTTCACGCTGTTCTCGATCCTGCCGACGCTCGTGGAGATCGGTCTCGTGGCGGGGATTCTCATCGTGCGTTACGACTGGACCTTCATCGCCATCACGCTGACGGCGCTGGTGCTCTACGTGGCGGCGACGGTTCTCATCACCGACTGGCGGACGAGCTTCCGCCGGACGATGAACGAGCTCGATTCGAAGGCGAACACGCGCGCGATCGACAGCCTGCTCAACTACGAGACGGTCAAGTACTTCGGCAACGAGGGCTTCGAGGCGCGCCGCTACGACGAGAGCATGCAGCGCTGGGAGAAGGCGGCAGTGCGGAGCCAGACGTCGCTGTCGTTCCTCAACGTCACGCAGAGCGCGATCATCGCCATCGCCGTGACGCTCATCATGTGGCGCGCGACCGTCGGCGTCGTCGCCGGGACGATGACGATCGGCGACCTCGTGCTCGTCAACGCCTTCATGATCCAGATCTATATCCCGCTCAACTTCCTGGGCGTGCTGTACCGCGAGGTCAAGCAGGCGCTGACCGACATGGAGCGGATGTTCGCGCTCCGGGCCGAGCACACCGAGGTGGCGGACGCGCCCGGGGCGCCGGCGCTCGTCGTCGCGGAAGGGGAGGTCCGCTTCGAGCACGTCGACTTCGGCTACGAGAAGAACCGGCAGATCCTGTTCGACGTGAGCTTCACGATCCCGGCCGGCAAGACGGTCGCCGTCGTCGGGCCGTCCGGCGCCGGAAAGAGCACGCTGTCCCGCCTCCTGTTCCGTTTCTACGACGTCACGGGCGGTCGCATCACCGTCGACGGGCAGGACCTCCGCACGGTGCGGCAGGACAGCCTGCGCGCGGCGATCGGCATCGTGCCGCAGGACACGGTGCTCTTCAACGACAGCATCGAATACAACATCGCCTACGGCCGGCCCGGCGCGACCCACGACGAAATCGTCGCTGCAGCCGAACTCGCGCAGATTCACGCTTTCATCGCGAGCACGCCGGAAGGCTACGCCACGCCGGTCGGCGAGCGGGGCCTGAAGCTCTCCGGCGGCGAGAAGCAGCGCGTGGCCATCGCCCGCGCCGTGCTCAAGGGACCCCCGATCCTGATCTTCGACGAGGCGACCTCCGCGCTCGACTCGAAATCGGAAAAGGCGATCCAGGCGGAGTTGCGGCGGATCGCCACGAACCGGACGACGCTGACCATCGCCCACCGGCTGTCCACGATCGTCGATGCCGACGAGATCCTCGTCCTGGACGGCGGCCGGATTGTCGAGCGGGGCACGCATGGCGCGCTTCTTGCAGATGCCGGCGTGTATGCGCGGATGTGGCAACTGCAACAGACGGAATCGCCCGAATCGAGCGGAGGCGACGCCGAAATCCGTCAACCTTCGACGCCTGCAGGCGTTGATACGGATTCAGGCGTCCCGATAATGGCCGAGTCGCCGGAAGCGATCACACCCACCGTCTCGTAGGGCTGTGTCATAAACGCCACTGCGTTGTAGCAGACAATTCCATGTTGTCGTTAGGGTATTGGCGAATGCCACCGGTGCGTGCTATAAACCGGCTGAACCTGAGGTCTGACTTGATGAACCATCGCCTCGCGCTTGTTTTCCTGACGCTATTCGCGGCGTTCGCAGCCGCTCGCGCGGTGGCGGAGCCGTTCGTGCTCGATCCCGCGAAGCTGCATCTGGCCTCGGTCAACGCCGTCGTGGTCGATGCCTCGGCCAAGCGGTCGGTCTACACCAAGGGTGCGGACGACGTGACACCCATCGCGTCGCTCACCAAGCTCATGACCGCCATCGTCACCCTCGACGCGAATCTTCCGCCGGACGAGATGATCGCGATCGACGTGGACGACCTCGATTTCTTGAAGGGCAGCCGGTCCCGGCTGCGCATGGGCGCCGAGTTGCCGCGCCACGAGATGCTTCGCCTGGCGCTCATGTCCTCCGAAAATCGCGCGGCCTCGAGCCTCGCGCGGACCTATCCGGGCGGCACCAGGGCCTTCGTGTCCGCGATGAACGCCAAGGCCGCCATGCTCGGCATGACGCACACGCGATACGCCGATCCGACGGGTCTCTCGCCGTCGAACGTGTCGACGGCAAACGACCTTGCCCTGCTGGTGGCGGCGGCGGCGGAATATCCGCAGATTCGCGACTTCAGCACCACCGGAAGCCATTTTGTCGAAGTGCAGCCCACGGGACAGATCCTGGGCTTCAACAACACCAACAACCTCGTCAAGAACAGCCAGTGGGACATCAAGCTGTCGAAGACCGGGTACATCCGGGAAGCCGGCAAATGCCTTGTCATGCTGGCGACGATTGCGTCCAAGCCGTTCGTGATCGTGCTCCTCGATTCGGCTGGCAAGTACACGCGCCTCGGCGACGCCCAGCGCGTCCGGCATTGGCTCGAAACGGGGCAGACACTGCCGGCGATCGCCGAAGCCAAGCCCGCCGCGAAACCGCGCGGCAAGGCGAAGCCCGTTGCCTACAAGGCCACCGGGAAGAAGAGCGCACTGCGCTCCTGATGCCGTAGCAACGGCGCATCGCGCGCCCGTATTCTCGCCGTAAGCTATCCCTTCTCACCCGCCGCGGCGGTGACGCTCGAAAAGCTCCTTGGCGTGCGCGCGGGTCTTCGCGGTGATCGCGCTCCCTGCGAGCATCCGCGCGAGCTCCTCGATACGGCTGGCGCCTGAAAGCGTCCCGACCTCCGCGCGAACCGCTTCGGCATCGCCTTTCTTCGTGACGCGAAAGTGCGCGTCGGCAAAAGCCGCGACCTGCGGCAAGTGCGTGACGCAAAGCACCTGCCGTCGTCCGCCCAGCGTCTGCAGGAGATCGCCGACGGTCGCCGCGACCGAGCCTCCGATACCGGCGTCGACCTCGTCGAAGATCAGCGTCGGCACCGCCCCCACTTCGCTCGCCACCACCTGGATCGACAGCGCAATCCTCGAGAGCTCGCCACCCGAAGCCACTTTCGCGAGCGGCGCCAGCGGCTGCTTCGGATGGGTCGCCACCAGAAACTCCACCTGCTCGACGCCGTAGCTTGCCGGATTCGCGAGGGGCTCGAGCGCGATCTCCAGGCGTCCGCCTTCCATCGCGAGCTTTTGCATCACTTCCGTGACGCGCGCCTCGAGGTCGTGCGCGGCCAACTCCCGCTTCGCCGAAAGTTGCGCGGCGAGCGCGAGATAGGCGGCCTCGGCCTCGGCCGCGCGCTCACCGAGCATGGCCTCGTTGGCGGACTCCGCGAGCGCTGCAAGCCGCGCGTCGGTCTCCGCCATCAGCGCCGGCAGCGCCTCGGGCCTTGCGCGGTGCTTGCGCGCGACGTCGTGGATCGCCGAGAGCCGCTCCTCGATCCGCCCGAGCTCCGTCGGATCGATGTCGACTTTCTGGCGGTAGGCGCGCAGCGCTCGCGAGGCCTCGTCGACTCCGATGCGCGCGGGCTCGAGCAGTTCGACGATCGCGGCGAGCGCCGGGTCGTGCACGGACAGCGCATCGAGCTTCGCGATGAGTGCCGCGAGCCGCGACGAGAGCGCGTCGTCGCCGTCGGCAAGTGCCTCTTCAGCGGCCGTCGCCGCTTCGATCAGCGCGGCTGCGTGCGCAAGCCTCGATTGCGCTTGCGTCAACGCTGCCCACTCGTCGGCCGAGACATCGAGCGTGGCGAGCTCGCGCCGGCGCGCCTCGAGGGTTTCGCGCTCCGCAGCCGACGCCGAAGCCGCGGCGGCCGCGGCGTCGCGCTTTTCGACGGCGGCATTCCACGCGCGCCATGAATCCGCCGTCGCACGGGCGAGCGCCGTGAAGCCCCCGAACGCATCGACGAGCGAGCGTTGCACTTCGGCCACGGTGAGCGACTGGTGTTCGTGCTGGCCATGGAGATCGACGAGGCGTTCGCCGATGTCCTTCAGCTGCGCAAGCGTCGCGGGGCGGCCGTTGATCCACGCGCGGCTCCGGCCCTGCGCATCGAGCGTGCGGCGGAGCAGCACCTGCCCGTCGGCCCCGCCGAGATCGTGCGCGGCGAGCCATGCAGCGATTCCCGCAGGGTCCTCGGCGTCGAAGACGGCGGCGAGTTCCGCCCGTTCCGCCCCCGGCCGCAGCTGGCGAAGCTCGAACCGGTCGCCCAAGAGCAACGCGAGCGCGTCGAGGAGGATCGACTTGCCGGCGCCGGTTTCCCCGGTCAGCACCGAAAAGCCGCCGTCGAGCTCGAGGTCGAGCGCTTCGACGACGACGAAGTTGCGGATGGACAGAAGGCGAAGCATCGTGACCCTAGCGCCCGTTCACACTTGTGGACATGGTGTGGACGGGCCTACTTGTCGCGCAGCCGTTCCGGCGTCTCGCTCCAATGCAGCTTCTCGCGCAGCATCGCGAAGTGGTCGTGGTTCTCGGGGTGCAGAAAGCGTGCGGCGTGCGGCGCCCGCCGCACCGTCACGCGCTCCGCTTCGACGAGCGCGAAATGCTCCTGGCCGTCGCAATGGAGCGCGGCGCCGGGTCCGCGGTCGAGCGTGAGGGTGATCGTCGCCGTGTCGGCGATCGCAATCGGCCTGTGGGTGAGAGCGTGCGGCGCCACCGGCACCAGCGCGAATGCAGGGACCTTGGGATCGAGGATGGGCCCGCCCGCCGACAGGGCGTAGGCGGTCGAACCGGTCGGCGTCGTGATGATGATGCCGTCGGCGCGCATCGCGTAGACGAAGCGGCCGTCGATCTCGACCGCGCAGTCGATCATCGTGCCGCCGCCGCGATTGAGCGCGACGTCGTTGAGCGCGAACGCGGCATCGCGCGTGCCGTCCACGCGCTCGATCTCGGCTGCGAGCAGCGTGCGGCGTTCTTCGACGTATCGCCCCGCGAGCATGGCGTCGAGGGTCTGCTCCATGCGCGCAATGGGAATGTCGGTGAGGAAACCCAGGCGTCCCTGGTTCACCCCGATGAGCGGCACGTCGAACGGAGCAAGCCGGCGCGCGATAGAAAGCATCGTGCCGTCGCCGCCGACGACGATCGCAAGGTCCGCAGCGGTCGCAAGCGCTTCCGGTGCCGCGGTGGGATAGGTGCCGATGCTCGTGGAGCGCGCGGTATCGGCGTCGATCACCACGTCGTGGCCTCGCGCCGCGAGAAACGACGCGAGACGCGACAGCGGCTCGGCGATGCCGGGGCTCACGTGGCGTCCGATGAGCGCCACCCGGCGGAAAGCGGGAGCAGGCGCCGGCGGCGTGGCGGTCGATACCATCGCCCGGATTAAAGCACAGGCGCTGTCCGTGCCATAGCCGACGAAGTGCCGACCCGCCCGCGGGAACTTCGGAGGCGGGTGTAAGGTCGGGCACGCTCGTGCCTGTAAAATAGCCCGATGCTCGATCCGCGCGCCCAGACGCTCCTCAAGACCCTCGTCGAACGGTACATCGTCGAGGGCCAGCCCGTCGGCTCGCGCGTGCTGTCGAAGCAGCCTGGCCTCGAGCTTTCGCCCGCGACCATTCGCAACGTGATGGCGGACCTGGAAGAGTTGGGCTACATCGCAAGCCCGCACACGTCGGCGGGACGCATTCCGACGTCGAAGGGCTATCGGTTCTTCGTCGACAGCCTGATGGTGATGAAGCCGCTCGAGCAGATCGAGATCCATCGGCTCGAAGGCGAGTTCACGGCCGACCGGCCGCAGCAGCTGATGAGCGCCGCCGCGTCGCTCTTGTCCGAGCTCACGCACTTCGCCGGCGTGGTGATGACGCCGAAGCGCAGCGAAGCGGGGTTCCGCCACATCGAGTTCATGCGGCTCTCCGACCGGCGCGTGCTGCTCATCATCGTCACGTCCGAAGGCGACGTCCAGAACCGCATCCTCCACACGGACCGGCCGTACTCGCAGGGGCAACTCGCCGAGGCGACGAACTTCTTCAATCGGCACTATTCGGGACAACCCTATGCGGCCGTGCGCTCGCTTCTCGCCGAGGAGTTGAAGTCGCTGCGCGAGGACATCGTCGGGTTGATGACCGCGGCCGTCGAAGTCGGCGGCGCGGCGCTGCAGGAGAGCGAAGCGCTGGTCGTCACGGGCGAGAAGAACCTGCTGACGGCGGCCGACCTCTCGTCGAACATGGATCGGCTGCGCCGGCTCTTCGAGCTCTTCGAGCAGAAGACCTCGCTCCTGCATCTGCTCGACGTCTCGCAGCGCGCGGAGGGCGTGCAGATCTACATCGGCGGGGAGTCGGGGCTGGTCCCGCTCGACGAATGCAGCGTCGTCACGGCGCCGTACGAGCTCGACGGCCGCGTCATCGGGACGCTCGGCGTGATCGGCCCCACGCGGATGGCCTACGAGCGCGTGATCCCGATCGTCGACGTCACCGCGAAGCTCCTGTCGAATGCGCTGACGCACCAGATGACCGACTAGTCCTCAAGGGGCCGTTCACACCATGTCCACATGGCCTTGATGGCCGGAGGGGCGCGCCATCCGAACGCGGTCCTGATCGGGCGTTTCTACGACGCGCTTGGCCGCCGCGACGCGGCGACGATGGTCGCCTGCTACGCGCCCGACGCAACGTTTTCCGACCCGGTGTTCCGCGACCTCGATGCCGGGGGCGTGGCCGCGATGTGGCAGATGCTGTGCGCGCGCGGCAAGGACCTTGCCGTGGTCGCGTCGGACATCGAGGCCGATGATGTCGCGGGCCGCGCGCACTGGGTCGCGACGTACACGTATTCGGCGACCGGGCGGCGCGTCGAGAACCACATCGATGCGACGTTCGGGTTTCGCGACGGGCAGATCGCGCGGCACGTCGATCGGTTCGACCTCCGGCATTGGCTGCGTCAGGCGCTCGGGATGAGGGGTGCGCTCCTGGGCTGGCTGCCGCCGGTGCAAGGCGCGGTGCGCGCGCAGGCTGCGAAGACGCTCGCCGACTGGCGCGCGAAGAATCCCGCGTGATCGCCGCCGGGCCGTCCCAAGGCGCGAACAGCGCCCCCTCGGCGGGCGGCGCAGCGGCGGCTATGGCCAATGAGTTGGCCAATGAGGCCGCAAGGGTGGGTGCACGACAATGAGCGCCTTTCTCGCCGAGCCATCCTGGACGCACGATCAGCCGCGGCGGGTCGGCGTCGTGCTCGTGAACCTCGGCACGCCGGACGCGCCGACGGCCGGGGCGGTGCGCCGCTATCTCGCGGAGTTCCTCTCCGACCGGCGCGTCGTCGAAATTCCGGGATTTCTCTGGAAGCCGATTTTGCATCTCGCTGTGCTGCGCATTCGGCCGTCCCGGTCGGCGAAGAAATACGCGATGATCTGGGGCGCCGACGGCTCGCCGCTCCTCACTCACAGCCAGAAGCAGAAGACGTTGCTGTTGGGCTACCTTGGCCAGCGGCTGAAGGACCTTGGGCTTCCGTCCGACGTCGCACCCGTCGAGCTTGCGATGCGCTATGGAACGCCGGGCATCGCGGAGGCGCTCGCCCGCTTGCGCTCGGCGGGGTGCGATCGCATTCTCGCCGTGCCGCTTTTCCCGCAGTACTCGTCGAGCGCCACCGCGGCGGCGCTCGACGCGGTGTTCGCCCACGCGCAACGGATGCGGCGAATGCCCGGCCTGCGAACGGTCGACAGCTTCCACGACGACCCCGGTTACATCCGGGCGCTCGCGCGCAACGTCAACGACTACTGGATGCGCCACGGCCGACCGGATCGGCTCGTGCTCTCCTTCCACGGGTTGCCGCGGCGCTCGCTCGATCTCGGCGATCCCTATCATTGCCAGTGTCAGAAGACCGCGCGCCTCCTCGCGGCGGAACTCGGCCTCGACGCCAAGGACTACCTGGTCACGTTCCAGTCGCGGTTCGGGCGCGCCGAGTGGCTGAAGCCGTACACCAAGGACACGCTGGTGCGCCTCGCCAAGGACGGCGTTGCGCGGGTGGACGTGTTCTGCCCCGGATTCGTGTCCGACTGTCTCGAAACGCTCGAGGAGATCGGCATCGAGGTGAAGCAGGCGTTCCTGCGCGCCGGGGGACGCGAGTTCCACGCGATCCCCTGTCTCAACGAGCATCCGGCCTGGATCGGCGCGCTCGTCGAAATCGTCCTTGCCAATCTCGCTGGATGGCTCTCCCCGCCGCCGGACGCGGCGGCCAGGGACGGGACGCGGCTGCGGGCGACGGCAATGGGGGCGAAGGAGTAAGCCGGCCGTGGGCCGCCGCGCCGCCCTCGCAACCGCTTGATCCGGCAACAAATACGGGCGCCGTCTCAAGGCGCCCGTTCCCATCTGAAATCCCTTGAAAACCCTCCGAACGGCCCCATTGTGTCCGATGGTTTCCAAAGAACGTTCCAAAGGGAGTCCGGAGTAGAAATGTCAGCCCACCAAAAACCCGGCGTTACGGACGATCCGGTTGCGACCACGGAGACGCTCCCGTCGGTCGCGAACGATGCCTCGACGGCCGACATTGTCGGCGGACCGGAGGCGGCCGATCCGGCGCCCGACATGGTCGCCTTGCTCCAAAAGCTCGAAGCCGAGGCGGCAGAGCTCCGCGACGCATGGCTTCGGTCGCGCGCGGACACCGAAAACATCAGGAAGCAGGCCATCGCCGACGTCGCGCGAGCCCACAAGTACGGCATCGAGCGCTTCGCGGGCGAGCTCCTGCTGGTGAAGGATTCGCTCGAGTCCTCGCTCGCCGCCGAAAATGCACCGCTGGCTACGCTCAAGGCCGGGGTGGAACTCACGTTGAAGCAGTTGAGCGCGGCCTTCGACAAGGTCCAGCTGACGGAGATCAACCCCCTCGGCCAGAAGTTCGACCCGCATCGCCATCAGGCGATGGCGATGATCGACAGCGCCGAACCTGCCAATACGGTCGTGCAGGTTTTCCAGAAGGGTTACCTGCTCGCCGATCGCGTATTGCGGCCCGCAATGGTCGCCGTGGCGAAGCCACGCGACGGCGAAGGCGGCTAGAACGTCACGCTT
>Ga0207683_10002980_pt1 | contig 14775 bp, 10 predicted proteins | sample KBSM73metaG_FD_184333 | JGI IMG/M metagenome (GOLD analysis project Ga0207683, IMG submission 184333) | Miscanthus rhizosphere microbial communities from Kellogg Biological Station, Michigan, USA - KBS M7-3 metaG (SPAdes) (version 2) | ecosystem: Host-associated > Plants > Roots > Rhizosphere >... | reverse complement strand
GGCAGCAATGGTTCGGCGCCGCACACCTCCTCGGCAGCCCGAAGGTCGCAGCCACCCGAGAACGAGGAGAGACGCTGGAGCAGAACCTGCTCGTGCTCGCTCAGCAGGTCGTACGACCAGTCTACCAACGCGCGCAGTGTCTGCTGCCGCGCGAGCAGCGCGCGGCCTCCGCCGATCAATAGTTTGTAGCGATCCTGGAGCCGCGCATTGATCTCACCGAGCGTAAGCGAGCGCAGGCGGGCGGCAGCGAGCTCGAGCGCGAGGGGAATGCCCTCGAGTCGCGCGACGAGCTCGGCCAAGTCCGGTGCCTCGCGCTCATCCACCGCGAACGACCGCTTGTGCTGCCGTGCGCGCTCGACGAATAGCCGCACGGCCGTCGATTGCAACAATTGCTGCAGACTTTCGCCCCGGCGCGGCACGGGCAACGGCAGAACGGCGTACGTCTGTTCGCCGGGCACGCTCAGCGCCTCGCGGCTTGTCGCTAGGATCTGCACGTCGGGCGTTGCGCGCAGGATCTCATTGGCGAGGTCCGCGCAGGCTTGCACCAAGTGCTCGCAGTTGTCGAGGATCAGCAACAGCTTGCGCGTCTTGAGATTGGCGCAGAGCGTTTGCACGATCCGACGGCCCGGCTCTTCGCGGACGCCGAGCACGTTCGCGGTCTCGCCCGCGACAAGCGCGCCGTCGCGAATCGGCGCAAGATCCACGAACCACGCGCCGTCGCGGTAGCGGTCGAGAACTTTGCCCGCGATCTGCAGTGCCAGCCGCGTCTTGCCCAGGCCGCCGATCCCGGATAGCGTGAGCAGTCGGGTTCGAGCGAGCAGAGCCTCGGCATCCTCGATTTCGCGCTCGCGGCCGACAAACGACGTGAGTTGCTGCGGCAAGTTGTTCGGCGTCGCTTCCAGAGAGCGCAGCGCAGGGAACGCCTCCCGAAGGCGCGGATGCAGCAACTGGTGGACTCGTTCCGTGCCCGCGAGTCCCCTGAGGTGCACCTCACCAAGGTCGCGGAGCGCGATCCCCTCGTGCAGCCGTCCGACCAATCGGTCCGCGACCGCCTGCGAGAGCAACACCTGGCCACCGTAGGCAAGCGCCATGACACGTGCCGCGCGGTTGAGTGTCTTCCCCAAGTAGTCGTCGCCGTGCCGCTGGGCCTCCCCGGCGTGCAAGCCGCAACGGACAGCGAGGGGGATACCGGCCGTCAACGCCGGGTCGGTGAGTGCCAGTTGGGTCGCGACGACCGCGGCGATACCGTCGACCGGATCCGCGAACACGGCCACGATGCCGTCGCCGCTCGTCTTGATCACCCGCCCGCGATTCTTCTCGACGGCGCCGCGCAGCAGCGCGTCATGCGCCGCGACGGCCTTCGCCATGCGCTCGGGGTGCTCCTCCCACTTCTCGGTGCTGCCCTCGATGTCAGTAAAGAGAAACGTCGCTGGCCCGGCAATGTTGTCCTCCGAGCCTTCAGAGGTCGGCGAGCCTCGGGCAGTGGGGGTCATCATCGTTCGGCGAGCAGGCCGCAAGTCGAGCACACACTCTACCGCTCCCACCCATCGATGCCAATTGGGAGGCAATCGCCGTGCTGCCGATCGCCGCGCGGAAGCAAGACTGCGAAAACTTGTCGCTAGGTTGCACGTCCGCTTAGTGGTTCAACGACCTTCCGCTTTGGGTCGACCCTGTTCCCAATGGCAATTTGCCGCGCATAGCTAATCGCGATCGAAAAGCGGACCACAGTAGGTGTCCAACACCTGACCAGCGCCAGCGCCGCATGCGGGCGTATAGCGAGGCGCGGCCTCCAACACTTCGTGCTTGACGATCGTCCCATTGAGATCCATCGATACTCGTTCCGTCATCACTGTGTATCGCGGCGCGCAGCTGAAGTCGTACTGGATTCGCTGCGTCTTTGCATAGCAAGCGCGCGGGGGTGAGCAATCCAGCGATAGCGTAGGCGCGTGGAGCACCCAGGCGCCGCTGGCACCTGAGATCAGCTGCGGTGGTCCTACCGATTCCACGGTGACTGACCCCGACGCGATCGAGTCGCAACCCGCAGCGCCCAAAGCATTTGACGCGATTACTAGGAAAGCCAGACCTGCAATGCGTGCGGTCGCGAAATCGTGATGACGGCGTGCCATGGTCGACCAACAGTATCGGAATGCTTCTGCTCGGTGGCTGCTCCACGTGATGGCTGGACCGGCTAACCTATTCACTTGTCCGCTTCGGACCGGACCATTCGATCCATGTCGCCCGCAGTCCCTTCGTGGCTCGAACGGATGAGCCCGAATTGCTGGTATGCGATCTCCGGTGATCGCCCGGGCCTCGGTCTGCGGCCGACGCCCCTAGGGACGCGGTACCTTGCCGACGGCGATCCGGCACGCGATCCGAGCCTGAATCCCGCGCGCACGCTGAAGGAGCGATTGCGGCGGATGGTGGGGCGCGATCCCAGGTCACCATGGCACGGCGTCGCAGGATTCAGCGCGATCACTGAGGCATGGAACAGCGCCGTTTACGCATCGCGGTTTGGCCCCAGCGGCTCGATGATCGTGTTCGGCGGCGGGCACAACGACTATTTCGGTTCCGATGTCCACGCCTTCGATTTAGCCTCCCGGGAATGGAGCAGGATCTCCGATGGCTACATCAGCGGCGATGACAGGGATTACGGTACCGGCGCGACATACCCCGACTCGGTGTATCCAGACGGCTCGCCGCCACCGCCGCATACCTACGGGTACGTCCAATACGACCCGGTGGGCAACGACTACATTCTGCTGAAGGGGCAAACGGAGTTGGGCAGGTTCGTCAAAGCCGTTGCGATACCGCATCTTTTCAACCTCGACACCCTGCGCTGGCGGCGGGGCCCAAAGCATCCCACGGCGATTCTCAATTCCGGCGGTTGGACCACCTGGGACGATTTACGTCGTGTGCTTTGGGGACACTCGGGTGACGATGGCGGGGGCAACGCCTTCATCGGCTTTCATCCCGATGGCGACAACGGAGATGCAACCTATGGGCGTTGGACCGATCACTTTCCGAACAAGCTCCCCGGAATTGCAAATCACAACGCCATGCAGATTGATCCGGTGCGCGACATCATAGTCGTGTCGGTGCACGCGCGCGACGAGTTGCATGCGCTGGATCCGGCCGATCCGGCGCGAGAGCTTGTTCGCTTGAGATCGGTCGGGCCGAAACCGTTGCTGCGACCATTCGCGGCGCTGGAATATGCGCCGAACATCGATCGTCTCGTGTACTTCTCCCCTAGTGACGACGGAATCGTGTTCACAATGGCACCGTCGCCTGAACCAGTTTCGGACGGCGGCCCCTTCGAGGAATGGGGCTGGCAGGCACACCAACCCGTGGCCGGGACCCTGAGGCCCATCGCCGACGCGGCGAGTAGTTCGCGCTTCGGCGTGAACTTGTCTCACGTCTTTGGACGATTTCGAATTGCCTCCATTGAAGGCGTTGATGTCGCCATTCTGATTCGACATGTCGACAGCCCGGTATATGCGTCGAGACTCAACTGAGCCGCCCACATGCCTCGATATCGGTAGGAGGGCAACCGCAGGCGGATATAGCAAAGCGTTTCATGGTAATCGGATGGCCGCTCATGGCATCGTGGGCGTCCGCTTTCGGCGCGGCCGACTGCCGGGTATGGGTCCGGAAGCCGACGCAGAATCCAGCACGCTGCGCTTTGCTCGCGCGCCCACACCGCGCCTACTTTGCGACACGCAGCTGCCGACTCGGCCCGCGTTCGGGAAGGGTTCGGCGGCGGTCGCCGTAACCCCTTGAAGCGCATCGAAACTGCAGGCGCGGACCGCCCGCAAAGGCCACCGGAGTTCGGCATAGGTTCGGTCGCGGGCTGACGATTCGTGTGCCGGCAAAATCGCCGTTGCGTTTCTGCGGCTTACGACCAGCGCCGGCGCGAGTGCCTTGGACTCTTAATCCGTTGGTCGTAGGTTTGATCCCTACACGGCCTACCAACACCTTCAAGGGCTTAGCGCGCAAGTGCTGGGCCCTTGCCATTTTCGGCGCGCCGGAAAACGCGTGCCCGAGGCCGCGCACTCACCCCGCACCCGCGTCCCCGAACGCGTGCTATGCAACTCCGCCGCGAGCCAGGAGAGGTTAGCTACCGCAGCGATGCTACGCAGGGGGTAGCGGCCGGTACCGCATAGACGACTGGTGCCCGGGGGAACGCCCCTGCGCGAGTCCCGAGCGTACACAGCTCGGGCGGACCATCCTGTAGTCGCCGACGCGTTGTTCGATGGCCGGCGCTTGCTCGACATCTCGCCGGGAACTCGACCGATAACGCCAAGCTCGGTCGTTTAACGGGCGCTTCCGTGCCGAGTGCCCGAACGCGCATTGGTTCTTGTCGCTCACCGATGCGCCGCACAAAATCACGGCGTGGCGCGAGTACTAGAAGGAGGCGCGTCCCCATTCGCACTGGGTGGATGACTCCCACCGAAGTCGGCACTGGCAACGGAGTCGGGAATGTCCAACTCCGACGGGTACTGAAATGGGTTAAGTTTCAGAAGCGCAAGAACATTCCCGGTGTACGATCCCATCGGGGCGATGCAAATACCGCAACTTTAGACGCACGTTCGTACGCGAGGTCGCCATGAAATACACGCTCGTGCTATGGCACGCCGATCACGTCAACTTCGGCCGGCTCTTGAACCTGCTCGAGGGGGAGTTGGCGCCGCTGCACGATGCCGGCTCGCCAGACTACGCGCTAATGCTCGACATCATGTACTACATGACGCACTACTCGGACGTCCTGCACCACCCCAATGAGGATCTCGTGTTTGCGCGTATCAAGGCCCGCGACGAGCGCGCCGGCCCAGCAATCGACGCACTAACATCTCAGCACGCGCAGCTGCGTGAAATGGGAGAGGCGCTTGTTCACGCTCTCGACGACGTCGTGAACGGGTCGATCGCGTCACGTGAGCACGTTGAAGCAACGGCACGCGCATACGTCTCGGCCTTGCGCGCCCATATGCGCACGGAAGAGGGCGAGATCCTGCCACTCGCCGCGCGAGTGCTAAGCGAAAGCGACTGGACGGACATTAATACGGCGATTGCCGACGTTGAAGATCCGCTGTTTGGTGCCCAGTTGCATGATCGCTACGCCAGACTCCGGCAAGAAATCAACCGGCAGGCGCAAGCCGTGCACGCGCCGCCGCGCTAGTCTTCCAGCAGCGGTAGGGGCAGCGCACCGCACCAAATACTCGCTCGCGATCCGAGCTGTCGTTAACGCGACAAGGACCGCCAGTGTCGTGATCAGCAGACACGATCAACCAGCCTGCTGCTGACGCTGCCGCAACAGTTCGGTCCGGTCCTCCGCGCTGCGCGGTCTGGAGAAAACGTAGCCCTGAATCTCGTCGCATCCGTTAGCGCGAAGAAAGTCCAGTTGCTCGCTCGTATCGACGCCTTCGGCCACGACATTCAGCCCGAGTTGACCCGGGCCAGGCTGATCACGCAAGCACGATTGCAGCATCGTTGGGATCGGTCGTGATGTCGCGGACGAATGACTTGTCGATCTTGATCGCGTCGACTGGAAGGCGCTTCAGGTAACTCAGGCTCGAGTACCCGGTACCGAGGTCGTCGATGGAAATCCGTGTACCAGCCACACGCACCACCTCCAGAAATTCCGCGGTTGGCTCACCGGCGGATACGGTCTTGGACGATTTCGTTGAACCCCTGAGACGTCGACCAACGTAAGGGCGACCACTTGAAGCGTGCGACCGACCTTTCCTCGATGAGTAGCGCAAGCGATGCGGCTTCGCGTTCGGCTGCGCCGAGGATTGCGCGCGCAAGAACACGAGCGCGGCAAGGACGAATGTCAACGATCAAAGCGCAACGGCGATCAGGATAGCCACGATGATGCGAGATGGCGACGCCGGATGGTAAGCGGACGTCTTCACGCATTGAGGGCATTCATAGAAGCCAAGTCAGCCTGCCGCTGCTTAGCTCGCGCATCGTGCGGGCCGCGAACGCTGCCGTAACGCTGCCGCCCGGCATCCGTCACCGCCGATGGGGGCTCGCGGCAGCGCCAAGCGTGGAAGATCACGCGACTATGTAGACGCACAGCCGCCGGAATTAGACATCGTCGATGGCATCGAAATGTTCCCGCAGTTGGAAGCTTTCGCCTCGACATCGCGTGCCCCGGGCGTGTCGGCGCGTTCGAGAGTTCGTCAAAGCGCGTCAAGGAAACAATATCGAGACGACCGCAGCGTTCTGATAATTGGCGTCTCTTTCGTTGCGGCATTGTGCAATCACCCGAAGCCACCGACAATGTGCCCTGGGCGGCGATTGAAAACCGCTGCCGACTCGGATCCGAAATCGGGACTGCTATGACTGCAACCAACGTCGCTGACCTCGTTGCGGCACTGCGTACTTTCGAGCATGGAAAAGTCGTCAGTGCGCGCGAAGCAGTCGCCCTGATCAGGAGCGGTAATACGGTCGCAACATCAGGCTTCGTCGGCATAGGTTTCGCCGAGAACATCGCCGTCGCGCTCGAGAACCGCTTCGTGGATTCGGCCAAGGACGATCCAGACGGTGTCGGAAGTCCGCGCGACCTCACGCTCGTTTACGCGGCGGGTCAGGGCGATGGCAAGGAGCGCGGTCTCAATCACCTTGGTCACCTCGGCCTCGTGAAGCGAGTGGTCGGGGGGCACTGGGGCCTTGTGCCCAAACTGCAGGCGCTCGCCGTCAGCAATCAAATCGAGGCTTACAACCTGCCGCAAGGCGTCATTACGCACTTGTTCCGCGACATCGCAGCAGGTAAGCCGGGCCATCTCTCGCGCGTGGGTCTGGGCACATTTGTCGATCCGCGCTTTGGAGGCGGCAAGATCAACGCCGCCACCACCGAGGATCTCGTCACGCTGATGTCAATCGGTGATGACGAATATTTGTTCTACCGCGCATTCCCGATCGACGTCGGCGTGATCCGGGGGACGACCGCCGACCCGGATGGCAACATCACAATGGAGCGCGAGGCGCTGACGCTCGAGAGCCTCGCGATCGCGATGGCCGCACGCAATTCCGGCGGCGTCGTGATTGCACAGGTCGAGCGAATTGCGGAGCGCGGATCACTCAACTCGCGCCAGGTGAAGATCCCGGGGATTCTGGTGGACTGCGTCGTCATTGCGGAAAAGGCGGAATACCACATGCAGACGTTCGGCGAGCCGTTTAGCGCGGCGTTCGCCGGCGAGATCCGGGTGCCCTCGTCCTCGATCCCGGTCATGGCGATGTCCGAGCGCAAGATCATCGCGCGCCGCGCCGCGCTCGAGTTGAAGCCGAACAGTGTCGTCAATCTCGGCATCGGCATGCCCGAGGGCGTTGCTGGCGTTGCCGCTGAGGAACGGGTCATTGATCTTCTTACGCTCACCGCGGAGCCAGGCGTCGTCGGCGGAGTTCCCGCCGGCGGGCTCAGCTTCGGCGCGGCGACCAACGCGCAGGCGATCATTGATCAGCCTTACCAGTTCGACTTCTACGACGGTGGCGGTTTGGACCTTGCATTTCTCGGACTCGCGCAGGCCGACCGCGAGGGCAACCTCAACGTGTCGAAGTTCGGACCGCGGCTCGCCGGCGCCGGGGGTTTCATCAACATCAGCCAGAACGCGAAGTGCGTCGTGTTCGTCGGCACGTTCACGTGCGGCGGGCTGGTGGTCGGCATCGACGATGGCCGGCTGAAGATCCTGCGGGAAGGCAGGTCACGCAAATTCGTCCCGGAAGTCGAGCACCGCACATTCTCGGGTCCGTACGCATGGAAGCGGGAACAGCCGGTAATTTATGTCACCGAGCGCTGCGTGTTCCGGCTCGGCGTGCAGGGTCTCGAACTGATCGAGATCGCGCCCGGCATAGACCTCGAACGTGACATTCTCACGCAGATGGATTTCCGTCCCGTCATCAGCAACGAATTGCGAATGATGGACGATGCGATCTTTCGCGATGCGCCCATGGGGCTGCGCGACCGATTGCTCGCGATCCCACTCGAGCGAAGGCTCGCGTACGCAGCCGACGAGAACGTGTTCTTCATCAATTTCGAGCGCCTCGCCATCCGGTCGCAGCAAGACATCGACAACGTCCGACAGGAGATCGAGCGCAAGCTCGAGCCGCTCGACGAGAAGGTGTACGGGATCGTCAATTACGACAACTTCGTGATCGCACCAGACCTGATCGATGCTTGGACCGAAATGGTCAAGGGCCTCGTCGAGCGCTATTACTGGGGTGTCACGCGCTATACGACGTCCAACTTCCTTCGATTGAAGCTCGGCAAAGCGTTGTCCGAGCGCGGTCTCGCGCCGCACATCTACGAGTCGGCGGAAGAGGCCCACCATCATTTGCGTGATTTCAAATCCGGCGATACAACGGACGATGCGAGGCTTCGAAGCGCATAGACCGCCTTGCAGGGCGTCAGGCCTAACGTTCAACTAACCGGGGATGTGCACATGAGTCAGGAAAGCAGGCGTAATCCCGAAGCAGCGGGTGAGGGGGCGATCGCGCGGCTGGGTGCGACCCTCGCTGATTGGAGCGAGAAGTGGTTTCCTGATGCGTATGTCTTTGCAGCGATAGCGGTCGTGATTGTCTGCGCCGCGGCGCTTGCGATGGGCCGTAGTCCGAGTGAGATTTCGGTGGATTTCGGCAAATCCTTCTGGAACCTCATCCCATTTACGATGCAGATGGCGTTCGTCGTCATCGGCGGCTACGTCGTTGCCGTTTCTGCACCGGTACGAAAGGTCATCGACGCGCTCGCCCGCTTTCCAAAGACGCCGAAAGTCGCGGTGGCCTATGTCGCGCTGTTGGCGATGATTGCCTCACTGCTGAGCTGGGGGTTCAGCATGATCTTTGCGGGCATCCTCATGCGTGAAATCAGCAAGCGCGTCGACGGCATCGACTATCGCGCAATTGGAGCCGCCGGTTACCTGGGCTTGGGCAGCATCTGGGCGCTGGGTTTGTCATCATCGGCTGCGCTGCTGATGGCCACCAAAGGGTCGATACCGCCAGCGTTGCTGAAGATCAGTGGAGTCATTCCGCTCGAGCTCACCCTTTTCACTTGGCAGAATCTGGTCATGATCGTGGTGCTGGTCGTTCTTTCCGTGTGGATCTGCTATGTCTCGACGCCGACGGCGGAACGCGCCAAGACGGCCACGATGGCGGGGATCACTTATCAGGAAACCCGGGAAGACATCGGAAGGCCGCAGACTCCCGGCGAACGGCTCGAGTTCAGCCCCGTTCTTACGCTGGTGATAGTGGCGCTGGGCGCCGTCTATCTTTTCGATGTTTTCAGAACGAAGGGCGGACTGGCTGCGCTGGACCTCAATACCTACAACTTCATGTTCATCATTGCCGGGATGCTGTTGCACTGGAGGCCCCGTTCATTCCTCCACGCGGCGGCGAAGGCGGTTCCGATGACTGGCGGGGTGTTGCTGCAGTTTCCACTATATGCCGGTATTTTCGGTGTCCTGATCGGCTCGGGTCTGAACGAGGTTATGGCCAAATTGTTCGTCTCGATTTCAACGCAGGATACGTTGCCACTGATAGGTGGCATTTACTCGGCCATCCTCGGGCTGTTCCTGCCATCCGGCGGCGGCAAGTGGGTTGTGGAAGCGCCCTATTTGCTGGAGGCCGCAAATCAGCTGCATGTCAATCTCGCATGGATGGTCATGGTCTATAACGCTGCAGAAGCCCTGCCAAACTTCATCAATCCGTTCTGGATGCTCCCACTGATGGGGTTGACAGGGGTCAAGGCGCGCGATCTGGCGGGCTATTCAACGCTGCAGCTTATTTTTCATGTCCCCATCGTCCTACTGATGCTCTGGCTTCTGGGGAAAACGCTGCCTTACGTACCTCCCGTGCTGAACTGACGAACTCTGCAAGGAACCTCGAGAGTCAAGAGCGAAAAATCGTTTAAGTCGGGCGGATCCGAGTCGCGAATCGCTCCAGCAGCGCTTCCTTGATGATAAGAGGGGCCTGGTAGCGTTCATAGGCTTGCGTGAAGCCCAGGAACATCAGGAAACGCCCTAGAAACGCGATCGGATGGTGAACGAACAGGATCACTCCACCTAGCAACCCGAAGTGCACGACGACGACCACCATGGGCAAACCTGCATTCGAGCGCTCCTCGCTCGGTGTCGCAGGTGCTTCCGAAGCATGAAGCTGGCGACCGTCACGTTGACGACGACTGCCAGCGCCGCCTTCCAGCCGAATTGGGTGAACATGTAAACGCTGTCCCACTGCCAAGCGGAGGCGACCATCAGCACCGGGGGTGCGGCGTAGGACGACTCTGCGCTGCCCGTTAGCTATTCGCCAGCTATAACGAACCTTGCTATCCCAAGATATGTGGCGGTCTGCAGACAAGTTATGGCTGTGGAGCCCGTGACACAAGAAATTCATCATGCGGTCGTGAAGTCATTGCGCCAAGGTTCGATGTGGCGCCTGCTCCGTCAGGGACCAAGAGCGAGATAGCCAGCGGCGCTACGTCGCGTGGTAAGGCAACAAGCGATCGAATTCCATCTTGACCACGCGATAGCACTCGCAGGACCGCGCCTCGAGGCTGGGGCGGTCGAGCACGGTAATCCGGCCCCGGTGGTACCGAATCAACCCGGCTTCCTGGAGCTTCCCTGCGGCCTCGGTGACACCCTCACGGCGCACACCCAGCATGTTGGCGATCAATTCCTGCGTCATCGAGAGTTCGTTCGATGACAAGCGATCCAGGCTCAGCAACAGCCATCGGCACAGTTGCTGGTCGACCGAGTGGTGCCGATTGCACACGGCCGTCTGCGCCATCTGCGTGATCAGTGCCTGCGTGTAGCGCAACAGCAGATGCATCGTGGGGCCGAAGCGGCCGAACTCTTCCTTCAGCAACTGAGCTTTCAGCCGAAAGCCATGCCCTGCGCTTTGCACCACGGCGCGGCTGGGGGTGGTGTTGCCGCCCATGAACAGGGATATGCCCAAGATGCCCTCATTACCTACGATCGCGATTTCAGCCGACGCGCCATCCTCCATGACGTACAGCAGCGAAACGATGGACGTGGTGGGGAAGTACACATAGCGCAATTCGGAACCAGACTCATAAAGAACGTCGCCCAAGCCCATCGGCACCAGCTCCAAATGGGATGCCAGCCGCTCGTAGTCGCTGGTTGGCAGGGCATCGAGCAGGTGGTTCCTACGCGGACTAAGCTGTGAAGGTGAAGGCATGAACGACCTACCGGATTCGCGGCTTCGGGGCGTTTGACAGGCGCGGAGACGGTTTCGCGCTGCGATCCACAACAGTTTAGATCATTGCACAGCGCCCCTCATCAAGACCAGGGTCAGCATCGACCGTTTGGCGGCGCGATAATACCCCTCCAGGCACGACGAAGCTAACCATGCCCGGCACGTGGACGTCATCGAAATTCCGTCCGCCGAACCGATCACTGTGGCGCTGGGCGGAGACCGACATCGTCATCGCGCGGCTGGATAACGATGGGCGAGGGCCTAGCGTTTATTTCGACGTCCGGATGCCAACGAGATGGCCGCAAGCGATCCTCGCTCTGGCGAAGGACTTCAGGGGGAAGGTAATGCGACATCGAGATTGAGGGACGTCGTACCCGCGTTGCGCGGCTCGCAGTGAGCGTCCGAGATGCAGCGTGAGCCCGCAGCGTTACAGCAGCACACTTGCTGATGCGCGGGCTGATGGGGTTTGATCCACACAATCGGCTGTAACGAACGACGGCTGCGCTTTCTGGTGATCGAGGCGAACTGAATGGAGCCTACTGAGGAAGGTAAGCGGAGGTATCCCCCAGACGGCTATTACACCGTGATGGTCACGCCCGGCACGCCCGGCACGGCGTGCACGTGCACGTTGACGTGCAACGAGTATTGCACGGGCGAGTGCGGTTGCGCGGCGTGCCGCGAAGCCCACAGTGACTTTGGTCTGGAGTAACGTGACTCGGTTCGACCTTGGCGCTGATTTCAGGCGGATACGGCATGCGACGGATCGCCGCTGAGTGAAACCGGCCCCGTTGCTCCGCACTCGGGACACTCCACGGCGAACCCCTGCGGGTCTTGCTCGATCGCAACCACCTTGAGCACCGCGTGTGCGCAAGATGGACATTCCCGCATTCGTAACCTTTAGTGGAAGGCCATCGCGTCCAGCACTCGGATCATGATGGCATGCATTGTTGCGGTAAGCGAGACAGCAACAACGATGCAGGCGATTATCTGGAGGGCAAGAATGAGTTTCGGCGAGTTTCGAAAACCAATAGCTTTCGAGGAATCCATGTGACACGTCCCAGGCTAGGCGCGTTGGCGAAACGCGAACAGCGTATTAAGCCTCCCAAAGCCCGTGCTCGTCTGTGCGTTGTCGCACATATGTACAAGCTACCCGCAAGTTAGGGGGCACCGATCAGACGACGTTGGCGCCGGGCACTGCGAAACGTTGCCACTCAGCCACATCGCACCGGATCACGCTCCGCGCGAACATCTGATTCGCGCACACTGCAACTTCTCTGGGCAGCTCATCATCGTGAAGACCTGATGCAACTTGACGTAGGTCGCGAGAGAAACGCGGCGGCGTGAGCTTGTCGAAGGTTGTGACATGCCCATCTCGGTGGTCTTGCTACGAAGTTGACGGCCCCCGGGGCGACATCGAGAATTGACCCCGCCGGTTGTTGACCTGGTCCTTATCGTCCGAGATCGGCGTTTCGAGCGCCACGGTTACCCGTAGACAGATCCAGAAAGAACGCTGAACTCTCGCGGATTCCTTGCGGTATCGCACGCACAGGGCGACTCGGCAGGTGGGGCGTCTGTGTGACAGCGTACAGACATGGCAGGCAAGCCACCTCAAGCTGCAGTCGGAGGTACTGATCGGGCGTGCTCTCCCCAAGGCACCACAGCTCGAGACGATGACGACCACGCTGTGTTGGTGAACATGATCGAGGCCGTGAGAGGGTTGGGGTTGTCTGCCGCTGCCTGACCGGCGGCGGCTGAACCGATATCGAATGATCCCAGCCTCACAAGAGGAGTTACCCGTGCCACGTAAAATGCAAGCCGCCGTTGTCGTGCAGTTCGGAAAACCCTTAGTGCTTCAGGAATGGGACATCCCCTCTCCCGGCGTGGGCCAGATCGTGGTCAATACCGAGGCCTGTGGCGTGTGCCACACCGATCTCCATGCCGCGCATGGCGACTGGCCGGTGAAGCCCACACTCCCATTCATTCCTGGCCATGAGGGCATCGGGTTGGTCGCCGCCGTCGGATCGGGCGTGACGAGCGTGAAGGAGGGCGACCGGGTCGGGGTGCCTTGGCTCTATTCGGCCTGCGGTCATTGCGAGTATTGCCTGACGGGGTGGGAGACTGTGTGTGCCCAGGCGCAGTTCGGCGGCTATACCAAGAACGGCGGCTTTGCCGAGTACATCCTCGCCGACCCGAATTACGTCGCCCATGTGCCTGCCGGCCTCGTGGCCAAGGATGCCGCGCCGATCATCTGCGCGGGCATCACCACCTACAAGGGGATCAAAGAGACCGCAGCGAAACCTGGCGAATGGATCGCCATCTCCGGCGCTGGTGGCCTCGGGCATCTGGCGATCCAATATGCGAAGGTTATGGGGCTCCACGTGTGTGCGATCGACATCGATGACGGCAAGCTCGACCACGCCAAGCGCCTTGGCGCCGATGTCGTGATCAATGCCAAGGCCGGCGACCCGGCAGCCGCCGTGAAGAAGGAAACCGGCGGCGGCGCGCATGGCGTCCTGATCACGGCGCCATCGCTCAGTGCCTTCAATCAGGGCGTCGGCATGACCCGGAAGCGCGGTACTTGCGTCCTGGTCGGATTGCCACCGGGCGAATTCCCGGTCCCGCTCTTCGACGTGGTGGCAAACTGCATAACCATCCGCGGTTCGTTCGTTGGCACGCGCCAGGATATGGCCGAAGCGCTCGGCTTCGCCGCCGAGGGCAAGGTCAAGGCCGATATCGAGCTGCAGCCTCTGTCGTCGATCAACCGAGTCTTCGACCGACTAGAGCATGGCGATGTACCGTCACGCGTGGTCCTCCAAGTTGCGAGCGGCTGACGCCAAAGAGCGAGCACTCGGGCACACCTCTGGTAAAGCGGAGGAGAGCACGGGCGCCCATTTTCTTTTGAAGTCCTCTAAGGTGAGGAAACGGATCTGGGCGATCTTTGGCTGCACCTCGAACCAACAACCGATCATGTGAATGAGTTGAACACTTGCTTCCTTGGCGGTCTGCGCGTCAACGCACAAACAGCGCGCCAGCGCCGCGGCCGCGATCAGGCCCCAGCGCCCTAGGTTTCCATCAAGCTGATATCGCGATGCAGATCGGTTGGCATCCATTCGACTGCGTGGGTATTGCCGGCGTGTTCGAGTTCGACCTGCTCGGCGGTGCCATCTTCGTCCCGCCCCCGGGGCTTCATGAAAATGCAATCGCCGCCTGTGAGGGCTACGCGCCGACAAGACAAAGTTCACCGAGTTTTGTCCTAAGTCGTTGGCTAGCCCGCGGAACTCAGTTTCCTATTGCCCCGTAATCCGCCGCGCTGAGCAGTTATGTGCGTTAGCGAGCAGACAGGGCAACAGCATTGCCCTACGCTCGCGCAATCGCGGTGCGTTAGACCGTTTGCACCTTCAGCATAGGACATGGGAATTGGTCCCGATGTCGGGATGCAATCGGGGGGCCCTGGACCCCAGCAGATTTCGAGAGATATCGGTGAAAACCACGAGGTACCCCAATGTCTTGGCTCAGCGACGGGACGCCGCATTTGTGGCGCCATCAACCTATTAGGATGACAGCTATGGA
>Ga0207683_10002976_pt1 | contig 14783 bp, 12 predicted proteins | sample KBSM73metaG_FD_184333 | JGI IMG/M metagenome (GOLD analysis project Ga0207683, IMG submission 184333) | Miscanthus rhizosphere microbial communities from Kellogg Biological Station, Michigan, USA - KBS M7-3 metaG (SPAdes) (version 2) | ecosystem: Host-associated > Plants > Roots > Rhizosphere >... | reverse complement strand
CGCATGCCGTTCGTGTAGCGAGTAACCACCGCTGAACGAAAGGCATGCAGCTATGTCCAAGCCGCACGTGTTGATGACCGGGCTAGTGATCGGCGAGTCGCCCCGGTGGCATGACGGTCGTCTCTGGTTCGCGAACTGGGGAGCGCAGGAGATCATTGCGGTCGAGGGCACCGGCCGGAGCGAGCTGATCGCCCGCGTGCCCACCACCATCCCGTTCTCGATCGATTGGCTGCCTGACGGCCGGCTGCTGGTCGTCTCGGGGACCGAAGCGCGGCTGCTCCGCTTGGCACCGGACGGGGCCTTTGTCGAACACGTCGACACCAGCGGTCTCGCCGTCAGCAACCTCAACGAGATCGTCGTCGACGGGCGCGGCAACATCTACCTCAACGGCGGCTGCGAGTTCGACCCGAGCGCCCGAGAAGCGCCCGGCATCATCGCGCTCGTCACCCCCGAAGGCAAAGCACGTCAGGTCGCCGATCAGATCGCCTTCCCCAACGGGATGGCGGTGACCGCCGACAACTCGACGCTGATCATCGCCGAGTCGTTCGCCGGCAGGCTCACCGCCTTCGACATCGCGGCAGACGGCAGCCTGCTCAATCGGCGAGTCTGGGCCGACGTGTTCAGTGACGGCATCTGTATCGATGCCGAGGGCGCGGTGTGGGGGCCGAGTTGGCGAGACGGCCGGCCCGGCTGCATTCGTGTCGACGAGGGTGGCCAGGTCCGGCAGTGGATCGAAACCGACCGGGCGTGCTTCGCCTGCATGCTCGGCGGCGAAGCCGGCACGACGCTGTTCATGCTGGCCGCCGACTGGCACATGAACGACGGATTCGCCAACAACCTGAACCGGCTGACCACCGGGCCCCGCACCGGCCAGCTCCTTATCGCTGACGTGTCCGTACCCGGCGCCGGCTGGCCCTAGGCCTGCGCTTCGCGGCGTCCGTCGCCTCAGCCTTCGAGGACGGTGACCTTTCCGGATGAGCCGTCGACCTCGAGGAGCGTGCCGGTGGGGATGCGGCTGGTCGCGTTGGGGACGCCGGCGGCGCAGGGGATGCCGAGTTCTCGGCTGACGATCATGGCGTGGCTGCCCATGGCACCGACGTCGACGACGACGCCGGCGGACACCATGAACAGCGGGGTCCAGGAGGGATCGGTCTGCGGGGCGACGAGGATCTCGCCCGGCTCGAAGTCGGCGATTTCGGACAGGTCGTGGATCACCCGGGCGCGGCCGCGGGCGATGCCGGCGGAGGCTGGCGCGCCGACGAGCACCTCGCCGGGCGTCACGGTCGGCGCCGCGGCGGCGTCGGTGCGGAGTAGCTCCGACACCGGCTTCATCGGTTCTCCGCCGACCACGAAGGTGGGCGGCGCGAGGTCGAACAGTTCACGCCACTCCTTCTCCCGTTGGCGCAGCGTCTCGCGGTACTCCCCGGCGTGGGTGGCGAGCACGTCCAGTTCGGACTCGAGCGCCATGAAGATCTGCCGCGGGTGATCCAGGGCGCCGGCCGCGGCGAGCCGGCGGCCGAGCTCGTACAGCGCGATCCGGACCTCGTGCATCAGCTTGACCGCGTTCGTCTTGCCCCGTTCCCGCCAGGCACCGAAGCGGCGGGCGGACGCGATGGCCAGGTGCAGCGTCTGCACCGCCTCCTCGTTGTCCCCGAGAATTGCCAGCGCCTCTTGCAACGCGGCGGCGGCGTCCCCCGAGTGGGCCTCCCGCCGGAACGCGGGTGATTGCTCGTCCGGCAGGTGCCGCAAGCGGCCGATCAGCGACAACGGCAGCTCGGGCTTGGTCTCCCAGGAATCCATGCCCGGATCCCACTCGCTCGGACCCCGGTACCCGTACTCGTGGACGAAGCTGTCGAACCGAACCGCGAACCCGGGCTGCTCGGCATGCAGCCGGCCCAGCAGACCGTCCTCGCCCGCCTCGAACGCGGCGGTCAGGCCGGGGTCGGCGCGGACATCGCGGGACAGGTCCCACAGCGCGAACGACGGCAAAGCCGAATCAACATCGCCGGCGCTGCCGATCAACCGGATCGTCAGCGTGGGATCGGCGGCGCCGACCAACGACGTGATGACACCCGGGCCGATCGAGGCCTGGCCGCTCGCGATGTTGTAGGCCCGGCCCCACACCAGCCGCTGCAGCGGCGCTATCGAGCGGGCCCGGGCGATCAGCACCTCGTTGGTGGCCGTCGCCAGGTTCGGCCGCTCAGCCCGAATCCGCTCGGCCAGGTCCCGCTCCTCCTCCAACTCGGGGAAGCTCGACGTCGTCAACGTCCACTGCGTCCGCTGCGCCATGATCGCCGACAGTCCTTCGTTGACGTCGTCTGGCATCGCCTGATGCGGCGGGGGGTTCGGGTGGGCGAAGAACGCCGCATCGATCGCATCGGTGCCGATGCCGGCCCGGATGCCGATCATGCGCACCGCCGTCTGGTTTACGTACAAGTAGCCGTAATAGAACCCACCGGCGAGGAACGGCTCGCCGTCCAACTCCTGCGGCGTAAACGAACCGACCCGCATGTAGCCGGTGGCCCAGCCCGGCAGCACCTCCGGGATCCACACCAGCGTCGCGCCGAGCGGGGTGATCGGATCCGGCATCACGTCACCCGCGTTCAACCGGGTGTAAACCGGGTACCGCGTGCTCGGGACGGTGTCGATCAGCTGCGTAAGGTCGGTCACTGGTCCTCCAGGGCGCATGGCGCGACGCGTCGAAGCAGTTCAGGTGGCGTAAGCCTGCCAGGTCCGTTGCGCCGCGCAATAGCGACCTAGCCAACTCGTAGGCAACCAGGAGTGCGCCAGACGCGCCATTGGGCTCGTTCGACCCTGGAATACGCGGGACGACGAGCTGGCTTGCCCTTACGTCGTCGATTCGTGGAGGCGCTGTCGTGCGTGCATTGGTAGTCGACCGGTCGGTCGACAGTGGGATCGCGTTGCGCGAGGTCCCCGAGCCACTGGTCGGGCCGGACGAGGTTGTCGTGGACGTGCGAGCCATCTCGCTGAATCGTGGAGAACTCCGAATGCTTGCCTCTGCCCCTGACGGCCTACGGCCCGGCTGGGACTTCGCCGGGATTCTTCGCACGGACGTCGACGGTGGGCCGAATGCCGGCGAACGGGTGGTCGGCATCCGCCGGGGTCAGGCGTGGGCCGAGCGGGTATCCGCGCCCGGCAACTGGCTGGCCGCGCTACCCGATGGCATCACGTTCACGCAGGCGGCGGCACTTCCGACGGCCGGTCTTACCGCGCTGCGCACGCTCCGGTTCGGACCGGCGATCTTGGGCCGCCGAGTGCTCGTCACCGGCGCCTCGGGCGGCGTGGGTCGTTTCGCCATACAACTCGCACACCTCGGTGGTGCTGACGTGACTGCGCTCGTTAGCCGCCCGGAGCGGGCGGCCGGCTTGGCCGAGCTGGGCGCCGACCGGGTGGTCGCGGACCCCGATCACCTCAGCGGTCGCTTCGACCTGATTCTCGAGTCGGTTGGAGGCCGCACCCTCGCCCGCCTGCTGACCCGACTGGATCCCGAGGGCACACTGATCACGTTCGGCAACAGCTCCGATGAGACGACGACCTTCAACGTCAGCGACGTCTACCCCGATGCCCTCGTCCGTATCCGAGGATTCGAGGTGTTTTATGCACCCGATCCGTTCGCCCGCGACCTTCGCTTCCTCGCCGACCTGGTGGCTGACGGCAAGCTCGACCCGCAACTGGCTGATGAGATGCCATGGGAAGCAATGCCGAAGGCGCTCCAGAGACTCGAGAATCGAGACGTTGCCGGAAAGGTCGCGCTCACGATCAACGTGTAGACCGAGTCGGCAGCTGGCGGCGCGGACGCACCGACACAAACGGCAACCGCTCGAGACAAGACCGATTCCCCGTCACCTGGGCATTCCGCGGCAAGGGCGTGTCCCGTGATCCCTGCTCGTTGCGAGCGGCGGTCGGGCGGCGGCTGGCCAGGCGGAGGACGAGAGCTGTGGCGGAGTCACTGCCGAGGACGGCCGGGGTCCCTGCGAAATCGCGCAGCGATTTCGTGGGGTGGCGATAACGCAGCCAGGCGCCGATCCGAGCGCCGCGCAGCAGAGTGTGGGATTGCGGGACACGCCCTAGTCTCGTTTCGTTGATCAGCCGGGGTTCCCGGACGAGTCCCTCTGACTTTCGTCGCTCCTGCTGGCTCTAGAGCGAAAGGACGCAGATGCCGGAGAACAAGGTATTCATCGACTACGCCAACCTCCCGACCCCGAGCGAAGGCTTCCTTGCAACGCTGTTCATCACGGTCCGCAAGGTCGCCCGCTCGCGCGCGTTCTACACGGAAGTCCTCGGCGGACAGCTAGTCCTAGAGGAGAATCCCTGCATGGTGAAGCTGGCCAACTCGTGGATCATCATGAATCCAGGCGGGCCGCCCACCCCGGACAAGCCCGACATCACTGTGGCGAATTACGAGCCGGGTAACACCACGTCCATCTTCCTGAATCTCCGGGTCGCCGACATCGACGCCTGTTACCGGGAGTGGAGTGCCCGAGGTGCGACCTTTCTCACCCCGCCGATCGACCGCGGAGCAGAGATCCGCTGTTACATGCGGGACCCAGACGGTTACTTGATCGAGGTGGGCCAGTCCACCGGGTTACTCAGCGGCCACCTCGCCGCCAAGCGACCTGAAGACCTTCCCGGCTGACGGAAGTCCGTCATTGGCGCAGTGCTGCGAATCGCACAATGGAGATGGACCGACCGGTTAGGCGTCCGGAGGCCTAGCTCCAGAAGTCGCCGTGCGGCACGTGAATGTCCTGACGGCTTGGACCGTCGATGCCCTGGAAGGGGGTAGTGCGATGACCGGGCCTGTCACGCGTCCGTCGGCCCAATATGGCGTGCATTCGGAGGTCGGCCAACTGCGCAAGGTACTGGTCTGCGCACCGGGGCTCGCCCATGAGCGGCTTACCCCGTCCAACCGGGAAAGCCTGCTCTTCGACGAAGTGATGTGGGTGCAGAACGCACGTCGCGATCATCTCGATTTCATGACCAAGATGCGCGATCGCGGTATCGAGGTCGTCGAGCTGCACGACCTGCTGGCGGCCACGCTCGCGATCCCCGAGGCGAAAGCATGGTTGCTCGACCGGAAGATCGTGCCGAACGAAGTGGGTCTGGGCCTGGTCGAGGGCACCCGCGCTTTCCTCGAGTCGCTCCCTCCTCGTGCGCTGGCGGAATACATGATCGGCGGGCTGTCGACATTCGATCTGCCGGAGGAATTTCGAAGCAGCGACCTCGCCTTGGCCCGCGAGTCGAAGGGGATGGGCGAATACCTCATGCCGCCACTGCCCAACACGCTGTACACGCGGGACACGACGTGTTGGATCTACAACGGCGTCACGCTCAACCCGCTGTACTGGCCGGCGCGGCAAGGCGAGACCCTCCTCATGAAGGCCATCTACACGTTCCATCCGCACTTCATCGGTGCCACGACGTGGTGGGGCGATCCGGAACAGAACTGGGGCCTGGCCACGCTCGAGGGCGGCGACGTCATGCCGATCGGCAACGGGGCGGTAATCGTCGGCATGGGCGAGCGATCGTCGCGACAAGCGATCACCCAATTAGCCGCCAGCCTCTTCGCCAACGGCTCCGCCGACCGGGTGATCGTCGCCGGCCTGCCGAAGCTGCGCTCAGCGATGCACCTGGACACCGTCATGACCTTCGTCGATCGCGACTGCGTCACGGCGTACCGGGAAATCGTCGACGCGATACAGACCTTCACTCTCCGCCCGGGCGACAAGAGCCCGATTGACGTCATCGAGGAGAAGACCAGCTTCCTCGATGTCGTTGCCAAAGCACTCAACCTCGACCTACTGCGCGTCGTGGAAACCGGAGGCGACCCCTACGCCACCGAACGCCAACAGTGGGACAGCGGCAACAACGTTCTCGCCGCGGCACCGGGTGTGGTCTACGCGTACGACCGCAACACCTACACCAACTCGCAGCTGCGCAACGCGGGGATCGAAGTCATCACCATCGTCGGCGCGGAGCTAGGCCGCGGCCGCGGTGGCGGCCACTGTATGACCTGCCCACTGATCCGCGACCCCATCCACTTCTGACACCGCGCTGACCGTCCCAAACCGCACCGCTGCCACACCTTCGCGAGCTCTCGGTCCGAGGCGGGTGGCTTGTTGGGTAGGTGCCACTTACCAGTACGGCACGTCGAAGTGCGTATGTGGCTATGGACGGACGAACGTGATCCGACCATCATTTGTCGCGCGCCGGCGATCCATCGATGGCATCCGCGAACGGTGGCGAGACCTTGGGGGGGACGGGGATGAAGAAATGGATCGCCGGCACCGCTGTGCTCGGTGCGGCAGCGCTCGTGTCAGCGTGCAGCTCGAGCGGGCACCCGACCAGCGGCACGGGCACCGCAACGAGCCCCGCGTCAAGCGCGCCGAGATCGACGAGCGCCGCCGCGGTGACGCCGGCGGAGATCGCGTCGATGATGCAAGCCGGCGTGGCCGGGGTGTCATCCGCGCACCTGACGTGGGAAACCAAGGCCGGAGACGAGGTGTTGCTCGCGATGCAGGGCAACGAGCGGCTCTCCGCCGGCAAAGTGATCGCGATGGACCTGACGGAAACCCTGGCCGGCGACGTGATTCGCATGCTTGTCGTGGACGGCAGGGCGTACGTGAATGTCGTCAGCGGCCCCGACGCCACCGGGATGACGTGGATCCTGGCCTCGCCGACCAGTAAGAACCCCACACTCAGGTCCTTGGCCGGCTCGATCGCCTCCGCACAGCAGAGCGGCGCGGCTGACGCCTACGGCGTCTTTGTCCTCGCGGCGCGGTCGGCCAAGAAGGTCGGCACCGAACAGATCGCCGGGCAGCCGACCACCCGCTACACGGTCACCGTTGACCTGCGGAAGGTACACAGTCCGCTGATCACCACGCAGATGAGGCAAGTCATGGCTGAGGCCGGGATCAGCACGATCCCACTGGACCTGTGGCTCGATGACCACGGCCGCCCGCTGAAGGTCGTCGACGTCATCGCCGCTGACGGTCAGCGCGCCACCAACACCGTCACGCTGACGAAGTACAACGAGCCGGTGACCATCACCGCGCCGCCAGCTGCCGACGTCGTCACAACCGAGTGACTTGCGCCGGCAGACGCCGCGTTCGTGCTTGCTCCTGCCGACTGACAGCCCGGTCGCCGGCATAGAGGCCGGCTCTGGTCATTGGAGCTCGACCGGCTCGCCTGATGGGACTCAGCCGGCGGGCAACAGCCGCCGCCTTCGCCGACGCGGCCCGCGGGGATCGTCGACGTGCTCGCTGGCCGACTACCCCGCAGGGGTCGCAGATCCGAAGTGGACTCAAGCGCAACCATTACGACAGGACTTACTACCCGACAACTACCCACGGAAGGGCTTCGCACATGCGGCTTGGACTCATCGGGCTGGGAAGGATCGGCGCCTTCCACGCGAACACGCTGGCCGGAATTCCGACCATCGACTCCCTGGTGGTCACCGATATTGACCGCTCAAAAGTGCAGAACCTGGTCGATCGCCCCGGATTCGAGGGTGTCGACTCACTGCAGGACTTCTTCTCCGCCGGTGTCGACGGTGTCGTCATAGCGGCTAGTACGGACGCACACACTGAGCTCATCCTCGCCTGCGTGGAAGCCGGCCTACCCACCCTCTGCGAGAAGCCGGTCGCGCCCAGTGGCGCTGAAACGGCGGAATTGCTTCGCCGTCTCAGCGGGTCCGATGTCCCGGTACAGATTGGGTTCCAACGCCGGTACGACGCCGCTATCGCGGCGGCCCGCAAAGCGGTCGAGAGCGGCGCGCTCGGGTGGATCAACACCATCCGGTCGACCACACTCGATCCGGAGCCGCCCACCCCGGAGTACGTGGCTGTATCCGGTGGCATGTTCCGCGATTGCGGTGTCCACGATTTCGACACCATCCGCTGGGTAACCGGACAGGAAGCGGTCGAGGTGTATGCCACCGGCAGCAACCGCGGGGCCGACTTCTTCCGGCGATACGGCGACGTCGACACCTCCGCTGCAATCGTCACCTTCGCGGACGGCGCGCTCGGCGTCGTGTCGAACACCCGCTACAACGGGCGCGGCTACGACGTGCGGTTAGAGGTACACGGGTCTAAGGACAGCGTCGCGGCCGGCGTCGATGAGAAGTGGCCATTGCGGTCCCTCGAACCTGGGGTCGCCTTCCCGTCCGGCGAACCGCACCGCTTCTTCATCGATCGGTTCCAGCCCGCCTTCCGGGCCGAGTTCGAGACGTTCATCGACGTGGTAGCCGGGAAACGACCGTCGCCGTGCACGGTCGCCGACGGGTTGGAAGCCGACAGGATCGCCGAAGCCTGCGCGAAATCTCTGATCGAGCACCGTCCGGTGCGCATCGAGGAGATACGAGTCACGTGACCGATGCAACGCCCCGCCCCTAGCCGAAGATTGCCGGCGCACCGATCTCCTAGGGGGGTCTGCGAGGTACCGGGGTGGGGTTACCAGCTGAAACCGGCTCGAGTACTGAAGGAGATGCAGGAGGGCTGGCCTGTCGGCTACTGAGCTCAGACCGCGAAGGCACAGCTGTGAAATCGCGACACCCTGGCCTCTGGCCAATCGACTCAGCGAGGTAGTCAGGTATCCAGCGCTCAGGACGGGGAGGCGAGGGCACGGAGTGAGGGCAATGCTGCAGCCATTGCGGCCTCGCCGGCGCGCAGGTACTGGTCGGCCAGTTGGATGTCGCGCCACGTTCCCGGCCCGAACATCGGCGTGACGGGCACGTCAGCCAACGCGGTCTGTTGCTCGGCCACGCCGAGCGATGCGAGCTCCAGCGATTCGACGACCACGTCCCGGTCCGAGCGGCTGCGCGCCGGGATCCCCGGCGACCCGGGCCATTCCGGCAGCACATCGCGCCCCAGCAGGTTGACCGCCACGGTGACATCGACGGTCTGGGGATCGAGACCTTGGAACGGCACTGGGGCAAGGACAACGGCGTCGACCAAACGCTCCGCGCCGCGACTAAACGGGGGGTACAAACCCGGCACCGTCATCCCGGCGATCAGCGCCTCTGCCACCGGACCGCTGCTGATCGGCACCGCTCGTTTTCCGGCCAGGTCGGCAGTCAGCACGACCAGGGGGATGGCCAGGTCGTCGAAGGTCGGTTCTCCGGTGGTCTCTCGGGCCAACCGGTCGAGCAGGGCCGCGCCCCGGCGTTCACCTGCTACCGCGCCCTCGCGGTAGAGCGCCCGCACCGCGTCTTCGTCGAACGACCGCCGGAGGGTCTGCTCGACCTGGTCTGCCGTTCGCCCGGTCGCGAGCCAGGCCCCTACCCAGGCACCCATGCTGCTGCCCGCGATGTGATCCACCCGGTAGCCGGCATGCTCGAGCACCCGCAGCACACCGATGTGGGCGAATCCCTTGACCCCGCCGGCGCCGAGGGCGAGCCCCAGCCGAGTATGCGCCAAGTAGCGCCCGAGCCAGCCCAGCCGTGCCGGGTCGGGCGGGACGTGCTCTACGCGGCCGGGCGGCAGGGCCTGGGCCAGCCGTGCCGCCCCGGACGGATCAGTCAACGCCACCACCCGGTCGGCATAGTCGAGCAGGACACGGAGGTCCGCCGTGTCCGGTCGGACCAGCAGCAGCGTGATTCCAGGTTGCGCCGCGGCGTCTTCCAGCCGCGCGAGCGCCTGCTGGGCCAACGGCGGGGAACCAGTCAGGTCGACCGCCCCGACGGCCCCCGGCGTGGCCGCCTGCGTAGCCGCTACGACCTCGGACGCCCGGAAGGTTTCCGCGTCGAGGATTACCGCGGCCGTCTCGTGGCGATCGCTCAGGCCGTGGCGCGATGTCCGCGCGACCAACCGCTGACTCACCAGGCCGGCGAGGTTCGCGAGCAGCATGGGGTGCCGCTCGGCCACGTCCAAGAACGCCTCGCGAGGCAACTCGACGACATCGCTCGGCACCCGGGCGAGCACCGTGGCCGACCGTGGTTCGCCGGTCAGCGGCGCGGCCTCACCCAGGAAGTTCCCCGGCCGAACGCGAGCCAGGAGCGCGTCGTCGACCGGCCGGACGATGTGCAGCAGCCCGGCCTCGACCAGGTACAGGCTGGTGCCGGGATCGCCGGCCCGACACACTGCCTCGCCCGGCTCGAAGTGCCGGTGCACGGCATGCCGGAAAAGCTCGTCCAACGCCGCGGCCGGAACCAGATGGAACAGCGGCGAGCTGTCCCACGGACTGGTCACGGGTCGACCTCGGCCGGTGTACGAAAGATCATCTGCACGTCTAACAACCCGTCGCTGTGTTCCACCCGCGTCTCGTGGTCGCCTCGCTCGAGCACGTGAAGCATCGCGCCGTTGGTCGGCAGCACGTCGGCCGTGAAGCCGCGCAGGCCGTGAGCCACGGCATATTCCTGGGTTCGCGCATGCATCAGCGTCGCGAGGCCGAGGCCGCGCCAGGCCGGGTCGACCATATAGGCGACCTCGCCGAGCGCGGTGGCGGGGTTGCGGTAGTAGCTGCTCGCGGCGACGATCTGCTCGCGCTCGGCCGGTCCGACGACGGCGGCAAACGCCATGTCGTTGGAGTAGTCCACGCTGCACAGGTATTCCGCGGCGGTGTCGGTCAGTGAGCTGAGTTTCTGGAAGAACCGCGTGTACACGTCCTCTTCGGTCAGCCGGTGGAACAGGTCCTGCATCGCGCCGCGGTCGCTGGTGCGCGTCGGACGGACAAGCACCCGCCGCCGGTCGCGAAGGACCAGTTCGCGTTCCTCGTCCAAGGGATAGGCGCTGCGACTGCGCAGCGCCTGCTGGCGGGTCACGACGCCGTGCTCCTTCGCCGCGCGCAGCAGCGGCGCGCGGTCGTCCGGGTGCGCGATCTCCATCACGGCCACCGCCCGTTCGGCCAGCGACAGCCCGAACAGGTACGCGGTGCCGTACTCGGTGACGACCCAGCGCACGTCAGCGCGCTCGATCGAAACCGGCTCGTCGGGACCGAGTGCGAGCCGGATCGCCGGGTCACCCGCCGGCGTGCGGGCGGTCAGGCAGATCACCGGCGTGCCGTGCCTGGACGCCAGCGCACCCCGATGGAAGTTAGGGCCGGTCGACACACCGCCGTAGAGCGACCCGTCCAGGTACTCGGTACACACCTGGCCGCTCAGGTCGATGGCGAACGCCTGGGTCACCGAAACCATGCGGTCATGGCCGGCGATGACCGCCGGATCGCATACCTGGTCGATCGGCTCGAGCCGGAAGTTCGGGTCGTCGTCGAGCAGGTCATAAAGCCGCCGCGTGCCCATGGCCCAGCTCGCGGTCACTGTGCCGGTCACGACCCCGGCCTCGACCAGATCGACGACTGGCTCAGTGATCACGTCGGAGTGGATCGCGAGGCCGCGCCGGTTGCGCAGGAACTGCAGCATCTGGTTCGGTACGCGACCCAGGCCGACCTGCAAGGCCGACCCGTCGTCGATGAGCCGCGCGACATAGCGCGCGATCTGTTCGGCGGCGCCCGGGACCGGGTCGTGCAGGTACTCCACGATCGGGGTGTCAACGGGCACGAACGCATCGATCCGCTCCACCGGGATCCGCCCACCGCCGTGGACCCGCGGCTGGTGGGGATTCACCTCCGCGATCACAGTCCGCGCGGCCTGCACCGCCGCAAGCGTGACGTCCACCGATACGCCCAGGCTGCACATGCCGTCCTGGTCGGGTGGGGCGACCTGTACAAGCGCGACATCGAGCGGCAGCAGTCCGCGCCGGAACATCGCCGGAACATCCGCTAGCGACACCGGCACGTAGTCCACCTGACCTGAAGGCAGGAGGTCACGGACGTCGCGCCCGACATAGAAGACGCGGTGTCGGAAGGACGTCCGCAGCGGATCGCCGGTCCCGACTCGGTCGGTGAGGAAGTGCACGAGCGTCACGCCGGGGCATCGAGCGGCCCGTCGCTCGAGCGCCTCGACCAGTGCCCGCGGCGTCGCGCACGCACTCCCCACGAAAACCCGGTCGCCTGGGCGTACGGAAGCTACGGCGGCATCAGCCGACTGCTGTCGAAGCTGCCATCCGGCGGAGTCGGTCAACTGGCACCTCCTCCCGCCCGGCGTGCAACAAGATCGCCACCTCCCCCAGGATTCTCCACGAAACGGAACGCGTTCAAGACCCTGACCGAGCCGCTCACGGACTATGGCTGCACTAAGTCAGCCCTTGACGCGGGAGTGGCCCGTCGCGGTTGATCTGGCTGCCGTGTGCCACAGGATCGTGACGAACAGCCCCAGGGTGCAGACGTGGACGGCCGTGCACCACAGGCAGATCGCGCCCACCCGGAACAGCTCGGCCCAGAGCAGATAGATCACCATGGCCATGCCGGCCGCGGCGCCGGCGGCACGCACCGGGTCCAGGAGGTGGCGCCGCCACGCCGGCGGCAGTACCACCGGCGGCAGTACCAGCAGAGTCATCACGGCGAAATAGGCCAGCCCCAGCACAGCGACGGGGATGCCGCCCAGTCGAGACCAGCTGCTGGTGGTCACCTTGGCGCAGTTGATTGCGGCGTTCTCCGGACAGGCAAGCGCAGTCGAACCGCTGTAATGCTCGACGGTGAGATAGATCGAGATCGCCAGCCCGAGGGAAGCGAAGCAGAGCGATGCGATGCCGGCCCGATCGGGCCGTTGCCCGTCGGCGGGATCCTGGACGCGCATGCGCTAGCCGGTCAACGCCGCGGTCGCGGTCACCACGCCCGGAGACTGACACACCGCACCCGGCTGGCCATCGGTGATCTGGCAGATCGCGGCGGTGATCAGATTGGCAGTGCCGTCGACGGCCTTGGCGATCGCCGAGTTGGGATCGGCCAGCGCGGCCGCGATCTGCGTCTGTGTCTTGCCTTGCAGCACCTGCGGGCTGTAGGAGGAACCCGAGATCAGGTAGCGGCCACCGATGTCGATGAACGGAATCGATCCGGCCGAGTCGGTGTACGGCGGCGCATTGTATTTGGTGAACAGCGCCTGGTCCGCGGCTGACAACGTGTCCAGCGGTGCGTATGCGCCGTTCACCACCTGGTTGCTCTGGATCTCGCGAGCGGTGAAGGAGAGGTAGTTGCTGGCGTAGCTGGCGCCGTGGAATGTCAAGGTCGCCGTGTTCGGGTAAACATCACTGGGCGAGGACGCGGTCTCACCGAGGCCGGTGAATGTCCCGAACCGCGACAGCGCGACCGCCATGGCCCATCGCTCGGCCGCGCAGTACGGGCAATACTCGGCGCCGACGTAGACCACCCGCGGCTCGCCATCAGCGGTCAACGCCGGCGCGGTGATCTTTGTCGGTTTCGTCGTCGCCACGCCGACGCCGACCTCGTTGAGGACGCTCGCCGGAACCGACGTGACCTGGGCAACCACGCTGCCGGCGGCGGCCGAGGCCGTCGGCCCGGACTTTGGGCCACCCGCTCCGGTCGCGACTTTGACGATGACCAGCGCGGCGACCACGGCAACCACCAGCACGAGCGGCAGGCCCACCCCGAGCAGCACCCGGCGACGGCGGGCTGCGGCCTGCCGTTCCTCCGCGGCCGCGGACCGTTCCGCGGCCAACCGCTGCCGAGCGGTTAGCCGCTCGGGTCGAGCCGATTGTTTCGGTGCCACGTTGAGATAGCGGTGCGGGCCGACGTCTCGTTCCCACCGCGCACGGATTCACAGCCGGCGTTCAGACCTGAGGAACCTACCGCCGAGAGCGAGGCCTGCTCCGGTTCTGGCCCGGCGGGGCGGTCTGTCAGACCAGTGGCGTGGGTTGTTCGCTGCGCTCCGCCTCGTTTGTCGGCTGCGCTGGCGTTTGCCGTCGGCGCATCAGGGCGACCGCGAGGGCCGCGGCGCCGAGTACGACACCGATGGCGCCGAGCACGATCCCGGTCGTGGCTGCTCCCTTGCTTGCGCCTTGCGTGGACGCGGCCGGTGTCGCAGCCACCGATGGCGCTGCGGATGCGGTGGTCGGCGCGCCGCCGGCTGCCGCGGCCAGGGACAGTACCGGCGCGGGGTGTTCGGGTTCCGCGCTGCTTCCGGGTGCCGGCGTTTCGATCCACGCGACCTGGGAGCCGTCGCTGTAGGTCTGGATCGCCTTGAATGTCAACGAGTTCACCTTCGGCAACAAGCCGGCAATGATCACGAACTCGTCGAACTGCCCAGGCTTGATCCCCGCGGCCGGGCTATTTGCTTTCCAGTTGACCACCGACACCGCCTGGCTGATGTCCCCATCGTCGGTGTGGATCGGCGTCTTCAAATTCACGGTCTGCACCGTGTCGGTCCATCCTGGATGCGGCGCCACCAAGACCGAGGCGATCGGGGTATCGGTCGGCAACTGCACAGCCAGCCCCGTCGTGCTCGCCGTGTCACTTTCGGTCGGCACCCGGAACGTGATCACTACATCGCTGGCACCCGGAGTGGCCTCCGACGCGCTCACGGTCACATGGGCTGAGGCCGGTCCGGCTAACCAGAACATGGCTCCGACAACCCCGATGGTGACGGCTCCGGCAACCGCACGACGCCTTCTGGCCATTCCTGCTCCTATCCGTCCCCGGCGCCCCAACGGCGCGCATTCCGGATAACAGTCGGGCGAGACACCGGATTAGTTCCCGCCCACCGCAATTCACAGCTGAGTCCGATCTAAGGCGCGGCTCGGGTCAGCCGACACTCCTGCTGCCGGGAGGCCTGACGGTCGCTGGCGCAGATCACTGCAGTGAGAAGGTCACCGAGTCGCACCGTGGCTCGGCCGCTGGGTGGTTGCGGCCGCTGGGTGGTTGCGGTCGCGGATGCGGTCATGGACTGTGGCCGCGGGCGGCGTCTCCGGGGTTGG